>Ga0209012_1000855_pt1 | contig 36714 bp, 37 predicted proteins | sample RS3BMetagenome_FD_184735 | JGI IMG/M metagenome (GOLD analysis project Ga0209012, IMG submission 184735) | Ferric oxide microbial mat and aquatic microbial communities from Rainbow Spring, Yellowstone National Park, USA - RS3B (SPAdes) (version 3) ...
GAGGTTGAAGAAGTTTCTTTAATTTCCTGAATTTTTAACTTTATGGGGGTTAAGGGGGCGGAAGTCCCCCTCCATGAGGTGGGGAATGTATAGCCCCCTTACAGAAACCTTTTATAGTTATTAAAAATTAGATATAACTATGCGGTAAAGATTGGACAGAGGATCGCATTCAGTTTACGCTCTTTATTACCACTATGTCCAGGTGGTGAAGTACCGCAAGAAGGTGTTCGATAATGAAGAGATTATAAACTTCCTGAAGGAACAAATTCAAGAAATAAGCGAAACGTTCGAGGTTGAGGTCATAGACATAGGGGTGGATAAAGATCACTTCCACATGTTATTAAAGGCGAAACCAACCTTGAACATACCCAGATACATAAACGCTATCAAAACAATCACGTCTAGAGAAATACAGAGAAAATTTCCTCAAGTAAAGGAAAAACTATGGAAAGGACACTTCTGGTCACCATCGTACTTCCTAGCAACAAGTGGACAGGTAACACTGGAGGTATTGAAAAAATATGTGGAGAGCCAGGGGAAAGAATAACAAGATCCAACTCTCATTCAAGTACAAGATTTACCCAACTAGGGAAGTAGAGGAAAAACTACTCAGGGTGATGCAAATTGAAGCTAAAGTGTACAATGCCTTGTTAGACGCAGTAAATAATGCAAGGAAAGAAGGAAAAAAGATAACACCTAAGGACACCCAAGGTATACTGAAAGACTTGAAAATAGATGGGAAGGAAATAGTTTACTCCAAGGTTCTTCAAATGGTGAACAATCATTTATGGTACAACATTAACTCTCTCCACGAACTGAAGAAGAAAGGAAAGAGAGTGGGGAAACTGAGGTACAAGAAGATCGTGAAGATCATAAACTACAATCAATCCGGTTTCAGGGTAGTTGGAGATAAGCTGATCCTCTCAAAGATAGGGGAGATGAAAGTGCTCTTCCACAGACCATTAGAGGGCGAGATAAAAGGATTAATAATAAAGAAGAGTGCCACTGGCTGGTATACAATCTTTCAAGTTGAGGTCGAAAAGAAACCCCTCGAAAAAACTGGAAAAGTGGTTGGAATAGACTTAGGAGTGGAGAAACTTGTAACCACTTCTGATGGTGTAGTAATAGAGAACCCTAAGGTTTTTGATAAGGTCGAAAAAAGGATAAAGATCTTACAAATGTCGTTATCAAGAAAAAAGAAGGGGTCTAGAAACTACGAGAAGGTCAGAAAGAAATTAGCTAAGATACACGAGCATGTGAAGAATCTCATGAACGATTATATTCACAAGGTAACTTCGTGGCTCGTAGAACAGTATGATGAGATCTACGTGGAAGATCTTGATGTGAAGGAGATGGTTGAAAATAGTGACAGCAAAACTTTGAGAAAGCATATTCTTCACACTAACTTCTCCAAGTTCGTGAGCTACCTCTCCTACAAGGCTAGTAGAGCTGGTAGGAGGGTAGTGAAAGTAAATCCCAGAAATACTTCAAAAACATGTACTGAATGTGGATATGTGAAAAGAGACCTAACTCTATCAGATCGTGTCTTCTCATGCCCTAAATGTGGTTGGGTCATAGACCGTGATTATAATGCATCTCTGAATACTCTTCGTGCGGGGTCGGGACTGCCCTTAGAGCCTGTGGACAGGAATCCTCTGCTATACATTCCCTTCTCTGAGGGTGTGTATAGTAAGTTTCCTGGAAGAAGCAGAAAATCCTCACCGCGAGGTGGGGATGCCCCGTCCATGAGGGCGGGGTAGTTCACCATTTTTTCTATTATAAAATTTGGGTTATGGACTTGTTCATAACAATGGTTTAATAGTTAATTCGATTTACAGTGCGGTATAATCTAATGGAGGTAGTAACAAGATGAGTTGGAATGCTGGGAAGATCTTAGCATTGGTAGCCATTGCCCTGCTCCTGGCAAGTGGGATGTACTATATGGCAGATGCCCAAATCAAAGGAGCAAGTCAGGTAAGTTTTGCATTTGTAACAATATCAAATAATATACCCATAACTGGGTTGACGGTTTATTTAGAATCACCTTCTGGTAATGTTATTCAGACAAATATAAGTTCACCATCTGTTGAATTTTCAGTCTATCCGGGAAATTATATAGTGTATATTCCCAGCCAGAAGTTGAATGATGAAATTTATAATTATGAATCTTTAAATATTGAAGTTAATAAATCTGGAGCTTTTTACAATGGACAACCTTTAAATTATGTATCATTGCAAAAGTTCCCAGTAAATTCAAATATAATATTGAAGGTAAGCAACGGGGTACCGCAGTCCGTTTATTCTTACCTTAGTAACGGGCTTGAATTACCATCAATCCAGAACGGAAGTACATTTACCATTAGTACAACAAACATTACCCAGACAGTGTTTATCCAGTACAATACTGGATCAGTGGCTTATTATACTGTGTCAATAACTCCAGTGGTTGGTAATAACTACCTGAATGTAAGCTTAGCCAACCTTAACGGTATCTCTGGATATGTGACCAGCACAAATGGTTCCGTGATCAAAAATCTCCAAGTATCAATATATCAAAACGGAATGCTGCTGGGAAGCCAGAATTTCTACGGTGGATACTTCCTTTTGACAATGCAACCCGGTTCTTACTACCTAGTTGTTTCAAGTCCAGGATACCTTCCAACCGGTTTTAATGTTAATGTTTTGAGCAATAGTGGTGTCACGTTCCAGACAGTTCAGCTTGTCCCAAGCATGGTACCACAAACTGAAGTGATTACCTTTACACAAAATTTCAAGTCTCTAAAGGTTCAGGAATCCATTACTATAACAAATTCAACAATTCTCCTAACATTGCCCTATTCTAATTCAGGTTCACTTTATGATCAAATGAAGCTTTTAAATATGATAAGCAATGGAAGGAATACAATTTGGGAGATAATGAACTATTCAATTCCAACAGAGACCGTGAATAACATACTCTTCAATTCCTACTCTTACAATATGGTAAATTACTCCTCACAGTTGAGCCAGACGAACTATGGCGGCCAGTATGGATTTACATTCACTTATACTGCATATTATACCCAGACAGTCAATGTTTCAAATACTAATACACTCCAAATTTATGTTAATAAAAATGGAGTATCTCAGAACTTTATTACTTACAACTATATTGTAAACATTCCATCTGCGTACGAGAGGTCAAATATAATAAACCAGTCAATCGCTAATGTTACAGGTTATACAGGAACTATAAGTATAAGCAATTCAAATTTCAATGGTTGGCTTACAATAAAGTTAAGCCAGAGGGTTAAACCATCCATAACTCTATCTTCATTAATGTTCAGCTGGAGCGGTTATTTCGAGTCACCCATTGTAAATGATTCAAGCTCCAATTTTACTTTCGTTGTACCGGCAAACCGGAATTTCTCACTAAATGCATCCAATGTTGCTTTTGATAACGTGCTAATGTTGGATAATTACATGCAGATGAAGTTCAATTGGAACATATCTGGAGCATCCCTGACTGGTTACAATATAACAGATAATCTTCCTGCCGGAATATATCATTCCTCATTAATGGTAACGGATGTAGGTGGCAACGTAAACGAAACCAATTTCACAATAATTTCAGATTCAAATTCTCCAACCCTGTCACTTACGATTGTGCAGGAAGGCAGGACACTATTCAATAAGACATCGTCTTCATCTGGAACATATGTATTATGGGTAAATCAAACAGCTCCTGTTTATTTCAATGCTGTAAGGAGTAAGGACGTTCTGCCAAATGGCCAAAACAGCAACCTACCATTGTTATTGAACTGGAATTTCACAGGTACAAAGAAAACAGGTTTGAACGTTACATATACCTTTGTTAAACCAACATTCGGGTCTAAGTTCGTTTATGTCAATATAACACTACAAAATGCTGCAGGTAATACAATAACCTGGAACCTCCAGGTACATGTCAATGATACCACACCCCCAATTGCTGCATTCACGATTTACAATTCAACCGGAAAAGCCGTAACATCTGCAAAGGAATATGAAATGCTAACATTCAACGCATCAAAGTCATTTGCACCTAATGGAGGATACATAGTATCATACAACTGGACAATATATTATGCCAACGGGACAAAGGCTCCAATTAATGTTGTATATAACATGACAAATGTAACATCCAATATGTCAGTTGTAAAGGTATCATTCATACAATACGGAACATTCAAAGTCTCACTTGAAGTGACAGACCAATCCAATCACCATTCCTTTGATAATGTTAGCTTGTTTGTTTCAGCAGTAAGGCCTGAATTAGAAATATTGAATGTCACATATCCCAAATCCTTTGAGCAGGGATCTCCTGCAACTCTGAAACTGGAATTGAAGAATGTAGGATTAGAGAATGCCACGCAGTATTACATTACAGTTACATTCAACGGTAAGGTAATTGAAAATAAATCTTTCACAAATGTGATCGAGCCCAACAAAGCAATAAACCTAACATTAGTAATTTACCCACCAAGCTCTGGCCAATATACCATGGTAATAAAGGTATATGCTGTCGGGCAACCAAGCTTCTTCAATACGAATACCGAGGTTACAAAAGCTATATCTGTATCACAGCCAGCATACCTCTTACCACTGATAATCGCAGTGGTTGTAATAGCAATAGGCATATTGGCATATGCTTACTACAGTCTTTCAAGGAGAAAGAAAGAAGGTGGCAAGGAAGAGAAGCAAATAAGGAAACTTAAATAAAAAATTTATTTTTTTATAATTTTTCAGTTATTTCTAATCCTAAAGTTTCCATGGCATCTTTTAATATCATATTGAACGCCTTAACTATTTCTAATCTTCTGTCCCTATTCTCAGGGTCCTTTAAAACAGGGCAATCTCTATAGAATTGATTGAAAGTTGAAGCAAGTTCATAAATGTAGCGGGCTAACCTGTCAGGCCTATAGGTCCTCCCGGCTTCTTCTAGTATATCCGTATAATCTCCCATCTTTTTTATCAGTTCTATTTCTCTTTCCACGAATTTATTATCACCTTTATGGAAGGATTCGGTCTTGTTCAGAATGGAGTTACTTCTTGCATAGGAATACATTATGAATGGAGCGGATTCACCTTCGAAATTAAGGGCATCTTCCCATGTAAAAGTTATGGGCTTTTCTGGGGAATACCTAATTATATTATACCTGACAGCTGAATGCCCTATTCTGGTTGCAAGATCCTTTATGGAGTTCTCATCCAGATCAGGATGTCTTTTCCTTACTTCGTCTTCAGCCAATTGCACGCTTTCTTCCAGAAGATCCCTTAAATAGATTACATTTCCTCTCCTCGTGCTCATTTTTCCTTCCTTTGTGATTACATATGAATAAAATATTACCTTAATGTTTTCAATTCCAAGCAATTTCAGTACATAAGTAAGATTTTGAAAATGCAGTTTATGGTCTTCTCCTAGTACATCAATCGGTACATTGAAATTTTTGGCTTTATAAATATGGTAAGCTATATCCCTGGTGAAATAAAGTGAAGTTCCATTGCTCCTTTTAAGGTATATCTTGTCATCATTATATTCTATGTATTTAGCTCCATTTTCATCCTTTAGAAAGGGTTCCAGTTTTTCAAGAACTCCCTTAACATCTCCGTTTAAAATAAAATCACTTTCCCAAACGATTCCATCAAATCTAATTCCCAATGAATAAAGATCACTTAAAACATCCTCCAATAGCATTTCTAATCTGGTTCTGGTAGACTTTAAAAAATCGATATTACCTTGTTCTGCTCTTAGCATATATTCTTCAATTTTAGATTTGTATTGTTCAATATTTTCGTATACTCTTCTATAGGCTTCTGTGTAACTCAGATCTGGAAAAATTTCCATTCCGATTAGAAGGGCTTCCACCTGAGTTCCTATGTCATTCATATAATATTCTACTCTTACTTCATTCCCCAACCTTCTTAAAATTCTCGCCATAGTATCTCCTATGATTGAGTTTCTAGCCCTTCCAATGTGTAAAGGACCAGTGGGATTGGCACTTGTATGTTCTATCAGATATTTAAGACCTCCCTCATTTTTCTTGAAATCACCAGAATTTATGAAATCGAGAACAGTCCTTGCATATTTTTCAGGATTGAAGGTAATATTAATGAACTTGCCAGACTTCTGAAATTTTAAATTTTCATCGCAAAGTTTCTCTACACTTTCCTGAGGTACATCTATTTTTAACTTTTGTGTATCCCATACCAGATCTCCGAATTTAGGATTTGGTTTATAGATTATTAGTGGATCTTTAATTTGTAACTCTTTTGCTAATCTTTCTATTTTTTGCTTAGCTAAATCCTCAAAAAACCTTCTTGGATTCATACCGATTACTCCATCTCCAAGTCAAAAGACGAAAGGTCTCTTTGGTTATAACCCTTTTTATCTACATTTATGCCTAAAAGCCGAGAAAATTCGAGTGCATTTATGGCTGCCTTTGCATAGGCATGATTATTAAAATATATAAAAACATCCCCATTCATTCTCTTTACGAGATCCACCCACGGCAATAATTCTTCAATACTATACAAATAATCGTACCTGTTTAATCTTCCATCATTGACATCATGCTTAAACCAAATATCATAGTTTCTGCCATGAAATCTAACATAGGAAAAATCAGCAGTCGGATAGTAGAAAGGGTTGAATAATGGAGAATCTATTGATACTATTGCAACGTCATGATCATAAAGTATCTTCAAAAAACTTTCCAGAATGCCAGGAACAAGAAAACCCCTATTTCTTATTTCCATGGAATTTCTATAATCCTTAACATTTATAGAACCTAAGAAATCATTAATCCTTTTGATTATTGTTTGATCCTTTTCGGGATTTAAAAATGGTGATAATTGTATTAATGCTGCCCCAAGTTTACATTCTTTCCTAAAAGGTTCTAATACATCCCTTTGAAATTCATTTGCTATGTCTATGGATTTTCCTTCAAATGGGTTTTGAGAATGGGTAACTTCCTGAGGATATTTGAAAGAAAATATAAAATCTTCAACAGCCCTAGCTTTCCTAATCCATGAAATTACAGTTTCTCTTTGCGGGAAAGAATAGAAAGAGGAATTTATTTCCGTTGTATTAAAAAATCTTGAATAGTAATGGAAAAAATACTTCTTATCGAGACCTTCGGGATAGAATTTTCCAATCCAATCATCATATTGAAAGCCCGAGCATCCAATGTAAATCATACATTTGATATTGGATTTGAGAGATAATTATTTTATGTATGTCTCATATCTATGAAAGAAATGGTAAATGAAAACATAATAAATCTAGAAAATTTCGACCCAGTTACACTTTTTAATCTTAAAAAGGAGGTTTACCTTTATTTGACCGCAAAAATATTATTTGAAAACAAAAGTGGAGATCCTGAAAAGCTGCAAAAATATATGAGTGAAAGAATAGATATAATAGAAAAAATAGCTAAAGTATGTAGGCCGTTCAAGGTAGTTGAAAAAGGGACAACTTTAATGGAGGTGCCATAGATGAAAGAAATCAAAGTAGAAGAAGTAATGACCAGAAATCCAATCATTATAGAAAAGGCAATTAGCATAATGGATGCAGCAAAAATAATGAAAATTGAAAGGATAGGATCTTTAATAGTTAGACTAAGCAAAAATGAATATGGAATTATTACCGAAATGGACATAATTTACAAGGTAGTAGCACAGGGTTTGGATCCAGCTATTACAAAGGTAGAAACTGTTATGACATTTCCGATAATAACAATCGGTCCAGACCTGAACTTGGAAGATGCAGCCAATATTATGTGGAAGCATAGAATTAGGAGACTTCCAGTCGTTAGTGACGGCAAAATAATAGGTATACTCACGGAAAATGACATAATCAGGTTATCCCCAGGATTGATAGAGGTTACTAGGGAAGTATTTGAGCAAACACAACCTCTGGTGTCAGGCGTAAGGGGGTATTGTGATAAGTGCAGGAAATATGATGAAAACTTGATATATAAGGCTGGAAAGTACTATTGTCAGGAATGTTTTCATAAATTGGAATAGATATTTATGAATGATAAAATACTTAAAACAAAGCATGGGGAGATAGAACTCCCTCTGTTTATGCCTGTAGCTACAAGAGGGTTTATAAAGGCCTTGCCCTGGAAAAAAGTAAATGAAATGAACATAAAGGTTGTAATATCCAATTCTGTGCATTTATCAATAACCCCAGGTCTTGAGAAAATTAAGGCCAAGGGTGGAATAAATGGATATACTGGGTTTGAAGGCTCTTACTTTACAGATTCGGGAGGCTTCCAGATCATAAGGGAGGAGTTAGTGGATATTGATGATGAAGGGATAGTCTTTAAAGATAAGAAATCTGGATTTCAAATAAAAGTAACCCCTGAAAAGAGTTCTGAAATTCAGGAAATAATCAATTCAGACGTTGCTATGATGCTGGATGATTGCCCTCCACATGGATCACCGAAAGAAAGATATGAAATATCCATTGAAAGGACTTATAGATGGGGGAAAATATTCTTGCAAAAAAGGGTTCCAGGTCAATTAAGATTTTCCATATTCCAAGGAGGTTATGACTATGATCTGAGAAAGAAATCCCTAGATCTGATGCTCTCTCTTCCTTCTGATGGAATTGCTATAGGTGGGTTAAAAATTGGAGAGCCGAAAGAAGTTACGGATAAAATAGTTGAATATGTGGTTCCATTAATTCCAAAGGATTTGCCCATTTATTTGATGGGGGTAGGTGATCCATTGTCCATATATGAGTATTCATTAAAGGGAATAGATATATTTGATTCAACCTATCCTACCAGAAATGCAAGGCACGGTTATGCATTAACTTCAAAAGGACCTATAAATCTGAAGGCTAGCAAATACTCTATGGATTTTAATCCCATAGAATCGGGATGTGAATGTGAGGCTTGTAGGTATTACCATAGGAGTGGCCTCAGAGAATTATTAAAAAGTGAAGATCCTCAGTTCCATTACCTGGTAACAGTTCATAACATAACATTCATGCAGAAACTGATGAAAACTTTAAGAGAAAATGTGGATATGGCCAAGGATATGGTAAAACATTATGTAAAGGATCCTAATACCCAAATTCAAGGGTAGGTGGCAGAGCGGCGATGCGCGGGACTGCAGATCCCGTTTATTGGGGTTCGAATCCCCACCTACCCTTTCTTAGACTTCAATTTTTGATAAATTTAAGAGATAAAACTTAAGGTAAAGATTCCGAAACTCTAATAGATTCCAAAACTCTAATTAGAAGTAATAATTAAATGAAGGAAATGCGAATTTTTTAGATTATAAATTTATATAAAGAATGCAGAACTTGTTTCGCAGGTATATCTATCAGAATCTTAAAAATTATAAGATAATGAAATGTAAAAAGAAATCCAATAAAGAATTGCTGTTTATTTCTTATCAAAAAAGACATCAGCAATCTGGGAAATTTTATTGATTATTCTAGAGTCCATGCCACGAATCCAGATTAACTGTTTTATTAATTCAAACTCGAGCTCATCAAGTTTATCGGAAGGAAAATTAATCATATCAAAAGGTAAAATAGATTTATAGAGAATTAGATTCTTTCCTTTCCCCTTATATTTGCAATTGATCTCTCCCTCTATGATTTTATCCCATTCTTCTTTATTTATTTCCCCTAATGCCCTTTTAAGTATGCATTCTGATGAAATTCGTACAAAATTCCATGAAAAAGCTTTACCTTTGAAACTTAAAATTGTCCCGAAGTTCAGAATGTAGAAATCAATTTTATCAAGGTAAACTTTCTTTCCCTTATCCTTAGAAAATTTGGAATAATCTGATTTCATGAATTCCGATATCGTTTCAGCTAATGCATCTGTTTCTGGAATTGAAGTAGAGAAATAGAGATACTCTTTAACAAATCTACCCCTTAAAGGCACATATTCATCCACGTTGGCGTAGGATAACACATATATGCCATCAATGGAATTGATGGCACTGGCCAGGGCCATACAGTTCCCAAACTCAGCTTCTATTAGATTGGTTGAAGACCTAACAAATGAGTCTGTCCTTGAGGAAAAATAAACTTTTCTAATTCCCATTCTACTTGTTATCTTATTAATTTCACCCATCACAGTCCTAATCCCTAGTTGATATTGTACTCCATGAAAACTAGAATCATACCCTATTTTAATTAGACAATATGGCATCTCTGTATCTCCTCGAAAAAATATCTGGTATTTTAGTAATTGGGTCATAGGTAATTTTACTTCTTAAAAATTTTTCAAAGTATACTAATTGGGGAAATCCTAATCCAAAGCCTATTGAAATATAGGATTTGTTGCTGATAAGTCCCACAGGTTCTCCTTCGATGTAAATTGTTCTACCAGTAAGATCACCAGTTAGCAATTTTTTAGCAACTCCAATGGTAACAGAATTTTTTAAATACCCGGCAACTGTCGCAAGACCCCTTTTATCCCTGTGTATCATCCCATTTCCATCAATAATGTTTATTTTATCATTCCTGATTAGATATAAAATTATTTCTCCTTCTCTCAGGAAAAGGTAATTTGGTATGTAAGGTGATTTTATCGGTTTTATTTTAAATTCTATTTTTCCATCTACATAATCATAGGCAGCTCCGATTCCAATTCTGTTAATGTAAGATACATCAATGATATTAATTTCAGAAAAATCAAGTTTATTTATTAATTCCTCGTCATTCTTTATAATCTTTAAGGAATCTCTGAACTTTGAGAGCGGAAAATCGGTTCTAAAATCTCTGAATCTAATCTTTTCAAAATTATCTATTTTTCCATTTGATACCTTAATTCCTTCGGCCTCCAATCTTTTAAGCTTCTCTTTAACACCGTTAGGGTGAGTAAATCCTCCAATAGATCCATCGGTTTTAACGACCCTATGACATGGTATATTAATGGGATCATCATTTTCAGAAAGCATCTCACCAACTGCTCGGGATGCTATTACATCTCCTAGTGCTAAGGCAATATCTCCATAAGTTGTTATCATCCCCTCTGGAATTTGGGAAACTAACTTTTTAAACTCATCATAAATATTTGGAATTTCAATCATATAGGTACTTCGATTTCATCGAGATCTTGAGAGCCGTATGTTTCATTGAATACCTCCTTGGCTTCATTTATTATCGGGGCAACATCGTTATATCTAGGGCTGAAGTGAATAAGAATGAGCTTTTTTACATTGGAAAGTTTAGCTATTTCTGCTGCCTCTTTACCGGTCGAATGACCGTACTGCGTAACCTTCTCCTGAATGCTCGAATCCCCCGTAGCTTCATGTATCAGAACTGTTGAATCCTCAAACAGTTCTACCAATGTAGGATCCTTGCGGGTATCCCCTGAATATGAAATTTTTCTTCCAATTCTAATGGAAGACGACAGATCTTCAATCCTTATGTTTTCACCGTTATACTCTATTGATCCATACTTCCTTATCTTTTCCAGTAATCTTTTAGGTATATTTTTAGCTAATATCTTGTTTTCATCAAATCTGAAATTATCCTTTTCCTTTATTGCATAGGATAATGATGGAATTACATGTGATGATTTCTTGTAAAGAACCTTGTACTCACCAAAATCTAACTCTCCACCTGTTCCAAGCTCCCTAATTCTAACCTCGAATGACAGGTCGTAGTAGCCTATAGACAGCAGGGATGAAATAATAGCATCCGCCCCGATTGGCCCATATATTTCCAACGGCTCCTTTCTTCCGAACAGACTCATGGTCTGGATTAGTCCAGGTAGCCCCAGAAAATGGTCACCGTGAAAATGAGTAATAAATATTTTCTTTATTTTCATCAAGGATAGGGTACTTTTCATCAATCTAACCTGCGTGTATTCACCGCAGTCAAATAAGACCGCCTCATCATCAAGCCTAACTGCCACTCCAGCAGTGCCTCTAAAGGGAGTTGGCCATGACCCTCCTGTGCCAAGCAAGTAAATTCTAATCGATGTTATCATGAGTTTCACCTATTATTTTAGCCTCTAACTCCAAGAATTCACTGGAATCGCTTCTTGTTTTTGGCCTAGGTGGTAGGAAGAAACAATCACAGGATGAAGCTACCGAAATAAAAATGTCAAATGCACCAATTTTTTCGGATATTCTTTCTATCTCTAATTTATCAAATCCTATTAAAGGTCTGAAAATTGGAAAATGGAAATCAGATTCAATGGTTGCAAGGTTATCAAGTGTTTGACTTGCAACTTGCCCCAGATTTTCTCCGGTAACAATTGCTCTAGCTCCAATCTCCTTTGCGTATTTTTCTGCCTCCTTGTACATAAGATTCTTGCAAAATAAGCATGTCCATCTTTCTTTACCTTCCTTCCTTAGTTTCAGCACTGTTGGGCCTAAAAGTTTCCTATGATCCACTATCTTTATTTCTATCGGGTATGGGCTGTATTCTTCTAATAATTCTTTATTCCTGAAAACCTTTTCAAGTAATCTGGAACTTTGGAAATAGTGGATAAGCGATATCTCCATACCTCTTTTTAGCATAAGATAGGCAGCGACAGGAGAATCTATCCCCCCTGATATTAAAACAACCCCCTTTCCTTGTGATCTGACAGGAATACCTCCGGGGCCATCATAAATGTTATCATAAAAATAAGACCAATCATCGCCTATATCCAGTCCTAAATTTATATCATAATTTTCCAAATCAACTTTTGCTTGAGGGTTATTTCTTAGAACTATTTCTCCAAGGATTCTGGCAAACTCTTGGCTTGAATATGGGAAATTTTTAGACCTTCTATTGACGCTGACTCTGAACTTCTTATCTACTTTCAGATTTGAAAAAAAAGATTTTATTTCATCTGGATTTGGGTTAATTTTTTTAACTATTGAAAATGAAGCAATACCAAATGTTTTCTTCAATATATCATTAATATTTGTCTCAGTATTAACAACCAATCTTGCTTGCTCTATTTTTATGTCACCAGAGATACCTTTTTCGTTCATCTTGGCTTTTATATTTCTTGCCAGCAAACCTTCAAAGAAGGATCTATTATCTCCTTTTGTACCTATCTCTGAGTATCTTATCAAATAGAGCATCAAAGGATTAAATAAATTCATTATTTAACATTATTTTCATCAAATCATTTAACATCTAATATATTTGAAAAGCTATTTCACCAACAGTAGGCTGATAGGTTATCACCATAGTGCTCCCTTGTAAATTAGAGGATGAAACTATAATAATCTGGGCAAGGTTAGCAACATAATTGGAATTCCCAGGATGAATAAACTTCGGTAAGATAAGATTTCCAAACTCTTTAGATGATTGGTTGCCGGGATTTATAATTATATAAGAATATCCATTATATTTAGACGAGCTCGGAGGAGCTCCATTAATGAGAATATGAAACTCATTAATAAAGGACATATTTCTAGGACTCCAATAATTTATTGTTAGATTGTATACATAAAACTCTATGATATTGGAACCATTATTAATGTAAATAGGTCCGCCATTCAATTCTTTAATTGTACCTTCGATCGGAACTTTACTTATCCCTTGCAATAGGCTGCTGGAATAAATTAGCAGCATTGCGGAAAGTATAACAGTTATCACTACCATTAATATAATCCCTATAATTGATGAAACGGACTTTTCTCTGTAATAAATTTTTTGCATATACAATAATCAAATTAAATCTAATATTTAATTTTAATTCCAATTCCTAGTGATACAGGAATAAATTTAAAGCCCTTCAAAATTAAAATTTCAAAATATAAGACAATGTATTTAATACACATTTGAATTAGCATCTTATGTCTCAAAATCTTGAAGATTTCGAATTAGACAATAAAATACTTGAATTCAAGGATGAATTCAAAAAATATAACAGAATGAGATATATTGGGTTAGCAATATCCTTGTCAGCGGTAGGATTCGCGTATTATTTGCTATATGCATATATTGAAAATTACTCTTTGTTTATAAGGATAAGTATTAATGTAGGTATTATTGCGATATTAATTTACCTTATAGGTTACATAATTGTCATTCTTGGGAGTAAAAATATCAGAAAAATAATTTCAAAGATAACAAACAAGGAGATAAGAGACATTACGCCAAATGAATTTCAGAGGATTAAGAAGCGTGTAAAAATAGCACTAAAGAAAACAAATAGTCCTTAATTTCAAATCATATATAATTGAAATTTCATAATTTTTTAAATCAACCATCCGAGTTTAACATATGCATTATTCAAATTGTCCAAATAAAAGCCACCGACGGGATTTGGACCCGCGACCTCGTGCTTACCAAGCACGCGCTCGTACCAGGCTGAGCTACGGTGGCATGGTTTGTAGTGGGTTATACCTAGAGAATATAATAAATTTATCAGGTCGCAAATCAAATTGCATGAAATGATTATTAGGAATATCTTAATTCGATCTTTATGGGTAATAAATCAGGATTAATGAAAATATTGAGGATTGAGACGACATTTCCAAACAGGGAAGAGGCAAATAAATTTGTGGAGAGGTTACTCAGCCAAAAGCTAGTAGCTTGTGCACAATTTTGTTCGATTGATAGCGCATACTGGTGGAATAACAGTATTGAAAGATCTAATGAAATATTGGTTATTTTGAAACTTAGCAGAGAAAACTTAAATGAAGTTCTATCTAAATTCGAAGATCATCCATACAAAATACCGGAGATAAGTATAACTGAAATAAAAACAACTAGGGATTATGGAGACTGGGTTAATAACATAAAAGGTCCATAATTTATTAAAATTAGATAATATCTCTCTGATTTCATAATTCGTCCATAAATCTAAGCGAGCATTTTAAAGTTAAAAAAAGGTTTGGATTGATAATTCATTATCATCCATGATTCATGAATGATTAAATTCAATGCATAAAATAAAGATTCAGTAGCTATTATTTCGTTAAATTCATTAATTTAATCAAATTTGATAAGTATCTATTAAACTCAAATAAGTCATAAATATGCAATAGTAATTACTTAGCAAATGTCAGATTTTGATGCCATAGTTGTAGGTGCGGGTAACGCAGGCTCATCTGCGGCAATTTATATGGCCAGTAAGGGTTTAAACGTTCTTCTTGTTGACAGAGCTGATCCTCCAGGTGCAAAAAATCTTTCAGGTGGTGTACTGTGGGGAAATGACCTTGCTCAGATTTTACCGAAATGGCAATCTGAAGCTCCATTGGAGAGATTTATTAACAATAAAAAACTAGGATTTCTTACTGAAAAGTCATCATTCATGTTAGATTTTAAGACACAAATTTTTGAGGAAAATAAGGTAGGATACACAGTATTAAGATCAAAATTTGATCCTTGGTTGGCAAAGAAGGCAAAAGAAGCTGGTGCTCTGGTAATTCCAGGAATAACTGTTGAATCTCTGGCAATCAAAGATAGAAAGGTAATAGGAATTGTAGAATCTGGTGATACCATAACAGCGGACGTAACTTTACTTGCAGAGGGTGTTAATGCAAGGTTAGCCATAGAAGCCGGACTTAAAAGACCATTAAGGGATTCTGACGTCTCTCTTGGAATTAAAGAGATAATCAAGTTAAGCCCCCAAAAAATTGAAGATAGATTCAATCTAAAGAATAATTCTGGTGTTGCGTCTGAATATATATTAGGATTTTTAGGAGAATTAAATGTTGGAGGCTTCCTGTATACAAATAAAGATAGTCTATCTTTGGGTGTTGTGGTACCTATGGAAAATTTGAGGGAAAATGGAATAACTCATAGTTACGACTTAATTGAAATATTCAAGGAGCATCCAAGCATAGCACCCCTAATTGAAGGAGGTCAGGTTGCAGAATACGGGGCTCACCTTATCCCTGAAGGAGGACTGGAGATGATGCCAAAATTGTACGGCAACGGATACATGATACTAGGGGACGCAGCTGGATTTGCTTTTAGTAATGGATTAGTATTGCAGGGTATGAATTATGCAATACTTTCAGGTATAAAGGCAGGAGAAACAGCGGTAGAAGCCAAATTAAGAAATAATTTTTCAGAGCAGTCTTTGTCAGCTTATGAAGAAAAACTAAACAGTACATATGTTTTGAAAGACCTCAAGACCTTCAAAGACATAAGGAAGGTTACAAACAATCCCATGATGTATAATACCTATCCAAAATTGTTAGAATCAATTATGCTGGAAACTCTCTGGGAGCGCGGCCAGCCAAAGAAGAAAATCAGGGATGTCCTCAGCAGTTGCGCTTCGAACTTAAACATGGGAAGAATAAAAACACTCAGGGAATTCTATTATATTTATAGGAGGATGTAAAAATGATGGATATTAAGGAGAGATTGGGAACTCTGAAATATGATGTGGATAAGGAATATGCACATATTACAGTAGATGAAAAAATTTGCGAAAAATGCCCTCATCATTTTTGTGTTATGGCTTGCCCGGCCCAATGCTATACTCTGCAAAATGGGAAATTAATATTCAACTATGAAGACTGTGTGGAATGTGGTACCTGTTCCATAGCTTGCGATCAGGGATCAGTTACATGGCATTATCCAAAGGCAGGAAAGGGTGTTATTTATAAATTCGGGTGAGATAAAATGCTAAAAATGGCGGTTATGATTAAGCAGGTTCCAGACAGTCAGGATATAACAATAGACCCTGTTACTAAAACTCTCAACAGAACACAGGCTAGAAACATAGTAAATCCACCAGATATGAATGCTCTTGAAGCTGCACTACAGTTGAAAGATAAGTATGGAGGAGAAATTACTGTAATTACAATGGGGCCGCCTATGGCCGATTCTGCACTATTGGAATGTACTTCCAGGGGAGCAGATAAGGCAGTTCTGGTTACTGATAGGGTATTTGCGGGGGCTGATACCTGGCCAACTTCATTCACGCTAGCCACGACCGCAGAATATTTAGGGGGATTTGACATAATATTTTGCGGGGAGGAGACGACTGACTCATCTACGGGACACGTTGGTCCGGGAATAGCTGAATTTTTAGGTGTAGAGCAGGCAACATATATTCACAGCATAGATTATCAGGACCCTTATTTTATAGTAGAAAGAGAAATTGAGGGCGCTGTAGAGACTCTAAAAATAGGAAAACCGGCAGTAGTTACAGTTGTACTTAATGCCAACAATCCAAGGAGACCTACTTTGAAAAGGAAAATTGAAGCTTTCAGAAAAGGCGTAATAACTATTACAAATAAAGAACTTAAACTTAGGCCCGAATGTGTTGGATTGAAAGGTTCTCCCACTGTAGTCAAAGATATGAAGACAATGGTGGACAAACCTAAAGACACGGTCAAAATTGGTCCAGAAGAAATACCGAAAGTTGTTGAGGTTCTTTATCAAAGGGGGATCGTAAAATGTTGAATGAGAGATGTTCAGATCCACCTAAAGATCCTGAAAATTTTAAGGATTTCTGGGTTTTCTTGGAACAGAATGATGGAAAGCTTTCAAGGGTAGCATTGGAAATGGCAGGAATAGGTAGAAAGTTAGCAGATAAATCGGGAGAAAAACTTGTGGGAATTCTTCTAGCAGATGATTCAGGATATGACATGGCTAATACGGCATTTGAATACGGAATAGATAAAGTAATATTTGTAAAAAGTCCTATTCTGAAACATTATAGAACCATCCCATACTCGACAATAATTGGCAATCTTATTATGGAGAGAAAGCCTAACTATTTCATTTTAGGAGCAACACACAATGGGAGAGATTTAGCATCTAGAATTGCAGTAAAAGTTACTACTGGAATTACAGCTGACTGCACTGAATTGGATGTAGATCCTGCGAAAAAGTTGCTTGAAGCCAGAAGACCTGCTTTTGGAGGAGCAATATTGGCAAGTATCCTTTGTGCGAGGCATAAGCCTCAGATGGCAAGTGCGAGGCCAGGAATATTCAAGCCCATTGATCCTATTCCAGGAAGAAGGGGAGAATTAGAGGTAATAGAAAGCAATATGAGGGAAGATGACGTAGTTACAAAGGTGATTTCTGTCGTAACAAAGGAAGAGGTTGATATAACTACCTCAGATATTGTCGTGGCCGGAGGGCTCGGGCTTGGCAAAAAAGAAGGTTTTGCAATGCTGGAGGAGCTTGCAAAGGAACTGGGTGGGATAGTTGCAGCCTCCAGGCCAGCAGTAGATGCCGGATGGATAACAAGGGATAGGCAGGTTGGCCAAACAGGTAAAACAGTTAATCCAAAATTATACATAGCAGTAGGAATATCTGGAGCGATTCAGCATATAGCAGGAATGAAAGGATCAGAGTTTGTGATATCTATTAATAAAGACCCATCAGCACCCATAATGAAATATTCTGATATCGCAATTATTGGGGATGCTTACGAAATAGTTCCAAAACTAATAGAGGAGATTAGGAAGGCCAAATCAAGCCCAAAGAACAATGAAGCAGCTAAATCCAATTGAAGAAGAGGCAATATTAGAAAATCATTCAAGAATTTTATTAAAAAATTTATTAGAAGTTTATGGTTTTCAGTATTGGTGGCCTGCTGAGTCACCATTATTGGTTATTATAGGTGCAATATTAACACAAAATTCTAAATGGGATATTGTTGAGAACATTATAAGCAAATTTTCAAATCTGACGGATACAGAAATACTTTCATTGAAAGAAATGGAATTACAGAAAATTATCAAGGGTATTTCATATTTTAGAATGAAATCACGTTACTTATATGAAGTATTTAAAGCATTTAAGGAAATTGAGATAATTGGGGAGATTGATAGAGACTCACTATTGGAAGTAAAAGGCATAGGGAAAGAAACTGCGGATTCAATTATGCTGTATGCCTTCAATGAAAAGACAATTCCAATAGACATGTACACCTTAAGATTTCTTGGAAGATATTTCTCATTATCTTTTTCAAAGAAGGATTATGAACTTATAAGAGAAACTTTAATAAAAACAATGAACACTTTGGAACTAAAAGAATTTCACGCTTTAATAGTTGAGCATTCGAAGCAAGTATGTAAGAAAGAACCTTTGTGTCAAGAATGTAAAATTATAAACTGCAATTATAGAACTATATCATTACAAAACAGTACCGCTTCCTATTAGTCTCCACCTATTCTGGATCCTTCTGCTTATTGCGACATTCTGGCCCTGTAAAGCAATAACTGGATATTTTAACTCCAGTTCTATTATGTCCCCTTTTGTTTGGGTGACTGTACCAACTGTAACTGCAGTGGCTACATTTAAAAGCAAAGTCTCCTGTTTTCCAATTTTGTCCACTTTCATCTCGTTTTGGCTTCCGACTACTTTATCAAGAACCCTTGCTTTTAATCTAAGTGTGCTGACCGGTTTTGGTAGTGTACCTTTTTTTCCAACTATTTGGCCAACCAGATTATCCCCCTTTGTTATATAAGGGTCAAGATAGGTTCCAATGCCAACAAGGCCTCCAGGACCTTTTTCTTCAAGTTCCATATTCCCAGAAATTATTGAAGAAATCTTGCTATAAATGGGCGCATAGATTTTTTTATTACCTTTGGTTTGCATTATCCCCGGGGATATTTCTATTTCATCGCCAACCCTAAAAACACCCTGAATTATGGACCCCCCAACAACCCCTCCTTTGAGATCTTCTGGTTTCGTTCCGGGCTTATTTACATCAAAGCTTCTGGCTACATACATTAATGGATCGGCATCTTTCACGAAATTTTTAGTTGGTATGTAGTTTTGTATTGCTGCTAGCAAAGCGTCGAGATTAGTATTGTCAATGGCGCTCATAGGTATAATGGGTGAATTTTGTGCAACGGTACCCTTAACAAATTCCTTAATTTCCTTATAACTTTCAAGTGCTCTTTCTTCTGATACAAGGTCAATTTTATTTTGTACTATAATTATTTTATCAATACCAAGAATATTCAGTGCCATCAGGTGCTCCCTAGTTTGAGGTTGCGGGCATTTCTCATTAGCAGCTATAACCATTATTGCTCCATCCATTATAGCTGCCCCAGAAAGCATAGTGGCCATAAGGGTTTCATGCCCTGGTGAATCAACAAAACTTACAACCCTTTGAAACTCAGCTCCGCCTACACAATCTTTGGGATTTGTTGCATACTGAGGTCCTTTACTTGGATCCCCGCATTTGTAAATGGCGGCATCAGCATAACCCAATTTAATCGAAATTCCTCTTTTAATTTCTTCTGAAAAATAATCTGTTTTAACACCAGTGATCAGCTTGGTCAGCGTTGACTTACCATGATCAACGTGACCAACCATTCCTATATTAACTTCGGGCGGCTTAGGAAATTTCATTTGGCTTCTCCTTTATCTTCCTTAATCTCGCCTTCAACTACAACCATATTTACTTGAGAAATATCATTTGAAATGGTATTGCCCCTAACACTCTTTTTCTTTCTCAATCCATCCCTTTTAGGATGAAAGCCTACTCCTCCTGTCAATAGCAATTTTTTTCTCCTCATTCCGGGGAAGTCTGCCCTCATGGGGAACCCATCTTCATCACTTCCGCCAGTAATCTTTAATTTAACTCCCTGAAAACCAAGGAATGAACCATCTATTATGTCTCCTATCTTTTTTCCAAAGAGGGCAGACTGCTTCTCTTCAGGAATTTCTATCTGCCTGCTCTTACCGTCCTTGGTTGAAATAACTGCTCTCATGTTAACCATTAGAGTTATCACCGTTCCATGTGGTATGAGAAAATATTATTTAATGTTTTATCAGGGTTATATTAAATGGGAATACACAATTTTCCCTCAATCTGGAATTCAGTAAAATGGGATTTAATTTAACATCTCTAACCCTATGGTAATATAATTAAATAAATTTATTTTGAATAAATTCATCCTGGGGTGTTTGCAATAAATGGAATCTCTTTTTCTATTACCCCTACCCTTATCCTAAAGTCAACAACCTGTGCTCCTTTTCCTCTTTCTAAGACCATGACAGGATTAAGGTCAAGCTCCTTTATCTCGGGTATATCGTGGGCCAATTTAGCAACTTTTACTATTATATCTACGAGTGCATCCTTGTCGCCAACTATGCCTCCTCTATATCCATTCAGTATCTCATGGGTCTTAAGCTCTGAGATCATCTCCTTTGCCTCTGTAAGAGTAACAGGTGCTGGCCTTATGGATATGTCTTTAATAAGCTCCACAAGCTTACCCCCTACTCCAGTAACAACAATTGGGCCAAAGCTTGGATCTTGAGTTATCCCAACAATCATTTCTATACCCTCTGGAATCATCTCCTGTACAACAAAATATTCCACGGGATAACCCATACCCTCCAGGTTTTTCTTCATCTCTTCTGCGACATCCTTGGCCTTGGAAGGTTCAACGTTTAGCCTAACCGCACCAATATCAGATTTATGTACGATCTTTGGCGAGTAAGCTTTTATGACAACCCTATTGTTGATGGTACTTATTTTGGTTCCAACTTCATCCGGGCTAATTGCAATAAAGCTCTTCACTACTGGAATTCCATAAGAATTAAGGACGATTTTAGCTTCTTCGTAGGCTAACCATTCTCTTCCCGCTCTCAGTGCCTTTGAAATAGTTGCCTTTACCAGATCGGGATCCTTTACTTCTAAATCAGGTATTTTTTCTTCAGGTTTATTTTTCCACTTCCCGTACTCTGTAGCTTTAGCAAGGGCCTTCGCTGCATCTTCAGGGAATGGGAATGAAGGTAATTTAATATTTTCAGAGGTTAGAATATCAGGGATCCCCCTATAGGCCATAAAAACGCTCACCACTGTCTTTTTATTTTTCATCTTTTTTATGGAGTTAAGAATTCTTGAACTCACTAAACTCTGATCCATTTGCACCGGTGGAATAAATATTACGAGTATGGAATCGAAGGTGTCATCCTGTCCAACAATGTCGAGAACTTTTTCATACATTTCAGGTCCACCCTGTGCAGTCATATCTATAGGATTCTTTAGCCCAGCTATGGGTGGAAGAACTTGTTTCAGCTTTTCCTGTGTTTCCTTAGGTACTTCAGGTACATTAAGTCCATATGCTTCGCAAGCATCCGCTGCCAAAATGCCCGCACCTCCTGCGTTTGTGACTATGGCAACTCTATTCCCAGTTGGTATTGGCTGGGAAGATAGTATCGTAGCGGCATCGAACATTTCATCAAGAGTTTCGGCCCTTATTATACCGCTTTTTTTAAAGAGTGCATCAACCGTAACATCCGAAGATGAAAGCAGAGCTCCGGTATGCGACTGAGTGGCCCTAAATCCGGCTGAAGAGCGGCCGGATTTAACTGCTATGATCGGTTTCTTCTTAGTGACCCTTCTTGCAATGTTTCCAAATTTTATGGGATTTCCAAATGATTCTAGATATAGAAGAATCACATCAGTGTTAGGATCTTGCTCCCAGTACTGAATTAAATCATTGGCTGAAATATCCGCCTTATTTCCCACAGAAACGAAGGAAGACATTCCAAGTCCTAATTTTGTGGTTAAATCTATAACAGCTATACCAAGAGCACCAGATTGAGAAAGGAATCCAATTCTTCCTCTTATGGCCTTAAATGGTGAGAATTGTCCGTTTAAGCTTACTTTTGGATCTGTGTTGATAACTCCCATGCAGTTAGGTCCTATCAGCCTCATTCCATACTGATTGCATATTTCCATGAGCTCTTTCTGCCTTTCAATTCCTTCCCCACCAATCTCCGCAAAACCTGACGAAATAATGACAAGACCCTTAACCCCTTTCATTCCACAATCTTTTGCCACATCATTTACATATTTCGCGGGGACTGCTATTATGGCCATTTCTACTTCATGAGGGATATCTAGTATTGATTTGAATGTCTTTATTCCCTGCACAAATTCTCTGTTGGGGTTTACTGGAAAAATAGGCCCCTGATAATTGCTTTCAATTAGATTGAAAAGAAGTTGTCCACCTATAGTTGATCTGTCACCTGACGCACCTATTAAGGCAATAGACTTAGGTTCAAGGAATATCTTAACGGCATTTGTGGCTCCAATACTTTCCCTGAGTTGGAATCTTTCAATAGCTTCAGGCAACTTTGATGGTGGAAATTCTACTTCAATCAGTCCCTGCTTTATATGGGTATCTATTGGAAATCCAAGGCTTTTCAGAACAGTAATCATTTTGTAGTTCTCAGGTGCTACATATGATTTGACATGAGTTAAGTTATTTTTAAATGCATACTCCAAAAGTAATCCAAGTATGGAAGTGCCAAGGCCTAAATTTTGGAAGGAATCGAGAACGACAACCGCAACTTCAGCCGATTTATCGCCTCTTATTTCTAACATCCCTTCTCCTATTATTTTATCATCTCTAATGGCCACAACATTGAGTTCATCTTTCTTAGAAAGTATTTTAAATGCCTCTTCCCTTGATATAGGTTGGAGAAATCTTCCAATTATGGAAAAATCTGAGAGCTGATTTACAAAATCTCTTAATTTTGGAGCCAGTGAATCTTCATATTTTTGAATTCTAACAACACTGCCATCCTTTAAAATCACATTGCTATCTATCTGCATGATAGGTAATTACAAATTGGTATATTACACAATTCATAACAATTTTAAAAGCTCATTTTTATCTAAAAGATTAAACCTCCCATAAAATTTAGAAAGATTTTCTATTATCTCTTTAATCAACTCATTTTCATCCACATCTATATAACCCATAACATCAGGCTCCAACCCGCAAGCTTTTATCTTTTTAAAACCATCCAATACTTCAGGGGAAATGTTTATTGCAAAACCATGTGCAGATATTCCATCTCTAATTGCCATTCCTATAGAAGCGACTTTTTTCGCATTTACCCAAATTCCCGGCTCTTCGCCTATGTATGCTTCATAACCAACTTTGTGAAGGGAGCTTATTATGACGTTCTCAATATTCTTTACGAATGACCTTACATCCAATTTACTTCTTAAATCAATAATAGGATAGCAAACTAACTGGCCAGGTCCATGATAAGTAACATCGCCGCCTCTGTCTACTTCTACCACTTCTACATTCTTATAATTCTCTGGTTTTTTACCCCTACCCACTGTATATACAGGTGGATAATGAAAAAATAAAGCAACATTTGGAATCTTACCATTTCTAACCGCAGCTATGGCTCTATCCATTATAGACATTGATTCCAAATACTCAATCTTGCCGAAGTCAGCGGCTTGATTTAAAGTGGAGGGACTTTCCATTTATTGCCTCCGCAACCTCTTGAACACCTTCAGACAAAGTTGGGTGCGGATGTATTGTCAATCCTACGTCCTCTGCGCTTAGGCCAGCCTCAATGGCAAGGGTTATTTCTGATATTAGTTCCGATGATCTTGGTGCTGCAAAAGCTGCTCCCTTTACTACCCCCATTTCATCTACATACATCCTATATACTCCTTGGCTGGCATTCAATCCAAGTGCTCTACCATTGGCTGCTAGTGGGAAATTAGCATATCTTTCTGTCTTCTCACCTACCACTGATATCTCTGGATCAGAATAAATCACAAATGGTATGGCACGATAATCTACCACTGAGTTTATTCCAGCTATGTTATCTGCAACTATACTGGCTTCATAGAATGCCTTATGTGCCAACATGGGCTGTCCACTAACATCTCCTAAAGCGTAAATGTTTTCCTTGCTTGTTCTCTTTCTCCTGTCAGTTTTGATAAACTTGCCATCCATCTCCAGGTTAAGGTTCTCAAGTCCAAATCCCTGGGTATTAGGTTTCCTTCCCACAGTAACAAGGGCCACCTCTGCTTCAATTTCCTGCTGGTTGGAGAGTCTTGCCTTATAGTTTTTCCCCTTTTCCATTTTTTCCAATGAGACTCCTGTTATTATTTCAACTCCAAGTTGCTTAAGTTTTCTCTCAACATACCTTGAAAGTTCTACATCAGTTCCTGGCAAAATGTTAGGCATCATTTCAATAATGGTTACTTTGGAGCCAAGTTTGGCAAACGCAGTACCAAGTTCAATCCCTATGTACCCACCACCAACAACTAATAGCGTGGAAGGTATATGGTCAATATCTAATATTTCCCTATTGTAATAGGCGGATTCGGCACCCTTTATAATTACAGGTGATGAACCCGTTGCAATAACCAAATTCTTTGCATTAAATGTTTCACCATTTACGGTCACACTATTCTCATTTACAATTTTACCGTAACCCATTACAATATCGGTTCCATAGGATTTGCATAATTTTTCGACACCCGATGTCAATCTATTGATCATATCCCATTTCCATTCTACCCATTTTTTCATATCTATTGAAAAATCTATGCTTACACCGGGAAGGCTCTTAAGGTAATCAAGAGAATCTGCTAATTCTATAATGGCTTTTGAAGGTATACATCCATAATTAAGACATTCCCCACCAATTTTGTTGGCCTCTATCATTAATGCCTTTTTATGGTGTTGTCCCAATCTTATTGCTGTTGAATAACCAGCTGGCCCACCGCCTATAATTATTGCATCATATTCCATAGATCACACCAGCAATGTAATGGGATTTTCTAGATAATTTTTTATCTTCACTATAAATCTTGCTGCCATTGCACCGTCGATTAATCTGTGGTCAGCTGAAAGTGTTATGTACATGAATTTCCCGTTAGGTTCATCCCTGACTCTGTGCACTCCCAGGATCGCCACTTCCGGATAATTAATAATAGGTGTGGAAAATATACCACCTATCGGACCAACATTAGTAACAGTGAAAGTTGAGTCTTTTACTTCGTCTAACTTCAATTTATTGTTTCTGGCTCTTTCAGCCAGATCACTTATTTCATTACTCAATTGTAATAAAGACTTCTTATCTGCATCCTTTACTACAGCAACAGTAAGGCCATCTGGAGTATCTACTGCTATTCCTATGTTGTAGTAATCCAGGATTTCATAAGACCCATCTTCTAGGCACCTTGCATTTAGATAAGGAAATTCTTTAAGAGCTTTGACAGATGCAATTACAAAGAAAGGTGTAAATGAAATGTTGTAATTGGATTTTTTGAGATTTTCCCTAATTTCGACCAATGATGTAACATTCACATCCTCTGCAACAGTGAAATGAGGAATAGTTTGCTTAGATTTGGTCATCTTTTCAGAAATCAATCTCCTTAAACCATGCATTTCAAATCTTTTGCCTGCGGGCTTAGTGGAAGTAGTGGTCATTGCTGCTGGGCTAACTTCTACTTTCTTTTGACTCATTTGACTGAGGTATTTATTAAAATCCTCGGTAGTAATTCTCCCATTTTCTCCTGTTCCATTTATCTTAGAAAGGTCAATTCCAAGTTCTCTAGCTTTCTTCCTTATTGCCGGGGCCGCCAACACACTTCCATATTCCATTGTTGGTTTTTCTGAAAGGTTTTCTTTCACTTCCTTGGCTTCTACTTGCTGTATATATTCTGATTTATTTGTTTGAGTTTCTTTAATGCTTTCAGATGTAGAAAAATCTACAAGTGGAGTTCCGACCTTAGCAATTTCTCCTGTTTTATAATAAATTTTTTCAACCCTTCCTTCGAACGGAGACGGAATTTGAACCGTTACTTTATCTGTCATCACCTCTACAATTATATCATTTTTCTTTACATGATCCCCTTCTTTAACATACCATTTAACAATTTCTCCTTCTTGGATGCCTTCTCCAATATCAGGCAATTTAAAAGTTACCATTTTAATGCACCTCAATACTCAAGCGATTTCCTAACATATTTCAATATCCTCTCTTCATCCGGAAGATAATGTTCTTCATTTGCATAAGGGAAAGGGGTGTCGAATCCTGTTACCCTGAAGATCGGCGCATAAAGATATTCTATGGCCCTTTCCGAAATCAATGCAGATATTTCTGCTCCAAGACCCAAAGTTCTAGGGGCTTCATGAACAATCACTACCCTTCCGGTTTTCTTGACTGAAGAAATAATGGAATCTAAATCCATCGGCAATAAGGTTATTAAATCTATGACATCTGCATCCAAATTATTCTTATCTACGACGTTCAGAACAGTCGGTACCATGGATCCATAAGTAATAATTGTTATTTTATCTCCATCCCTTAATTTTTTTGCCTTGCCCACTGGTATTGTGTACTCTCCATCAGGAACATCAGACTTAATTGATCTGTATAGCCTTTTAGGTTCCAAGAAAATAACAGGATCGTTCAATTTGTGAGCTGCAAGAAGTAACCCTTTAGCATCATATGGATTTGAAGGAGTTAATACGTATAATCCAGGCGTGTGGACAAAATAAGATTCCCCACTTTGTGAGTGATATAATCCTCCCTTTATCCCCCCGCCATAAGGTGTCCTAATAATAACTGGTGCGTTAAATTTTCCTCCTGATCTATACCTTATTTTTGCAGCCTGATTCACTATTTGATCAAATGCCGGAAATATGAAATCCTGGAATTGAATCTCGGCTATCGGCCTAAGCCCATACGCTGCCATTCCTATAGCTGTTCCAACTATTCCGAGTTCATTTAATGGGGTATCGATAACCCTCTCCTTTCCGTATTTCTGCAATAATCCATCGGTAACTCTGAAAACTCCGCCATCCCTTCCTATATCCTCCCCTAGTAGCAAAGAATACGGATCGGTATTCAGAATAATATCTAGGGCCTCATTTAATGCCTGAACCATGTTTAACTGCCTCATAGCCATTCCCTCCTTTCTTCTTCTTGTATCCACGTTGGATTTTCATATACATCATAAATTATAGTCTCCTTGGAAGGTGGCGGTATTTTCATCCTTTCCTCCAATTTCCTTTCAATATCTTCCGTGGCCCATTTCTTAATCTCGTTATCAAATTCTTCATTCAAAATTCCTAATGATTTTAATTTCTCCTTGAATTTTACTAAGGGATCGTCACTTGATCCCGGGACTATTTCATCTTTCCTGTATTTTTTAGGATCATCAGATGTTGAATGTGGTCCCATTCTGTATATTCTAGCTTCTACCAAAATAGGACTTCTCTGAGTTCTAACATATTCAAAGGCTTTGATAAACCCTTCAAGAGCACTAAATATGTCGTTTCCATCAAAGGAAATTCCTGGTATCCCATATGCTTCACCTTTTTTCTCAATCGGTGCTTTAGTCTGTTCAGAGGTTGGCAAAGAGATAGCATATCCATTATTTTCGATAACAAACATTATAGGCATTTTCCATACGGAAGCAAAATTCAGGGCTGCATGGAAGTCTCCTGTAGAAGTACCACCATCTCCTGTATTAGAAAGCACTATGCCATTTTCCTTTTTCATTACCTTGGCGTAAGCGGCCCCTACTGCAAATGGAAGATGCATGGCAACAGGACTTTGGACGCTATAAAAACCGTATTCTCTGAAATTGTAATGGTCTGGCATATTTCTCCCGTGTGAAAAATCTTCTGAATTTGCTAGGAAGTGATCAAGCAAATTTTCAACCGGTACCCCTCTGAAAAGCAATAAAGTCAAATCTCTGTAGTAATTGATTACAATGTCATCTTTTTCCAGAAGCATTCCCATGGCAACCTGAGGGATCTCATGTCCAGCGCTGGGTGTATGAAATCCAATAATCCCCTGCCTTTGTGCATTGATTATCCTGTTATCTAGGGTTCTTGAATATATAGCCACTCTATATGCATTCAATAACTCATTTTCATCAAATCTATTTAAAAACTTCAATGTCCCACCACCATTGCTTCCCATGCCTCTGCAGCCTTATAAGAGGTTCTTACAAGCGGGCCAGAAGCCACGTAACTGAACCCCATACTATAGGCGATTTCTTTTAGTTCATTGAATTTTTTACCATCATAATACTCCCTTACAGGTAACTGCATCTTTGTAGGTCTCAAATACTGGCCCATGGTTACTATTTTTACCCCAACTGATCTTAGATCCTTCAGAGCTTCAATTATCTCGTCAATTGTTTCACCCAAGCCTACCATTATTGAAGATTTTGTTATAAATCCCTTATTTCCAATATATTCTAGCACTTCTAGAGATTGATCATAATTAGCCCTAGGATCCCTAACATATGGGGTTAATCTTCTAACCGTCTCAATATTGTGGGCAATTATATCAGGTTTTGCATTCATAATATTATCTAATTGGTCCCTATTTCCTCTAAAGTCTGGAATAAGAACTTCAATTTTAATTCCAAGTTTCTTCACTTCCTCAATAACTCTTGCAAAGTGATTTGAACCACCATCGGGGAGATCATCTCTATCTACTGAAGTTATCACCACAAAACTTAAACCCATTTCCTTTACTGCCTGGGCTACCATTAACGGCTCAAGCGGATCTAATGGCTCCATGTGACCATGAGTAACTGAGCAAAATCTACAATTTCTGGAACAATTCTTCCCCATTATCATGAAAGTTGCAGTTCCATCAGACCAGCATTCGGTTTTGTTGGGGCATTTTGCTTCTTCACAGACTGTATGGAGTCTATGTGACCTTACCCTATCATGAGTGAGAAAAAAATTCTCATCCGTGGGTAGTTTTACCTTAGCATATTCTGGCAGCATCATGGTTAATATCTCATCAAATTTTAAGATTTTGGCATAGTTAAAATTAAAGGATTTAAGAGGATTTCAGATGTTTTAGCACTACTGCCTTCATCTTTTTTTTTGAAACATAAATCCTATAAGATTTGGCTATCCGTAATTTTTGGGGCACATATTTAAATTCATCTTAATTATAGAACATTACCAATTAAAATATCAAATGATTAACATTAAATTTATAAAAATGATGACCTGCAATGTCAAATAAGAGATTGATAGAATTAATTGATAAAACGGGTGAATTCAAAACTGAGAGTGCCTTGAATTATCTAATATACAAATCATTGAATGGAGGCCTGGATAAAGAGGATTTAGAAGTTCTAAATAATGTTAATAATGAATTTTCTAAATCTGGAGAAGAGGGAGTCAATTTTGAGAATTATATGCTTTATACAAAGCTAAATATCTATAATGGACAAAAAGAAATCTATGAAGCTTTAATAGATCAAATTGAGACCCAATTGAATCAAAATTTACTCCTTCCAGAAGACGATATGTTTTCAATCTACAAAGGCGTTGCAATAATGGAATCCTTGGCCAATAGGCATCCAACTGCATTAGATCAGATCAATGAAATACTGAAGATGATAACAGAAAGTGATGTAGATATTTCAGGAATATTAGAGGGCATAGCGGAAAGTTTAATTGATAATATACATCTAAGACAGGAAAATATCTACCTTTTAGAAAGGTTAACAGAAATGGCAGCGATTATAAAGGAACCTTACATGCTTGACAAATATTGGGCCCATTCTTTGTCTAAACTAGTCTTAAGACTTGAGGATAAACCTACACTTAATGAAAAGATTGTGAACTATGTAGAATCAAATTTGGATAAGGTAGAAAAGTCTGTAGAAAAGCTCGGGATATATTATGGACTTGCCCTGTACTATATGGAATTAAATAAATTGAATCCTAATGAAAGCAAAGAAAAGGGAGATCTTTATCAGAACATGTTGGCTAAATCAGTATCAAATAGGGGACCTGCATTAGACAAACTCTATCGTGATGTATTAATAATAAGGCTAAGGGCTAAAAGAAATGATGATGTAAATGAAAATTTGAAAGGATTATTTTTGAGGTATGATAATTTCAAGAAACAAGCAGGTAAAGAAAACATTGATGCAGCAGTATATTTAATATCTACAGGTCTCTCAAGACTTTTAAAGGATTCAAATTTAAGTGATGGACTTGTTGAATCAATTTTGAAGGTAATAAATGACGCATCTGATGTTGTTAAAATATGGGGTTTAATTGACTTGTTTACAAAATTCCATTATATTGGTAATGAGAGCACAAATTTGATTTATGATAGAATTGTCTCTTTGATTGAAAAAATGGGCGAGGAAAGAGAAGAAATTCTTGAGGACTGGCTAACAAGTAGTTTAGCGGAAATATACTCCGAGGAGCCAAATGAAGCTATTATAAATAAGTTGATAGAAATATCGCAGCTGGAGGGTGCTCACCCAGAAGACATTTATGCTAATTTCTTCAGCAGTCTTTCGTATTTTGCGGAATCAAAGAAATTTTTATTAGGATTTAGTTCTTGAATAAATTTAGTAATACATAAATGTTTTATCCTTTATTTCTATCAGATGTATGGAACCATGAATTCTAAATTGAAATTATTAGTTATTATAATCGTTGCAGTAGCCATAATCATTCCGGCATCTATTTATGCTTATAATTTATATTTAACAACCCAGGTGGGTCCACCTAACTTTATACCTTCAAATTCAACATTTGTTCTCAAAATAAATCAAAACGGTTCCTCATACTACATTTTTGGAAGTGATAAAGGGTTTGCAATACTCACCCCTATAAATTCAGAAATTCAAATGCAAAAATCAAACCTAACATTTAACAATACCAGCATACCATTGACAAAATATGCCAACATTGGCGGATTCGAAGTTTATCAGATAACTCTGTATAACATTATAGACGGCTACCTAACAAATCAATCCAGTAGGTATTTAAGCTCATATCCTATCGATGATCAATTCATCCAAAATTTAACCAACGAATCCCTATATCTCTATGAACCTTATTCAAATCATCTAATTGTAGGTACACTGGGAGAAATTAAAAACACAATTTATGCTTATAATCACGGAACTAATTTTTCAAACAAATATAAGTACATAAGCAGCAAAGGCTTAGCAGAATTTTACATAAACTCAAATAATGAGACAATCTGGGGAAATATTTCCAATACAAGTATATACGTTTTCGTTCATTTAACAAATGGAAATATATCTCAGCTTTACAATGAGACTTCATACCTAAGGGATCTGGGAGTCAAGGTAATTAAATTAAATTCATCAACCTTGGAATTAATAATACCCGTATCCTCGATATCGAAACAATTTTAGGTGTTGATTCATGTCAAGTAATTTTTTTAATATTTATTCACATTATTTCAGGAACTATTACAGATCCAAGAGTTTTTATCTAATACTTATCATAGTGGTCTTGGCATCAGTGTTGATGTCTTATTTGACTTTCAAATATTCTAACAGAGTTTCAGAGATGCTCCCTTCTAGGCTAATTTCACTAAGTAAAGTCAACAGTGAGCTTCTTATGATGTACTTGTGGGCTTACATTATGTCAAGTCTACCTGTATTTGCTTCAGTCTTCTTTTCTTCACCGGCAATCAGCTCTGAAATTGAAATGAGAACAGGTTATTTCGTATTTTCTCAGCCAGTTGATAGGACAATTTTGGTTTTAGCCAAGTACATGGCGGCTGTAACCGTTACAATAATTTCCCTTTTAGTATATGCCTTCTCAGAGGTAATCAGCATTATCTATGTTTATGGTTTTATTGAATATAACCAACTGCTTTGGTCCATGGCTATGCTTATATTATTTATATTAGCATTAACAGCATTCACATTCCTTCTAAGTTCCATATTCAATAAAAATCTGTATGCATATATCACGAGCTTTGTAGTTTACTTTGTAATTTTCTATGCGGTGAATCTTATCCTCTACCTTCTCTATAATTATAATGCTTTTTTCTTACTCAATAATGCTGCCACAATCATAGAAAGGGTATATATTAACATTAATCCAACAATCTTCACGTCCAACTTTTCATTGAATCCTGCCGGAATTAATGACATTATATTATCATCGGTTGTATTTATAATTTATACAATAGCGTGTTTGGTCGGAGCCATTATAGTTGTTGAAAATAAAGAGGTACAATAGTATGGAAATTAAATTGGAGAACATTGTTAAAAATTATGGAAAATTTAGAGCTTTAGGACCATTAAGCTTGACTATATCTCAAAACGGGATCATCACCATACTAGGTCCAAATGGTGCCGGAAAGACAACATTACTTAAGGTTTTAGTAGGATTGTCCAAACCAAGTAGCGGAAGAATATACATAAATGGGAAAGATTTTCAAAACAACAGAAAGGAAATTTTGAAGAACATGGGAGTATTAGTAGAACAACCTGAATTCTACCCATACCTTACAGGTAGGGAAATATTGGAATTCTCAGGTAAACTGAAAGGTCTTAAGGGTAAAAATTTAGAAGAGGAAATTAAAAGGGTATCTGAAATAACGGGATCCTTGGAATTTTTAGATAAAAAAGTTGGTAAATATTCAAGAGGTATGAAACAGAGATTGGGGATTTCCGTTGCCCTTGAGAATGATCCCCCAATTATGATTCTAGATGAACCAACTTTCGGAATAGATCCAATAGGATCATTGGAAATAAGGGAAGTATTAAAAAATCTGAATAAAAATAGGGAGAAAATCATAATATTCACAACTCATATAGTGGAAGAAGCATCATATCTCTCTGATAGAATAATAATTCTTGAAAATGGTATAATTAAGAACGATACACTGAATGATTCGGATTACGTTCTTGTAAAGGTAACAGGGAATTTAATTAATTTAGGAAAATACCAAGAAATGACAATCAAGAAATTATCTGACAATCAGGCTCTTATCAGAATTAGAAAAGAAAATTTGCCAGATTTTAACCGTGAGATCACGCAGAAAAACGATATTTTGTTCATTGAGAGGAGTTCTCAGGTCGAAGAGGCTATCAGAGAGCTATCTGATCATTGAAATTTTTTCTAGCTCCCTACAATTCTGGCAATCAATTTTCACATCAAAGGAATAGCTTAATATTTTTGCCCCTAATTTTTTTTCCAGTACTGTTATAATCTCATCTATTATCTCTCCCCTATAATCAATGATTCTTCCGCATTTATTGCATACCAAATTTATATGACCATAGAAGTTAAGTTCGTATTTAATATTGCCTTCTGAATCATAGACAGTTCTGATCATATTCAATTTTTTCAAAAGCTCTAGGGTATTGTAGACTGTTGTAAAACTAATATTTTCATGTTCCTTTTTAAGCATTTCATATATCTCTTGAGCTGTAAGGTGTGCATCTTTTTCCGTCAAAAATTTAATTATTAATTCCCTTTGGGGAGTTATGCGGATATTTTTGGATTTTAAAATTTTCAAGACTTCACTATATTCCATCAAAAGCACCAAAATAAAATAATAAAAAAATTATGGCTCTCTATAGGTGAGCCACCAATCATATCCCTTATACTTCTTTAGGGCTTCATTAGCCCCATCTATAGTCTTTGGAGGCGGATTAATTACATTAGATCCTATCAGTTCATTATCAGGCCAGTTGGCGGGTATAGCTGCTTTATATTTATCTGCTGCCTGAAGCGCCTTTATAACCCTAAGGAGTTCATTTACATTTCTCCCAGCTTCCATGGGGTAATAGAGAATTAGCCTTACTATTGAATTTGGATCTACTATGAACACTGCCCTTACTGTAGAAGTCGGTGATTGAGGTTGCAGCATGCCAAGCCTTTTTGACACATTGCCAATTGGGTCTGCTATTATGGGGAAAGGTATATCAATATTTAGATGCTCTTTTATCCATTTAACCCATTCTATATGGCTGATTACACTATCAACAGATAGCCCGATTAGTTCGGTATTCAACTCTTTGAATTTATCATAGTTTCTTGCAAATGAATAGAATTCAGTTGTGCAAACAGGGGTAAAATCACCGGGATGGGAGAATAGCATAAACCACTTTCCAGCATAGTCTTTTGGCAGATTCTTGAATCCATGTGTCGTTTCGACTTTTAGTTCTGGAAAATCCTCTCCTATTAGAGGTATCCTAAAATTCTCATTTTGATCCATGATTGGAGAATAGTTATAAATTAATAAATTTTTCTACATTGTAAAAAATACAAACTTAAAATATTTACAATCAGCTTTTCTATAACATCCTCTTATTGAGAATTTGGGAGTTTGAGGAAAGAAACAAATATAAAATGCATGTTTCGGATTTTATGTTAAAAGATTCATTTAGACTTTAAATACATGTCAAAATTGCTATGCACAAATTTCACTGTAAGGATTTCAAATCAAGATGATTTCAATGACATGAGTTAGCAATTAATATTCATTTTTTGAAGAATTTTGATTGCAACCAAACCTTGATCTAATTTTACAGAATTATGACTGATTGCCAAGCAGAACAATATCATGAGGTATCTGGCTGATCTTGGCTGCGAGAACCCTTGCAGTGAGAGCAACGTTCCCATCCTGATAACCTGTGATCACGAGGCCTTCATCCACTCACATGGCATAGGCCTCCTTCATCATCTGAATTCTCTTATCGTTTCCTAATAGAATGGCTGTAACATTGCCTCCGTGCTTTTCCTTCAATCTGACGGCTTCTTAAACGGCATTCTTGCTGAGTGTTTCAAACCTGAACGGTACCCCCTCAAGCACGGGTTCACCTGTAGAAGAGTTTATTTTTACCAGTTCTAGGTCGTATATCTGTTTGACCAGAACTACAATATTATACGGTATTAAAACCCGCCTGGTTGTGAGGTTGTAAAATATTACCCTTTCCACATATGGCAATTAAATCCTGGGAACCCTTCCGGTCACAGGTTGAAATCGTTTCATGCCGGGTGGAGAGATCCTAGAGAGTCTTAGTGGAGCTTCCACTATGAAACAGAAATGCCGATTTTCCTCCTGATCCTAGCGTAGGAATACGTCATTTATTGCCAGGCAGGTTCCCGGCAACGGAGGCAAGCTTTTCGAGTGCAAGTGCCCCCTGCGGCTTAGGAATCAAAAACCAGATTTCGTGTCCAAATCTATAAATGTATCCTATCTCAATTCTATACATTTCAAGGATCGATATTATCAGGACTGTTATCCCGGGTATCTCATTGAATCTTTCCTTCATTCTCAACTTCAATAATGCAAACCCCTCACTCCCTTCGTCCTTGTATAGTACTTCATATCCATTCTGTGTTTTAAAAGCTATAAGAAACTGATCGACTGCTGTCAGAGAGTTCACTGTCTTTCTTACCACACCATATTCCAGTGATATTTCGAGTTGGGAGAGAGCATCGTATGGTTCCAGGACATCACTGCCAAGCCTGATCCTCGTGAGCGCCTTAACTATGGTGTTTAACGGAATGTCTCTGCCAGCTATACTGTCCACCGATTTCTTAATCTTTTTCCCTAGTGATGAATAATTGACTATCCCCCTTGCAATGGCTATTCTGTAGATTATGTCCTGACTTATCAGACCATTTATGATCGAGGAGATTTCATTTCTTTCCATAATCCTGAAATTGAATTTTGGATATTTACTTTGCTAAGAAATGTTACTTTTGTCATATATATGACATATTGTCATAAAAAATATATATTAGTCCGCAATGGTCAAGAGACGTTCTATGACTGGTGCTGAGGTTCTTCATGCACATGAAAATAAATTCTTGGGGGTATACGAGGTAGACGATCGAATGTCTGTCCTACTTTTAAGAGGAAGAGATGCCATATTTCCTGCTTCCTCTAAAAACATTTTATCCCTTTGCCTTTCTTTTAAATATGAAAGAAATGGTTCTCTGCGTGGTATCCTGTTATTTTTTTCAAGGTCCTTTTTCTGCGTATCTGGTATAATTAGAGGGACTTATACTTATTTTGAGAGAAGGGGTGTTATATGATCATTCTTCAGGCAATATTATCAGTTATTTCAGGCATCCTGGTTGGATTTTCCCTTGGACTGATAGGTGGAGGTGGCTCCATCCTTGCGATTCCACTCCTTATATATTTCGTTGGATACCATCATCCTCATCTTGCCATAGGGACAACAGCTCTGGCAGTGGGAATAAACGCCTATCTTAATC
>Ga0209012_1000859_pt1 | contig 36577 bp, 27 predicted proteins | sample RS3BMetagenome_FD_184735 | JGI IMG/M metagenome (GOLD analysis project Ga0209012, IMG submission 184735) | Ferric oxide microbial mat and aquatic microbial communities from Rainbow Spring, Yellowstone National Park, USA - RS3B (SPAdes) (version 3) ...
AGCGACTGGCTGGCGGCCAGCGGCTGCACGCGCGCGGTGATGGAGTCGACCGGGGTGTACTGGAAGCCGGTGTGGCACGTGCTGTCCGACGGCGACGTGCAGCTGCTGCTGGCCAACGCGGAGCACGTGTTGCGTGACGGAACGGAGTTTCAGGACCTCGGAGGCAACTACTTCGACCAGGTCGACCGACCCCGAGCAACCAAGAACCTGGTCCGACGCCTCGAGAAGCTCGGCTACCATGTCGAGCTGACGGAGAATGCCGCGTGAACCCGCTCCCTTCTGCCCTCAGCCTCCTGGCTGAAGTTTCTCCCTAGCGAGATCACCTGGCCAGGCCACTTCGCGAGCGATGGCGGCCCGCGCTACTCGCCTTCGCGGGGCATGGTGAAGTCGAGCGTCACATCCGCGTCGCCCACCGCCACCGCTCGAGTGACGGCGGGCATGCGCGGGACCCAGGCGGTCGCCTTGAACGTACCCGCTGGAACGTTCCGGATCGCGTACGTGCCGTCGACGTTGATCGTGCCGTAGTACGTCGAGGGGATGACCATGACGTAGCCGAGCATCTCCGGGTGAACGTTGCAGAGGAGAGCCACGGGGCCGGGCTTGTCGAATTCTCGGGTAGACGTGTCGCCCTTTCGTAGAAACCCGGTGTCGAAATCCTTGATGTCGGGCGAGAACACGTGGTGAGTCAGCGCGTCGAGGTTTCTGAATGTCACCGTTCCCCCCGTCGTGACGACACCGATGAACGGGGTGAAGTTCTTGTGGTCGACGTTGATGGTCGCGGTCATCAACGTGCCCGGCTGCTTCGGCGCGTCCTCGAGATAGACGACGCCTGCCCGTGGAGGTTCCTTGGTACTCGACAGCGTGATCCTGCCCACGATGCTCGGGCCGGTCGGGATCGGCGGCGGCTCGGGCGTCGCGTACGGCGATGCCGCCGGAGCGTGGGTTGGACTCGGGTTGCACCCAATGAGGGCGGCGGCGAAGGGGAGGACCGCGCGGAATCGTCGGGGGAGGAGCATGCGGCATTCGCCTCAAGCGAAAGGCGAGCCATGAGCGGGATGCCGCAATTTCCGTGGAAAGGCGGCGCGCGGGCGCGCACTTCGTGCTGCTAGCTGCAGAACGTGCGCGTCACTTGGCCAGGTACATCGCGAGCGACGCCGGATCGTTCGCGGCGGTGCGGGCGTCCTCCGGGCGCACCTCGCCGGCCTGCACGCGGTCGGCGAGGCTCCGCTCGAGCGAGATCATCCCCTCGCGCCGGCCCGACTGGATCGCGCTGGCGATCTGCGACGTCTTCGCCTCGCGGATCATCGACTCGACGGCGTGCGTGACGCGCAGCACCTCGACGGCCGGCAGCCGCCCGGACCCGCGCGCGCGTGGGAGCAGGCGCTGCACGATGACCGCCTGGAGCGCGTCGGCGAGCTGCACGCGGATCTGGCCCTGGCGCGCGGGCGGGTACGTGTCGACGATGCGCTCCACCGCCGACGCCGCCGACCGGCTGTGCATCGACGCGAGCACGAGGTGCCCCGTCTCGGCCGCGGTCAGGGCGAGGCCGATGGTCTCCGGGTCGCGCATCTCGCCGACGAGCAGGACGTCGGGGTCCTCACGCAGCGCGTCGCGCAGGCCGCTCGCGAAGTCGGGCACGTCCTGGCCGACCTGGCGGCGGCGTACCAGCGACGTCGCCGCAGCCGAGAGGGCGTACTCGATGGGGTCCTCGAGCGTGACGAGCACGATCGAGCGCCGCCGAAGCGCCTCCTGCGCGAGGGCCGCCAGCGTCGTCGACTTGCCCGAGCCGGATGCGCCGCACACGAGCACCAGGCCGTGCGGGAGCTCGACGAGGTCGTCGACGGCGACCGGCAGGTGCAGCGAGGCGAGCGCGGGCGCCGCCTCGGGCAGCAGGCGCACCGAAGCGGCGAGGCCGGACGCGGTGCGGAAGACGTGCACGCGCACGCGCCCGACGCCGGGCGCCTCGACCCCGAGGTCGAGCGACCCGCCGCGCGCGATCCGCGCTTCGCGGTCCGGGCCGAGCGCCAGCGCCGCCGCGAGGTCGACCGGCTCGTCGCCGAGCCGCCGAAGGGCCCCGTCGACGCGCACGACCGCCGGCGCTCCGTCGTCGATGTGAAGGTCGCTCGCGCGCAGCGCGGCAGCGTTGGCGACGAGACCCAGCAGGGAGGCGGACATCGCGTCGGCGGGCGCGGCCGGCGGCTCTGCAGGGACCGGAGGCGCAACCTCGGCGGGCGGGGGCGGCGCCGCCGGCGGTGCGGGCGACGCCAGCGCCGGCGCGGGCCGATGCGCGACGGCGACGGCGGGAGCGTGGTTCCGATCGCGGCTTGCGGCGACCGATCGCGCCGCGTCCCGGCGGAAGAGGACCTCGAACCCGCCGCCGGCGCCCACCGCGAAACGCACCTGAAAACGGCCGACGCCCACCGCCTCGTAGACCAGCTCCGCCCGCCCGTGCTCGCGCATCAGCCGCTCGCGCTCGGGGGTGAGCAGCTCGCCGAGCAGCTCGCGCAGCGTCTCCTCGGGCGTCGCCGGGATGGCCAGCCGCTTGGGCGCGCCCGCGGCGAGCATCCGGGGCTCCCGGTCCGTCCCCAGCCGGAGCTCGTCGGCGCCCTGCTGAGCAACGATGGAGAGCAGGCTATCGATGCGCGCCATCCGAGTGTGCAGCCATCCATGCCCCGGCGGCATTCCCGGCGCAAGAGGAGGGCGCAGCCGGGACCTAGTAGCTGTACGTGACGGTGTTCGGGCGCTCGTCGACAGGGAAGGCCAGGTGGCGCATGCGCCGGTCGATGCACGCCGCCACGCGGTTGTTGCCCGGGTCGACGTTGACCGTGACGCCGAGCGGCTTGCCGCGGCGGACGAGCACGCAGATCTTCGCGTGGGCCGCGTCGGGCAGCCCGCAGGCGACCGCCGCGTTGGAGTTCGAGATGGGTCGGCCGAGCTGGTCGCTCGTGAGGTCCGGGCGGCCGCCCGTCTTGCCCATGCTCACGGTGTCGGGGTTCTCGTCCTGCGCCTTCTCGCAGCTCTTGCCCGTGCTCACGCCGACCACGGCGTGCAGCTCCTCGGTCGTGCCGTCCTTCTTGTCGTGATCGTAGATGGCGACGTCGAGCTTCGTGCCGTCGTCGGTGAGCTTTCCGAGCTGATCCCAGAACACGATCTTGTCGCCGTGATAGCCGGTCTTCGTCTTCTCGAGCGGCACCTCGACGCCGACCGAGCCCTTGCCCTTGGGGTAGACGATGACCGCGTCCTTCGACGTGGCGTCGGGGCCGAGCAGCGTCACGTCGTCGTCGGTGGCGTCGATGATGATGTGCACGCCCTGGTCGATGGTCTCGATCTTGATCATACCCGAGTAGTCGGTGGCGCCGGACTTGGCGCAGGGCACGAGCACGTCCGCCACCTCCCCGGAGCTCAGATCGGCCGTCTGCTCCTTGTCGGCCCGGCCGCAGGGCTTGGCCGCCTGGGCGAGCTCCGCCTGCGTCGGAGCCTCTTCGGTGGAGGGCTGCGCGCCCGTCTGCGCGGGGGCGGTGTTGGCCGAGCCGCCGCCGCAGGCGGTCATGGCGAGTAGGGCGAACGGTGCCAGGGCAAACGTCGGATGGAGCCGGAGCATGATGGCAGGATAGACGACTTGCGGCGCGCGAGGGACGGCAGCAAAGATGCGGGCCGTGCGAGTCCCTCCGGCGCTGCTCGGCGCGTTCGCCTTCGGAGCCCTGCTCGGCCAGCCCGCGCCGGCCGCCGCCCCTGCGCCTGCGCCCCCGCCCGCGCCCGCGCCCGACGTCGCCTCCGCCGACGCCGCCCTCCCCGCCCACGCCGACGACGTCGCCGATTACACGCTGCGCGCCTCGCTCGATCCCGTCGCCCACGTCGTGCACGGCGAGGGGACCATCCGCTGGCGCAACACGAGCACCCAGGCGGTGCGCGAGCTGTGGGTCCATCTCTATCTCAACGCCTTCAAGAACGAGCGCTCGGCGTTCCTCCGCGAGCGCGTCGGCGGCCGTGGGAGCGCCGCCCCCGAGGACTGGGGATGGATCGACGTGCACCGCCTCGCCCTCGAGGTCCCCGACGGCCCCGCCGTCGACGTCTGGCCCACCGCCGAGTTGCACCGCCCGGGTGACGACGACCAGACCGACGCCCGCGTGTCGCTGCCGGGCGAGGTGCAGCCGGGCGAGCGCATCACGCTCGACGTCGCGTTCGACGACAAGCTGCCCACCGTCGTCGAGCGCACCGGCTACCGCGGCTCGTTCCACATGGTGGGCCAGTGGTTTCCCAAGATCGCCCGCCTCGAGCCTGACGGGCGCTGGGCCCACTTCCCCTTCCATCACCTGTCGGAGTTCTACGCGGACTTCGGGACCTACGACGTGACGCTCGACGTGCCACAGGGGTTCACGATCGGCGCGACGGGGCCGCTCATCGAGTGGCACCTCGAGAACGGGCGGCGGATCGAGCGACACGTGCAGAGCGACATCCACGACTTCGCCTGGACGGCATGGGACAAGTGGCAGGGGATGCGCGAGGCGATCGACGGCGTCGAGGTCACCCTCCTCTATCCGCGCGGCTTCCGGCGCATCGCGCAGCGCGAGATGGCGGCGCTGCGCTTCGCCCTCCCCTACGAGTGCGCGCGCTACGGTCGCTATCCCTACCCCGTGCTCACCGTCGTTCACCCGCAGGACGACGTCGGCGAGGCAGGCGGCATGGAGTACCCGACCCTCATCACGACCGGCGGCGCGTGGCTCACCCCCCCGGGCGTGCTGGCGCCCGAGATCGTGACAGTGCACGAGCTAGGGCACCAGTGGTTCTACGGCCTGGTGGCGACCAACGAGGCCGCCTGGCCGTTCCTCGACGAGGGCGTCAACCAGTACGCCGAGCAGGACGCGATGGGGCGGTGGCGCGGGCCCGGGTCGGCGGTGGACCTCCTGGGGCTGAGCGTCAGCGACGCGGCCATCGACGCGGTCGGCGGCGACCAGGCGGCGCACGACGAGCCCGTGGCGCAGCCGGCGTACGCGTTCGCGACGGGTGCGGCGTGGGCGCGCCTGGTCTACGCGCGCACGGCCTCGATCCTCGAGACGCTCTCGCGCGTGTACGGCGACGACCTGGTCGCACGCGCTGTCGGCGTGTACGCGCGCCGCTACCGCTTTCAGCACCCCGGGCCCGACGCGCTCATCGGCGTCTTCGAGCAGGTCATGGGGGCGCGGGTCGCCGCGACGCTGCGCACCGCCCTCTACGACGAGGGCTGGGTGGACTATGCCATCGACGGCGTCTCGGCGCGCCGGGCCACGAGGCCCGCGGGGCTGTTCGACAGCATCGGTGGCCAGCGCGACAAGGTCGAGCCGGGCCAGGCCGACGTCGAGGGCTGGGACGACGCCGTGCTGGTGCGCCGGCGCGGGACGCTGTCGTTCCCGGTCGACGTGGAGCTCACCTTCGCCGATGGAACGACGCGGCGCGAGCGATGGGACGGCGAGGGCGAGTGGAAGCGCTTCGCGTGGCGAGGGCCGGTCGCGCTCCGGGCGGCAGTGGTCGATCCGGACGACCGCGTGCTCGTCGATCAGGACCGCGAGAACAACCACGGCGCGACGCCGTCGGGCGGCGGTGGCGCGCCGCGCACGCTCGAGCGGGCGCTCTACTGGATGCAGCTGGCGCTGCAGGCGGCGTCGCCGTGAGCACGGCCGCCCTCGAGGACGACGCGCCCCGCCGCCGCGACGACCTGGTGCTCGTGACGACGCCCGCGATGCGCGCGCGCCGCCATCCGTTCGCGATCGCGGCGCTGTGGGCGTGGCAGACCGCGATGGCGCTGCTGGTCGCGTGGCCCGCGCGTGGGCTCGTGCAGGCGGCGTACGGGAACGATCCGCGCGGCGACGCGGCGCTCTGGGCCCCCGGCGGGCACGCGCTGCTCGACTGGCTGTGGCGCGACGCGCACGGCCTCCGGTCGGTGGTCGGCTCGGCGGAGATCGCGCTCGGGGCGGCGGCGGTGCTGGGCCTCGTCCCGATGGCGGCGGTGATGATCGCGATCGCGCACACCCGGCGCGAGCGGCTCGAAGGACGCTGGTCCGCCGCGGTCGTCGAGATCGCCGCCGGCGCGCTGCGCGCGTTTCCCGCGATGGCGTTGCTTCTCGTCGTGGTCACGATCGCGCAGGGCGTCGTTGTCGCCACGGGACTGGCGCTGGCAAGCGCCGTCGAGAGCGCGGCGCGCGTCGGGATGGGCGAGGCGCGAGCGCAGCAGCTCGAGGGCGTCGTCGCGATCGCGTCCTTCGCGGCGGTCTCGGTGCTCGGTGTCGTGCACGACCTCGCGCGGGCGGCGGTCGTGCGGTTCCGCGTCCGGGGCTTCCGCGCGCTGCTGCTCGGCGCGCGCACCTTCCGCCTGGCCCCGCTGACGCTCTGGTGGTCGTGGGCGTGGCGCGCGGCCGCCGCGCTCGCCCCGATTCTCGTCGGCGCAGCGCTCGCGTCGCGGGCTGGGGGCCGCGGGGGGTTCGTCCTGCTCGTTCTTGCCGCCGTGCACCAGGCGGTCGTCGTCGCGCGCGCAGCTCTCCACGCGTCGTGGTGGGCCAAGGCGCTGCGCAGCGTCGACGCGTCGCTGCGACGCGCCATTGCGTGAGCGGCTCACCTCCCCGCGGATAGCGAGCGATACAGCTGCTCGTACCGTCGCGCCGGGCGATCCCAGCTGCGGTCGAGGCGCATGGCGCGACGCACGAGCGACGGCCAGCGGGGCAGCGCGCGGGCGGCGATCGCGCGCTCGGCGGCGCCGATCATCGCTGCGGCCGTGGGCTCGGCGAAGAGGAAGCCCGTACCCGTCTCGAGCTTCGCGTCGGCGTCGACGATCGTGTCGACGAGCCCCCCGGTGGCGTGCGCCACCGGCAACGCGCCGTACCGCTGCGCGTACATCTGCACCAGGCCGCAGGGCTCGTATCGGCTGGGCACCAGGACGAGGTCGGCCCCGGCGAAGATGCGGTGCACGAGCGACTCGCTCGCCGCGCGCGCGAAGGCCGCGCGCCCGTGCGCCTTGGCGACCGCCGCCTCGACGACCTGCACGAGCGACTCCTCGCCGTCGCCCCCGACGACCACCTGCGCATCGGTCGCGCGCAGAAGCCGCGGCAGCGCCGCCGCCAAGATGTCCGTCCCCTTCTGCTGCACGATCCGCCCCACGCACGCGACCAGCGGCGCCGCCGCGTCGAGCGGGAGCCCGAGCTCCTTCTGCAGAGCGCCCTTGCAGCGCGCCTTGTTCGTGAAATCCTCGGCGTCGTAGCGGGCTACGAGCCCCGGATCGGTGGCCGGGTTCCACACGGCGTAGTCGATGCCGTTGAGGATGCCGAGCAGCGCATCGCCGTGCGCGCGCAGCACGCCGTCGAGCCGCGCCCCGTGCTCTGGCGTCTGGATCTCGCGGGCGTACGTGGGGCTGACGGTCGTCACCGCGTCGGCGGTGACGATGCCCTGCTTGAGCAGGTTGATGCTGCCGAAGAACTCGATCTCCTGGGCCGTGAAAAGCTCCCACCCGAGGCCGAGCGCCGGTAGCGTCTCGCGCGGGAAGACGCCCTGGTGGCCGACGTTGTGGATCGTGAGCACCGTTCGCGCCTCGGCGAGCGACGGCGTCTCGGCGGCGAGCGCGCGCAGATGGGTCGGCACGAGCGCGGTCGCCCAGTCATTGCAGTGCACGACGTCCACCGGACGCCCGCTCGCGGCGCGCTGGCGCACGAGCTCCGCCGCCGCGCGCGACAGCGCCGCGAAGCGCAGCGCGTTGTCCGCGTAATCCTCGCCGCGCTCGCCGTACACGCCGGGCCGGTCGAAGAGGCCCGGCACGTCGACGACGACGAGGTCCACCTGCGACGCGAGGCGGCCGTCGAGCACCGTCGCCTCGAAGGCGCGGTCGCCCAGCGCGAACTTGAGGGGTGTCAGGCGGCGGGCCAGGAGCAACCCCTGCTGCTCGAGCGCCGGAAAGCGCGGCATGACGATCGTGACCGCGTGCCCGAGGCTGCGCAGCGCCTTGGGCAGCGCCGCCGAGACGTCCGCGAGGCCTCCCACCTTGACGAACGGGGCCAGCTCGGTCGTGACGAACGTGATCTCCATCGGTGGGCGCGCTTTTACCACGGGCCGGGTTTGCGCGCGCGGCCGGGGTCGGCCATTCTGCGGACGGCGATGACGCGGCTGAGGGCGTCCGAGACGAGCTTCGTGCGGCCGGAGGGCGTGGCCGAGGGGTCGGTCGTGTCCGTGTTCCGCGTCCCGCCCGAGGTCGCGGGGCAGCGGCTGGACGTGTTCGTGCAGAGCCAGCTCAATCGGACGAGCCGCACGCGGGCGCAGGCAATCGTGCGGGCCAGCGCCTACGACGCGACCGGACGGAAGCTCGGCCCCAACGACCGCGTCCGACCCGAGCAGCACGTCCTGCTCTGGCGGGCGCCCTGGGACGAGATGGCCGTGCCGGTGGAGGTGCCGGTGCTCTACGAAGACGAACACCTGATGGCGGTCGACAAGCCCGCCCTTCTGCCCGTGCACCCGACGGCGCGCTACCACCGCAACACGCTCATCAAGGTGCTCGCCGCCGAGCGCCCGCAGGTCGCGTTCCTGTCGCTGGCGCACCGGCTCGACCGCGAGACGAGCGGCGTCATCGTCGTCAGCAAGACGCGCGCGTGCGACCGCGCCATCAAGAGGCAGCTCGAGCTGCGGGAGGGCATCGAGAAGACGTACGTCGCCATCACGTGGGGGGTTCCCGACCGGGGCGACGGCGCGAAAAGCTTCCGGTTCGAGCGCTGCATGGAGCTCGATCCGACCAACGCACTGCGCGTGAAGATGCGCGTCAGCGACGCGCCCGGGGCGCTCTACGCGGCGACGGGGTTCGAGGTGGAGGAGGTGCGGCGGGGGCCGTCGGGCGCCCGCTACGCGCGCGTGCGTTGCCGCCTCGAGACCGGGCGCCAGCACCAGATCCGCCTGCACCTCGCCGCGCTCGGCGCGCCGATCGTCGGCGACAAACTGTACGGACCCGACGAGCGCGCCTTCGCGCGCGCCGCCGACGGCGAGCTGACGGCCGAAGACCAGGCGCGCCTCGAGCTGCCGCGGCACGCGCTGCACGCCGCGCGTCTCGCGCTCGCGCATCCCATCACCGGCGCGGCCCTCGCGGTCGAGGCTCCCCTGCCGCGCGACATCGCCGACTTCTGGGGCGCCCTCCTGACGGCGTGACGCGGGGACTCGGCTCGGCGAGGCCTCAGAGGCCGCGCGGCACCTTGTCGAGATCGAGCTGCTCGAGGGCGACGCGAATGAGCGCGCTGCGGTTCGCCTTGGTGATGCCGCGCGCCTTCAGCTCGTCGACGAGTGCGTCGAGGCGGTCGAGGTCCTTCGTGTACAGCGAGATGCAGATCACCTTGTAGTGCGCTGGCTTGGGGGCGGCGGACTTGCTCGCCTTGCGGCCGCGCGTCGGCCCCGGCTCATCGGGCGTGTAGAACGAGCCGGACAGCACGCCCTGCACTTCGTCCGCGGGCCCGAGCGCAGCGACGAGCCCCGTGTCTTCCTCTCGTCCAGCCATCCTCGTCCTCCTCAGGTCCCGACCGCTCGCGCCATCGGCTTCGCGGGCCCGTCGACGAGCAGGTCGACGATCCGCAGGTAGTCCTCCGCCGCATTGGACTCCGGCGCGTACTCGAAGATCGTCTTGCCCTGAGCCGGCGCCTCCTTCAGGCGCGTGGCCTGGCGGATGGGCGGCAGCACGCGGTCGCCGAAGTGCTCCTTGAGCGCGTCGATCGCGTCGCGACAGATGCGCGCGCGCGCGTCGTAGAACGTCGGGAGGACGCCGTGGATCTGCACCGGGTGGTGGAGCAGCGAGTTGACGTTCTTCACCGTCTTGATGACCTGCCGCACGCCGACCAGGGACAGGAAGTCGCACGCCACCGGCACGACGATGCCGTCGGCGACGACGAGCGCGTTTTGATTCATAAGCGACAGCGACGGCGAGCAGTCGAGCAGCACGACGTCGTACTGGTCGAAGGCCGAGGCGATCCGGTCGCGAAGGACGCGGTCGCGGTTCTGGCGGCCGGCGAGGTACAGCTCCGCGGCAGCGAGCGTCTCGTTGGAGACGACGAGGTCGAGGTTCGGCCGGACGTGCACGGCGGCGTCGGCGGCGCGAACGCCCATGACGAGCACGTGGTAGAGCGTCTTCTCCGCCTTCACGCCGAGCGAAACGCCGACGTTTCCCTGCGAGTCGGTGTCGACGAGCAACACGCGCAGCCCGCGCGCGGCCAGGCCGGCGGCAATGCTGACCGAGGTGGTCGTCTTTCCGGTGCCGCCCTTGTGGTTGAAGATTGCGAGGCGTTGGGGGGCGTGCATGCGCGCGGCGACGCGCGAGGCGGCGGCCTTGATCGGGGTCGAGGTCGGGGTCGCCGTCGGGGCCGCGGTCGCGGTCGTCCGGATGTCGCCCAGCCTCGCCCCATCGGCCTCGGCGAGGATCTGCCGCCGGCACTCCTCCGAGCACGCGTGCCGGAGCTCGCCGCGCAGGCGCACCACCTGCGACACCAGCTCGACGTAGAAGCGCTTCTGGCAGGCGCTGCACGTTGCGCCACCGGTCGTTTCGCCGCTCACCGCCTTTCCGTGGCAGTCGTGCGAGCAGAAGAACGCGAAGCCCCCATCGCGCTCCTCCATCTGGTAGCGGAACTGGACCTCGAAGCGGTTGCCACAGACACTGCAGCTCTCCGTCATCCCGGCCATCGTGTTGCCCCAGTAGCCACACCGGACGCGCGACGGCCAACAAATCGGAGTCGGTGCCTGCCGCTCAGTGACGGAAATGCCGCACGCCGGTGAGGATCATCGCGATCCCGAGCCGGTCGCAGGCGGCGACGACGTCGGCGTCCTTCACGCTGCCGCCGGGCTGCGCGATGGCGACGATGCCCGCCTTCGCCGCGACCTCGATGTTGTCCGGAAACGGGAAGAAAGCGTCGGAGGCAAGCACACTTCCACGCGCCTTCTCACCCGCCTTCTCGCATGCGATCTGGACCGAAACGACGCGAGACATCTGGCCTGCACCGACGCCGACCGTCGTCTCGCCGCGCGCGAGGACGATGGCGTTCGACTTGACGTGCTTGCACACGCGCCAGGCGAACTCGAGGCCCTTCGTCTCATCCGGCGTGGGGGCGCGCTTGGTCGCGACCTTGCCGCGCGTCACCTCCCCGGCCGCCGTCGCGTCGCGGTCCTGCACGACCATGCCGCCCCCGATGCGCTTGAAGGTTAGCGCCTCGTGCTCGGCGCCCAGCCAGCTGCCGGTCGCCAGCAGGCGCAGGTTCTTCTTGGCGCGCAGGACCTCGAGCGCCGCGGATGCGAACGACGGGGCCACGACGCACTCGAGGAACGTCTCGGCCAGCACCCGGGCGGTCGCCTCGTCGACCTCGCGGTTGAGCGCCACGATGCCGCCGAACGCGCTCAGGGCGTCCGCTTCGCGCGCCTCGCGGTAGGCGTCCACCAGCGTCCCGGCGACGGCGACGCCGCACGGGTTGGTGTGCTTGACGACGACCGCCGCCGGGCGGTCGAACTCGCGCACGGCATCGAGCGCCGCGTCGACGTCGACCAGGTTGTTGAAGCTCAGCTCCTTGCCGCCGGCCCCCAGGCTCTCGGCGCGCGCCAGCGAGCCCGCCGGCGCGTCGCGTTCGACGTAGAACGCGGCTGCCTGGTGCGGGTTCTCGCCATAGCGCAGGCCGTACGCCCGCTCGAACGGCAGCGTGAGGTAGCGCGGAAAGCCCTCGCGCTTCTCCGCCCCGTCGCGCGACGACAGGTACCCACTGATGGCGGCGTCGTACGCCGCCGTGTGCGCGAACGCCTTGGCCGCCAGCTCGGCGCGCGTCTCGGGGCTGCTGTCGCCGGCGCGCGCGATCTCGTCGAGCACGCGGCCGTAGTCGGCCGGGTCGCACACGATGGTCACGCGCGCATGGTTCTTGGCCGCCGAGCGCACCATCGACGGGCCGCCGATGTCGATGTTCTCGACGATGTGCTCGTGGGTCGACTTCGGGTCGGCCGCGACGCGCTCGAACGGGTACAGGTTGACGACCACCAAATCGATCTCGCGCGCGCCGAGCCGTTCGAGGTCCGCCTTGTCGCGATCGCCCCGCGAGAGGATGCCACCGTGCACGCGCGGGTGCAGCGTCTTGACGCGCCCGTCCATCACCTCCGGCGAGCCGGTGTAGCTCTCGACCGTCTCGACGGGGACGCCCTCGGCCGCGAGCGTCTTGGCCGTACCGCCGCTCGACAGGATGCGCACGCCGCGCTCGACGAGCGCGCGCGCGAACGGGACCAGGCCGGACTTGTCGGAGACCGAGATGAGCGCGGTGCGAATGGGCATGCGGCGCGCGGTAGCGTGACCGCCGATGGGGGTCAATCCGCGTGCCCCCTACAGCCGGGGCGGAACTCCGGGCGTCGCCGCCGAGCCCGACCGGCAGGACGCTTGAATCGCGCACGACCTCGACGCGTCTCTCACGGTACACCACACCGCACCACCGCACCGGAGCTCGAGAGGCGGCACATGAGCGACGCCCACCATTCGGACTTTCCGCCCGCCCAACGCGACGCAACGGCGATCCTCGCGTCCGTCGGTCTGCGCGTCGGTGACGTCGTCGCCCAACGCTACCGCGTCGTCGACCTGCTCGGCCACGGGGGAATGGGCATCGTGATCGGCGTCGCGCACGTCGCGCTCGGCACGCCCTACGCCATGAAGCTACTGCACTACGACCTGGCGTCGTCGCCGACGCTCACCGAGCGCTTCATGCGCGAGGCGCAGGCCGCCACACGCCTCACCAGCCCCCACTCCGTGCGCGTATTCGACGTGGCGCCGCTGCCGAGCGGCGGGCTGTACATCCTCATGGAGCGGCTCGAAGGGGCGGACCTCAAGACCGTTCTGGCCCGCGGAACGCCCGTGCCGACGACGACCGCGGTCGGCTGGATCGTGCAGGCGTGCCGCGCGATCGGCGAGGCGCACGCGATGGGGGTCGTCCACCGCGACGCGCGGCCTCGCAACCTCTTCCTGGTGGAGCGGGGCCCCGAGGCGGGCATGATCAAGGTCCTCGATTTCGGCATCGCGAAGCTGCTGCACGACGAGGCGCTCGGTCAGCTGCGTCCGCTGACGGCGGCGGGCACGCTCCTCGGAGCGCCCCGCTACATGGCCCCCGAGCAGATCGCCTCGTCGCGCGACGTCGACGCCCGCGCCGATGTGTGGTCGCTCGGCGTGTCGCTGTACGAGCTGCTCACCGGCCACCTTCCGTTCGACGGCGCCAAGGACTCCCTGGTCGCCCACGCCGTCCTGACGTACGCGCCGCCGCCGCCGTCGGTGGTGCGTTCCGATGTTCCGCCGGCGATCTCCGATGCCGTGATGCAGTGCCTCGAGAAGGACCCCAGCTGCCGCTTCGCCTCGGCGAGAGCCCTCGAGAGCGCGCTCGTCAATGCGCTCCGCATCGAGGAGGCCAACGCAGCCGCGGCCCGCGCATTGGTCGCCACGGCGGCGTCCGCGCCGCCGCCGCGCGCAGCGCCACGGCGGCGGACGCTGGCAATCACCACGGTCGGCATCGGGGCCGCCGCGCTCGCCGCGGTGCTCGCGGGCGAATTCGCGCGCAGTCAGGTCGCCCGGATCGGTGCCGGGCCGCACGCCGCCGCGAGCGTCGCAGCCAGCGCCGCCGCAGCGGGAGGCGCGCCCAGCGCCAGCGCCGACGTCCTGCTGCTCGGGCCCATGCCCGCGACCATCACCTCGCCCGCCCCTTCCGACGTCCCGCCGCTCGCGCCCGGCAAGCCCGCGCCCGCCACGGCGCACGACCCGTCGGCCCTTTGCGTCGCGGCGGCGCTGGCGTGCGAGCGCAAGTTGCCCGACTGCCAGGCACTGCTCGACGATTGCCAGAGCAGGCCGCACCGAACGGCGGACGGCGGCGCACGCGAAAGCCCGCCTCCAGACGCGCCCGCGCACGCGCCGCCGGGGAGCCCGCGAGGCCACGAGGAAGGGCCGTAGCGCGCTCGCGTCTGGCGCGCCCCACGATCGATCGCGCCGCCCGAGCCTGTGGAAAACTCAGTCGAGATCGAGCTCGTTGCTCGCGAACGCCTCGACGTCGAACTCCTCGGAGCCCGAGGCGGCCTCGGCTTCGTCGTCCGCGTCGCCGTCGGCCTCGGGATCGTCCGCCTCTTCCGCCTCGTCCTCGTCCTCGCGCTCGTCGTCGAGAACCGGCAAGCGCCGCTTGCCCGTGGGACCCTCGTCGACGTAGTCGCGCAGCGCCATCATGTCGCGCAGGGCGGCCAGCTTGGCCAGACCCTTGACCTCGACCTGACGGATGCGCTCCCGCGTCAGGTTCATGATCGCACCGACCTCCTCGAGCGTCGTGCCGCCGCGGTCTGCGACGTCGAGCGCGCAGGTCTCGGACATCTCCCAGACCTCCAGGTCGGGGAAGTTGAGCTTGATCGCGCCGGTGCGCGCCGAGACGTCGAGATAGAGGTGGTGCTTACACGAGACGAAGGGGCACGGCCGTGGTGCGTCGGAGCACTCGGCCCGCGTGCGCGGCCGCTCGACGTCGTCGACCTCGGGGTAGAGCATCCGCCCGAGCTCGAGCTCGCGCTTGGTCATGCGCTTGACGCTGATGGTGCGGGCCCGCACGGCGCGCTTGCGCCGCGAGCGCCGCTGCTCGCGCGTGACCGCAGGCGCCTCGTCCGTCTGCAGCGCCAGCGCTCCTTCCGTCTGCGTCTGGCTCTCCCGCGCCGCCAGCTGCTCGTCCTTGGGTTCCTGCTTCGGGTCCATGCTCGGCTCCTCCCGGCGCATCGCCGACAAACCGCTCCCGTTCGCGCCGCGCGCGGGCCGCCTCGACCCACACCCGACACCCTCTCTCCCACTCCATCGGGGCGCGTCCTGCCGGCGTCCGACTTCGAACGCCCTCGCGCCGACCGCCAAGCAAGTCGCTTCCGTCGGGCGACCGTGGCGACAACCACCGCACAATCGCTCGACCGTTTGCACCTTAAGCCAGCCGAAAGATCGTGGTCAATCCATCATTTGCCTTTTTTTTGTGCTTTTCCATTATGGAACTCGTTTCGCGTGGTTAGATCGTCGGCGTGACAACAAATGTCACGCATGGACGCCGAAGCGCGCGCGCTAGCGAGCGGCGCCACGAGCGCGCCGAGCCGCAACGAGCCGAGCTCCCCGGCGCCGAACGGCGCGAGGGCCCGCAGCGCGTCCTCCGCCGTCGCGAAGCGGTTCTCGCGGCGATTCGCGAGCAGCCGATCGACCGCCGCAGCCAGCGCGCGTTGCACGGCGGGCCGGCGCGCGGCCAGCGGCACCGGCTCGCCCTCGACGACGGCGCGCATCTCGGGGATGCCGCGCAGCGCCCCCCAGGGGCGTACCCCACAGAGCAGCTCGTAGAGGACGATACCGACGGCGAACAGGTCGCTCCGCGGATCGAGCTCCTGGCCGAGGATCTGCTCGGGGGACATGTAGCCGAGCTTGCCTTTCACGAAGAGGGGTCGCGTCCACCGGGTGCGGCCGCGCGCGAGGCAGATCCCGAAATCGGCCAGCTTCACCTCGCCGTCGCGCGAGACGAGCACGTTGTGCGGCGACACGTCCCGGTGCACCAGCCCGGGCAGTGCTCGCTGGACGGCGCCCAGGGCGCGCAGCAGCGCGCAGGCGACGTGCACGGCCACCATGTCCGGCAGCCGCTCGGCGCGCGGCAGCCGGTCGGCGAGGGCGCGCAGGTCGAGCCCCTCGACCAGATCGAGCACGAGGAACGGACCCCCCGCCGGATCCTCCCCGAACGCCAGCAGCGATACGAGATTCGCGTGACGGACCTTTGCGAGCACGCGCGCCTCCTCGCGCAGCGCGGCGGCGTGCGGCGGCTCGATGCGCCCGACCAGGCGCTTGATGCACACGAGCCGCTCGCCCGGCCACCCTCCGAGCGCCCGCGCGGCGTGCACGGCTCCGCACGGGCTGCCGCCACCCAGGCGTTCGAGCAGCTCGAAGCGGACCTCATCCAGGTGCAGCACGGGGCGCGCGCGCGCGAGGGAATCGAGCGGCTCCACGCCCCTCCATCGGCTTCGGCCGGGGCCCGGTTGCGTGCCTCACCCTCGCTTGCCGCGGAGCGCGCCGGGGGCCTATCTTCCCTTGCGCAACGCGCCATGACACCGGACCGCCGCGACCCCCTGCAGCCGGTGACGCGCGACGTGGCCGCGCGCGGCGCCCGCATCCGGTTCGTCGAGGCGGGCAGCGGAGCGCCGCTGCTCCTCGTGCACGACTACCTCGCCAGCCGCGTGGCGTGGGAGGACGTGCTCCCGCGCCTCGCCCCGCGCTTCCGCGTCATCGTCCCGGACCTGCCGGGCTTCGGCGAGAGCGAGAAGCCGCCCCCCAGCCGCTTTCGCTACGACTTCGACGGCTTCTCGGAGTCGCTCGTCGATCTGGTCGCCGCGCTCGGTCTGGGACGCGTTTCGCTGTGCGGTCACGCCATGGGAGGCGCGGTCGCCCTGACGCTCGCGGCGACGTACGCGCACGTCGTCGACAAGCTGGTGCTCGTCAACCCGCTCGTCTACCCGCCCCAGCCCGATGCGCTATCGCGCATGGCGAGCCTGCCGGTGCTCGGGCCCTTCCTGTTCAAGCAGCTGTACGGGCGCGCGCTCTTCCGCAGTCGTTTCGCGGCGAACGGCGCGGCGTCTCACCGGGTGGATCACCTCTTCGAGCTGTTCGACGTCCCCGCCGCCCGCGAGGCGGCGTACGCGACGATGCTGGCCATCCTCGACACGCGGCCGCTCACGGCGAGCGTACCGCGCGTCGCGGCGCCGACGCTGGTGACCTGGGGCCGCGCGTACCGGCCGTCTCCCGTCGAGCAGGGTCGCAGGCTCGCGCGCGAGCTCGGTGGGGCCCGCTTCGAGGTGTTCGACTGCGGCGCGTCGCCTCCCGAGGAGTGCCCCGAGGCGTTCGCGAGCGCGGTCATCGCGTTCCTCGAGAACGGCAAGGGGGGCTGAGGCGGTGGCCGACCCGCGCGCCGTCGCGCGATTCGTGAAGAACCGCTCAGCCGTCGCCGGCGCGGCCATCGTGGCGGCGCTGCTCGCGTTCGCGGTCCTCGGCCCGCTACTCGCGCACCACGGTCCGCTCGAGAGCGACTTCGTGCACGGCGTGTCGCCCGACGGCCTGCCCGTGGGACCGAGCGCCGAGTTCCCCCTCGGGGCCGACCGCATCTTCCGCGACGTCTTCGCGCGCCTGGCGTTTGCGGGGCGGCTGTCGCTGCTCATCGCCGTCGCCGCGACCGCCATCGCGAGCGCGATCGGCGGGACGGTCGGCATCGTCGCGGGCTACTACGAGGGCGTTCGGGTGCGCGTGCCGTGGCCCGCGCTCGTCGGCGCCGCGGGGGCGGTCGCGGCGGCGTCGCTGGGCCATGCGGGCGCCGGACTGCTCGTGCTCGCCGTCGGCGCCGGCGCGTCGCTGGCGCGGCGAATGGCGGGGCCCCACGTCGACGTCGACGGGCTGCTGATGCGCCTCGTCGACGTGCTGCTGGCCTTCCCCTTCCTGCTGCTCGTCATGGCCATCGGCGCGGCGCTCGAGCGGACGACGGCGGTGACGATCTTCGTCACGCTTGGGGTGACCGGCTGGCCGGGCATCGCCCGCGTGCTGCGCGCCAAGACGCTGCAGGTTCGCGCGCAGGAGTACGTCGTGGCGTCCCGGGCGCTCGGCCAGTCCGCCTTGCGCGTCATGGTCAAGCACGTGCTCCCCAACGTCGCCGGGCCGTTCGTGGTGACGGCGACGGTGCAGGTCGCGCAGATGATCGTGGCCGACAGCATCCTCTCGTACCTCGGCGTGGGGATCTCGCCCCCGACGCCGACCTGGGGGCGCATGCTGTTCGAAGGGCAGGACTACTACCAGGCGGCGCCGTGGCTGGTGCTGGCGCCGGGGGTGGCCATCCTGCTCGCGGTCTGGGGCTTCAACATGCTCGGGGAGGGGCTTCGCGATGCGTTCGATCCGCACGAGGCGTGAGGGGCCCTCCCGCGCGCGCCGCCTCGCGCCGGCCGCCCTCGCCGCGTGCGCCGCGGGACTGCTCGCCGTTCCGCTCGGGTGCAGCCAGGCGCTGCCTGGTCCCCTGCCCTCGGCGCACGGGGACGACGCGCCCCCGCGCCGCGGCGGAACGCTGCACCTGGCGACGTTCGCCGACATCCGCGGGCTCGATCCGGCGGGGCCGGTCGACGGGCTCAACCTGGCCGTCATTCACCTGATCTTCGCGGGGCTGGTGGATTACGACGCGCACGCCAACCCCGTCCCCGAGCTCGCCGACCATTGGGACATCGAGGACGGTGGGCGCACCTACCGCTTCGTCCTGAGGCAGGGAGTCCGAATGCAGGACGGCTCGGAGCTGACGGCGGAAGACGTGAAGCGGTCCGCCGAGCGCGCCCTGCGGCCGTCCACGCCCGATCCGATGGCCAGCTACTTCCAGGCCATCGTCGGCTACGACGCGTTCGCCGCAGGCAAGGCCGAGCACCTCGAAGGAGTCGTGGTCGAAGGGCGTTACATCGTGTCGTTCTACCTGAAAGAGCCGGACGCGACGTTCCTCTACCTGATGGCGATGCACACGCTCCGGCCGACGTGCAAGAGCGCGGGCGACCGCTACCTCGACACGTGGCTGCCGTGCGGTGCGGGCCCGTTCAAGCTCGAGCCGGGCGGCTGGCAGCGCGGGGTCAGCCTGCGCCTCGTGCGCCACGGCGGCTACTTCCGCCCGGGGCAGCCGTACCTCGACGCCGTCGAGTGGACGTACCACATGGGCTCCATTGCGCAGAAGCTCCGGTTCGAGAGCGGGCAGCTCGACGTCGCGCGCGATCTCTCCGAGCCGGACATCGCCCGCTACCGCGCCGATCCCCGCTGGAACGCGCTCGGGCTCTTCGAGGCCGACACGACGGTCTACGGCGAGTCGATGAACACGCGCATGCCGCCGTTCGACAACGTCGAGATCCGCCGCGCCGTGGCGGCCGCCATCGACCGAGAGCACTACCGCCTCACGCAGCCCAATCGCATCAGTGTCCTGAACCAGGCCCTGCCCGGCGCGATCGCCGATGCGGATCCGTCGTTTCCCGCGCAGCGCCACGACTACGCCGCGGCGCTCGAGCACATGCGCAAAGCGGGCTATCCATACGACCCGGCGACCGGAAAGGGCGGCTGGCCGCGTCCCATCGAATACGTCTTGTACGACAAGGGCGCGTTCGTCTTCACCGCGCAGCTGCTGCAGCAGGATCTCGCGAGAATCGGACTCCGCATCCGGCTCAGGCTCGTCAGCTACCCGACATTCATCACGCTCCAGGAACGCGCCGGCGCGGCGGCGATGTCGCCAGGGAACGACCAGCTCGACTACCTGGACCCGAGCGCAGTCTTCGAGCCGCTCTTCACGACGGCGTCGATCTCGCCCGAGGGAACGCAGAACACGGCCTTCTACTCCAACCCGCGCCTGGACGATCTCGTCGCACGCGCGCACCGCGAGATGAACCCCGCCGCCCGCAAGGCGCTCTACCGCGAGGCGGACGCCATCGTGTGCGACGAGGCGCCGTGGGCCTTCACCTTCGGCTACCACTTCTTCGACGTGCATCAGCCCTACGTGCACGGGCTCGGCGCCAACCCGACGGGCGTCTTCGACACGAGCGGCGTCTGGCTCGATCGCGCCGGCGACGCGCTCGATCGCGTGCTCGACGGAGGGCTGCGATGAGCCGCCTGCTGCGCCGCCTCGCCTGGAGCGCGTTCGTCGTGTGGGCGGTCGTGTCGATCGCGTTCGCCGTCAACGCTCTCGTCCCGGGCGATCCCGCGCGGATGGTCGCGGGCGCGCAGGCACGCCCGGCCGACGTCGCGCGCATCCGCGAGCAGCTCGGGCTGAACGCGACGCCGCTCGTGCAGTACGCCCGGTTCTGGAAGCGGCTCGTCCACGTCGGGCCTCGCATTATCGATCCCAAGGCGACCTCCGACCACGCCACGTGCGCCGTCCTGATCCCGCTCGGCCGGTCGGCCGTGCACCTGGACTTCGGGAAGAGCTTCCAGAAGCGCCAGGCCGTGGTCGACCTCGTCGCCGTCCGCCTGCCGCGCACCTTCGCCCTGGCGGTGGCCGGGATGCTCGTGCAGTTGCTCTTCGGCGTCGCGACCGGCGTCGTGGCCGCCACGCGGCGCGGATCGTGGCTCGACCGGCTCCTCGTCGGATCGAGCCTGCTCGGCATCAGCGCCCCGACGTTCCTCATCGCGTTGCTGTTGCAGTACGTGTTCGCGCGCGAGCTCGGCTGGCTGCCGCTCGACGGCTTCGGCAAGACCGTCGCCGAGCACGCCCGCTGCCTCGTGCTGCCCGCGGTGACGCTCGGCGTCTACGGCGCGGCGTACTACACGCGCCTCGTCCGCGACGAGATGGCGGTGCTCCTCCAGCAGGACTGGGTTCGCACCGCGCGCGCCAAGGGGCTCTCGCCGATGCGCGTCGTGCTCCGTCACGCGCTGCGCAACGCCCTGCTGCCCATCACGACGGCGGCGGGGCTCGATTTCGGAGCGCTGATGGGCGGCGCCGTGGTGACCGAGACGGTGTTCCGGTGGCCCGGCCTCGGGGAGCTGAGCGTCGAGGCGACGTTCGACCGCGATGGCCCGATCCTGCTCGCGTGCGTGGTCGTCACCTCGGTGGCCATCGTCGCGAGCAACCTGCTCGTCGATCTCGCCTACTCGCGGCTCGACCCGCGCGTCCGCTGACGAACGCGTCAGCGCTCCGCGAGCACGCGGCACTCGGTCACGTCGGCGGTGTGCGCCTGCGCGATGCAGTTGCGATACGCCTCGCGTGCGGCGCTGGCGTTGCCGGAAGCCTGGTAGGCGGCGCCCAGCGTCAGCCACGCCTCGGCGTCTCCCGGACTGCCGGCCACGGCCTTCCGGGCCAGCTCCACCGCCTTGGCCGTCTCCCCCTTGGACAGGGCGCGTTCGGCCTGCACGACCAGCGATCCGCCCACCGCAGGCTTCGTGTCGAGCGGCGTCTCGGAGGCCGGGCGGGTGTCCGCCGCCGGTGGCGCGACCGCGTTCGTGCTCGACGGGTGCGCCCCGTCGTTCGAGCCCGGCCGCGTCGCCGCTGCGATCGGCGCGCTCGAAGGGATCGCCACCGACGACGTGGCGGGCGGCATCGCCGATTCGGCAGGGACCGCGGCGGTCGTCGCAGCGGGTGCCGTGGCGACCGGTGGCGGCGGCGGGACCTCGGCCGTCGTCGCGGTCTCGGCCGTCCGCGCCGCCCGCGCCCTCGCCTCCTCGGACTGGCGCTGCTGGCGGACCTTCAACGCGCGCAGTCCGCCGATGACGACGATGAGCGCCGCGACGGAGACCGCGACCGCGACGATGCGTTTGCTCGCCGGGCTGATGGTCCGCGGCACCCCGGCGACCCGCCCGTCGTCGAACGACTCCTCCTCGTCCGCCTGGTGGTCTTCCTGCTCGGGATCCGTCAGCACGTCGCCGAGATCCTGGTCGGCGTCCGAGGGCTCTTCATCCCCGGACTCCTCGGACTCGTCCGATTCGTCCGCCTCGTCCTCCGCCTCATCCGCCTCGTCCGATTCCTCCGCCTCGTCTTCCGCCTCGTCCGACTCGTCGGCCTCGTCCGGCGCCTCCGACTCGCCCTGCGGCTCGGTGTCGGCGGGAGGCTCGGCCTCGGCCGTCGGCGGCTCGGAGTCCGCGTGAAGCGGCGACGTGGCCGGCTCGCGCGAGGGCTCCTCGTGCGGCGCCGGCTCGGCCATCTCGGCCTCGGGAGGGGGATACGCCACATCGCGAATGCGCGTCGGCGCCTCGTCGGGGCCGAGGCCGCTCATCGTCGTCGCGCCGACGATGTCGCGTTCGCGGCCGTGGCCGTCCTTGGCGACGCCGTTCGACGTCGAGGCGATGGCGATCGGCGCTGGCGCAGCCGCGGCCGGCGCGGGTGGGGGTGCCGGCGGCCGGGGGGCCGGCGGCGCCGCTGCGGGCGCGGGCGCGCGCGCGAACGCGGGCTCCGGCGGCTCCGAGGCCGGCGCCGCCGCCGGGAACTGGGGCAGCGTACCGGTGAGAGCGTCGCGGACGACCGTCGGCTCCTCCTGGAGCGACGCGGCCGAAAGCTGCGGCGGACGCATCGTCGGGGGCTCGGAGGCCGGCACGACGTTCGGCTCGTCGTCCGACGCCGCGCTGGCCGCCGCGGTTCCCTGCTCTCCCTCGTCGCCGTCGTGCGGCGCCTCCTCGCGCCGCATGACGAGCAATCCCTCGAAGTACAGCTTCGTGATGGTCGAGAGCGTGGACAGATCCTCGAACGGCGAGTCGTCGACCACGTCGGCGAGCGTCCGCTTGCCGTCGAACAGCCGCAGGATCCCATTGAGCTCGTCGGGGATCTCGTTCAGCCGTTCGAGCAGCTGCGCGTGGTCGATCTCGAACACCGTCGAGAGCGGCGGCAGCTGCTCGCACAGGCGCCCCCACTCGTCGACGCGCCGCATCCCCTCCATGAGGATGGCCTGTGTCGAGCCGCCGATGACGTCCTCGTTGGGGACGGATTTGAACTCGACCTCGAAGGTCGCCTCGTTCCAGATGAGGGCGCGGTAGATGGCCTCCTCGCCGCGGAGCCGGCCGAGCTCCGCGTCGACCACCTTGCCCTCGCGGAAGAAGATGTGCCCGTCCTGCGACCCGCTGCGCAGATGCACGACGCCGCTCTTGCGCGACACCTCGAACGTCTGGAGCAGGTCGACCACCGCCATGTCCGACGTCGACCCCGCGAAGCGCGTACGGCCGCTCACCGTCGACCGGCTCGCGGCGATGTTCTCCTGCGTGCGCCGGGCCAGCAGCAGATTCACGCGCGCGATGAGCTCGCGCACGAAGATCGGCTTGGTCAGGTAGTCCTCGACGCCGAGCTCGAGGCCGCGGATCTTGTCCTCGATCGACTTCTGGCTGGTGAGAAGGACGATGGGGATGCTCGCCCACTCCGGGCGATCCTTGAGCTTGCGCACCAGCGTGTAGCCGTCGAGCTTCGGCAGGCGCGTGTCGCTCAGCACCAGGTCGGGCGTCAGCGACTCGATCTTCGCGAGCGCGTCGAGGCCGTCGGTCGCCGTGGTCACGCTGTAGCCGGCCTTCTTGAGGCTGACCTCGAGCACGCGGACGCTACGCGGGTCGGCGTCGACGAGGAGCAGTTTCTGCTTGGCCACGGGACGAGCGTCAGCATGGGTTGCCGACATGTGGGGTGTCAAGCAGTGCGCATCACCGCCCTGGCGCCGCGAACGGGTCGCCGATGTCGTCGATCCCCGCCGGCGGAGCCTGGCGGGGCGGCGGGCGGCGAGGCGGCGGACGGACGGGCGAGGCATGGGCGGCCTCGCTCGTGGCCGAGGCCGACGGCATATCGGGAGACGTCCCGGTCGGGGCAGGCGCCGCCTGCATCGGGCTCGGGGGGGGTGGCGCCGTGACCGTCGCGAGGGCGGCGCTGCGGACGCTCGCTGCCGACGCAGGAGCCTTGCTCGCATCCGAGGACGCCGGCCGGCCGAGCCACGCCCAACCGACCCCCGCCGCGACGAGCACCGCCGCGCCCGCGACGATCCACCCCCACGGCAGCGCGCGCCTGGGCACGGGCAGCACGCCATCGATGGCGACCCGCATCTCCGCGAGCGACGGCGGCTCGAGCTCGTCCGCCATGCGGTAGCGCGGCGGCGGAGGCGTGCGGCTCGGCCGCGGCTCGAGGTGCGGCGCGACCTGCGGCGCCCCCTGCTCTCCCACGCGCACCACCGACGCGATCGCCTCCGACACGGCCTCCATCGTGGCGAAGCGCTCTTCGGGCTTCTTCGCCAGGCACACCAGCGTGATCTCCTCGAGCGCGCCGAGCTCCTTGGCGCCGGGGGCGATCTGGCTGGGGGGCACCGGCTGCACGAACATGTGCTGCGTGAGCACCCCCATGTACGTGTCGGCCTCGAACGGGACGCGGCCCGTGAACATCTCGTACATGATGACGCCGAGCGCGTAGATGTCCGCGCGGTGGTCGACGGGCTCGCCGCTCGCCTGCTCCGGGGACATGTAGTGCGGCGTCCCGAACACGATGCCCTGGCGCGTCACGCGGCTCGAGCCGATGATCTTCGCCGCGCCGAAGTCGACGACGCGCACGTCGTCGGAGGCGACGCCGCCGTCGACGCCGCCGACGAGGAACACGTTCTCCGGCTTGAGATCGCGGTGCACGACGCCCGCGCGGTGGGCGGCGCCGAGGCCAGCCGCGACCTGCTGCACGATGCGCATGGCGCGCCCCGCCGGCAGCGGGCCGCCGGCCTTGATGACGTGCGCCAGCGTCTCGCCGACCAGGAGCTCCATGACGAAGTACGGCACCCCGTCTGGCAGGTGCCCGAAGTCGGTGATCGCCACCACGTTCGGGTGGCGCACCGCGGCGGTGGCCTTCGCTTCCTGGATGAAGCGCGCCGACAGCTCCTCGTCGCGCGCGAGGTCGCGCCGCAGCGCCTTGAGCGCGAACTCGCGGCCGAGCGCGGCGTGCCGCACGCGGTAGACCATGCCCATGCCGCCCTCGCCGAGCAGCTCGAGCACCTCGTAGCGACCGTCGATCGTGGCCCCGATGAGCGGATCGGCCAGCGGATCGTAGGTCGCGACCTCGAGCTTCGTGCCGTCGAAGGGGCAGAAGGCGGCGTCGCGGGAGAAGCGCTGCCCGCACGCCGGGCACTGCTTCATCTCCCGGCGGATGTCGACCGTCTTCTTAGTCTGCCCCGCGTCCATCGCGTCCGCCCGCGTCGGAGGCGTTGCCGACGCCTGCGTCGGAGTCGCCGGCGTCGGGGGACGTGCACACGCCCTCCAGGCACGCGAGGCCCGGCTGGCAGTCGCTGCTGCGCGTGCACGGCCCGTTGACGCCGGCGCCGGTCGTGTCGGTCCCGCACGGATCGCGCAGCGCGCCGAGCGCGACGACGAAGAGCAGCACGGCGCGATTCACGACCCCGAGCTTACCCCGGTGCGCTCACGGCGCGGAAGCGGGAGACGGGCCGGCCGCGGCGGTGCCGCAGTTCGGGCAGAACTTCGCACCCGCCGCCAGCTCGACGCCGCAGCCGCTGCAGAAGCGCTTCTGCGCCACGAGCGGCGAGCCGCACTCGGCGCAGAACTTCCCTCCCGGCTGCTTCGCGCCGCACTTGCCGCACGTCACCTGGGTTCCGCCCGGGGAGAACGTTGGCGCGGGCGCCGGCGGCGCCATGCCGGCGGCCATCGCGTTGCCGACGCCGAAGCCGACGGCCATCTGCGCGCCGACGCCCGCGATGCCGCCGCCGACGCCGTGCTCGGCCATTCCCTGGCCCGCGCCCATCATCGCCTGCCCGGCCGCGTAGCCCTGGTAGCTGCCGGCGAGGTCCTTCACGTAGCGCGCGTCCTGGCTGAACTGCTGATCGAGCCCGAACTGGCGCGCCTGCGCGTCGGCCGCGGCGCCCGCGACGCCGATCTGCTTCACGCGCACCTCGCGCTGCGCCTTGGCGATCTCCGCGTTGGCCGCGACGAGCCGCTGCCGGTCCTCCTCGTTGAAGTTGATGTTGAACTGGCCGACCTGCAGGATCCTGATGCCGACGTCGTTGAGGTCGGGCGCGTGGGCCACGAAGGCCGCCGCAAGCTTGCTGGTGAGCGAGACGGCCTGCAGGAGGCTCTTGCCCTCGTTCTCGCAGAGCTCGCCGAGGGTCGTCTTCACGCCGTTCATGAAGAGGCCCTTGATCCAGTCGAGCACGTAGTCGTTGTCGCCGGTGGCCGCCTGGCCCGAGTAGCCGACGATGAAGCGCACCGGGTCGACGACGACGACGCTCAGGTCCCCGAAGATCCGAGGCGTCACCTGCTCGCCGGTCAGCGGATCGAGCATGTCGCCGACGGGCCCTCCGAACGGGACGTTGCGCACCGGCGAGGTCTTCACGAAGTACACCTCGGCGATGAACACCTGGCCGCCCGTGAAGCTCGTGACCAGGCCGTTGAGGAACGGGATGTTCTGCGTGTGGAGCGTCACCCGCCCCGGGGGCAGCACGCCGACGACGCGCCCATCCTTGAAGAACACGGCGCACTCGTCGCTGTCGACGGTGAGCTGCGAGTTCATCGGGATGTTCTGGTCCGGGTGCTTGTAGACGATGAGTTGCTTCAGGTTGTCCGGGCGCGCGACCATCATCTCGCGCACGCCGTTCTTGACGAAATCGAAGACGCCCATGGCCGGTCCCTTCCTCACGCCACGATAGCAGGGCTTCCGATAAGCTGTCGTCCGTGGAGCCTCCGGTCGACGTCGCGACTCTCTCGCCCGCCGCGCGCCGCATCCTCGACCCGGCGACGCCCGCCCCGATGCGGCTCATGGCCGCCAAGGGCGTCGCCCCGGGCATCAAGCCCGGCGAGGCGCTGACGATCGTCGCGCTGCTGAGCGAGTCGGCCGACGAGGCCGCCGCGGCGGCGGCCAGGGGGACGCTCGAGAAGCTGCCCGCGCCGCTGCTCAACGGCGCGCTCGGCGGCGACCTGCCGCCCGGCGTGCTGGCGCTGCTCGCGCCCGCGTACGCGAAGAACGCGGTCGTCATGGAGAAGATGCTCGCGCACCCGGCGATGCCGCCGCAGGCCGTGGCCGCCGTCGCCGAGCGCGCGAGCGAGGCGGTCGCCGAGCTCGTCGCGACCAACGAGCAGCGCCTGCTCGCGCACGCCGAGATCATCGAGAAGCTGTACATGAACAAGGCGACGCGGATGTCGACGGCCGACCGCGTCCTCGAGCTGGCCGTGCGCAACGGCGTCGAGCTCAAGGGGATCCCGGCCTACAAAGAGGCCGCCGCGGCGATCGGCCAGGAGCTCATCGTCGAGCCGTCGCCGGAGCCGACGCCCGACGACGTGCTGTTCCACGAGACGGACGCCGCCGCGAAGTCGTCGCCGGTCGACGCCGCCGTCGAGGACACGCACCGCCTCGACGAGGAGACCGGCGAGGAGGTGGTGGACAACAAGTTCCTTCCGCTGCACGCGCGCCTGGCCGCGATGACCACGTCGCAGAAGATCCGCCGCGCGATGCTCGGCACCGCCAGCGAGCGGCTGCTGCTGGTGCGCGACAGCAACCGCCTGGTCGCGCAGGCCGCGATCAAGAGCCCGAGCATCCAGGAGAACGAGATCGTGCGCATCAGCGCGAGCCGCAACGTCAGCGAGGACGTGCTGCGCATCATCGCGCTCGACCGCACCTGGACGCGGTCGCACGAGGTGAAGCTGAACCTCGTGCAGAACCCGCGCACGCCGTTCGCGTTCTCGGCGAAGCTCATCCCGCACCTGAGGGAGCACGAGCTCAAGGCGCTCGCCAAGAGCAAGAACGTCCCGGGCTCGGTGTCGACGGCGGCGAGGCAGCAGCTCTCGCGGCGGAACGTGAAGGGGTGAGGGCATGTTTCGGCGGCGATTCGTCCTCCTCTGGTTGGCGCTGGCTCCGTGCGCGTGCAGCCCCGCTGGCGCGGAAGCGGACGCCGGGGCCGAGACCGGCACCATCGAGAGCGGTGCCATCGATGGCGGCGTTCCGTGCCCGGGCACCCCGGCGCCATTCCAATGCATGGGCATCCCCACTTTCCAGGACCCTTGCCCGCTCTACGACGCATCGTGCGACAACGGCGATTGGTCCTGCGGCAGCAACGGCGGGCGGATTTCACTCGATGCCGGGTGTGTCCTCTCCTGCTTCTTCTACGGAGGGGTCTGCGTGCCGGACGGGGGGTGCGACGGTCCCGTCTATCCCGGCACCTGCCTGGCGGCCGACAGCCAGTGTTGCCGCATCCCCGACTGCGCCGCGATTGGCGGCGCCTGCTACGACGCCGGATGCCAGCCCAGCGCCGTGCTGGCCAGCGAGTCCTCGTGCGGGCCGGGCGCCTCGTGCTGCGCGCCGCAGGACGGCGGCACGGACGCCGGCGGCGACTGAGCGCCCCGAGAGGCCGCTCCTCGCCCGCCGCCTGGATCGGCCGATCGCATTTGGGCTATGAGCGCGGCGCCCCGATGGACGAGCGCGTGGTGCAGACGACCGACACCTGGCGGCGCGGCTCGTTCCGGTTCCTCGCCGCCTACGCGACGGCGCTCGCGACCGCTCAGGTGTTGGTGATCGCCCTCGGGCTCGCTCACGTGACGATGTACCGCGCGCTCGCGCTCGCGGTCGTCGTCGCGTCGGTCGGCGCCGGCTGGGCGTACTCGCACCGGCTGCGCCCCGGCCTTCCTCTCCGCTTCGAACCGCTGCGCTGGCGTTTCGCGCTGGTGCTGGCCGGCGGCGTCTGCGTACTCGCCGGGGGCATCTACGCGCTGTCGTGGATCGGAGCGCTCGCCAAGCCGGACTTCTCGTGGGACGGCAACTCGTACCACATCCCCACGGTCCACTTCTGGGTCCGCCGGGGATACGTGCACTGGATAGACCCCGGCTACGAGCTCGGCAGCTGGCGGATCTACTTCGTGCACCTGTTCGACGCGTACCCGAAGGGTGCCGAGGCAATCGACTTCCTGCTCGTCAGGGCGACCGGCAGCAGCGATCCGGTCAACACGAACAACCTCGTCTTCCTCCCGCTCGGCGTCGCTGGAATCGTCGTCGCCGCACGCGCGCTGGGGGCGACGAAGGCCGCGGCCGTGGCGTGCGGAGCGTGCTTCGGCCTCGTTCCCGTCGTCGTCGGTCAGGCGCTGACGTCCTACAACGATGCTTCGATGGCCGACGCCATCGCCGCCATCGTCGGATGCATGACCGTCGTGTTTCCGGAGCTGCAGCGTGATCGCGTCCCGTGGCCGGCGGCGCTGGCCACCGGCTGCGCCATCGCGCTGGCGGTCTCCGTGAAGAGCTCGGGGCTGGCGCCAGCGTTGCTCGCGATCGCGCTGATCGTGACGACGGCGGCGTGGCGGCTGGCACGCGTTGCGCGCGCGGAGCGGGCCGCGGTCGCCAGGGAGCACGCCGCGTTCGCCGGCGCGCTCGTGGCGATCGCCTTCCTCGTCAGCGGGTACTGGTACGTGAGGACGTGGGTGCACGAGGGCAACCCGCTGTGGCCCGTGCGCATCACGGCATTCGGGCATCCGATCTTCGCGGGGCCCCTGTCCGTGAGGGAGGCGATCTCCGAGGAGCCGCTCACGCCGGAGTACATGCGGCCGTGGTCCGCCTGGCATCGCATCGCGTCGGCGTGGCTGCAGGATGGTCCGCGATGGAGTCAGCTGCGGAGCGGTCATCCATGGACGTGCGCATGGATGGACCCGAAGTGGCCCTGCGGGATACGCGGATACGACGCGCGCGACGGGGGCCTGGGATACCTGTGGCTGATGGCGTGCGTGCCGTCGACCCTCGCGGTCACCGCCTCGGCGGTGATCGCACGGGTGCGGGGGCGCGATGCCCGACCCCTCGAGGTGCTCGTGCCGATGATCGCCATCGTCGGCGTCGCGTTCCTCGCCATGCCGATGAACTGGTGGTCGCGCTACACGGTGTGGATCTACGCGCTCGGTCTGCCCTGCCTGGCGCTCATCGTCGACGCCGTGAGCCAGTGGCATCGCTCGGCGGTCGTGCGCGCGGCGCTGGGGACGTGGCTCGTGCTGAGCTTCGCGGTCCTGTCGTTCGAATCGGTCTACCAGTTTCGCTTCTCGGCGCTCGCGGGAGGCTTCCCGTACGCGCCGTGGAAGGTCGAGCCGTCACCCTCGGGCGTCTGGCATGCGCTCACCTGGTACGATCACCCGACCGCGCTCGCCCCGAACATGTCGGCGCTCGATCGCGAGGTCGTCACGCGCAGCGAGCCGGTCGCCTTCGGCGACATCGACGTCCTCAACGAGCCGCTGATCGGGCAGCTGTCGATGCCCCTCGGACTGCGCGACATCGTGTTCGTCTCGCGACAGCTCGGGAGCGACGAGACCCGGCTGCGCCAGCTCCTCGAGGCCCACCACGTCCGCTACCTGTACTGGCGCGACAGCCGCCCGACGCCCGACAGCGTGCTGCACCTCGCCACTCGGCAGGACCGCGTCCCCGGCTTCTGGCGGGTCTTCGAGGTCGGCCCGCCCGATACACACGCGCGGACCGACGTGCGCATCAAGTGAATCGGCGCACCGGCGTCATCGGGGCAGCTCCGCGGGTGCGGGCGCCTGGCCCGACGCCGCGCGCCGCGCCTGGCCGAGCGAGATGCCGAAGCGCCCGAGCGCGAAGAGGCCAAGCGCGACCAGCAGCATCTGCTGGCCGAGCGTCCACACGAAGACGTACGCGAGCGCACGGTCCTCGGGCACGTGGAACGGCAGCACGAGCGCCATCTTCGCGAACCCCTGGATGACGCCGAAGCCGCCCGGCGCCGAGGGCAGGGCGCCGCCGAGATTCGACGCCACGACGACGACAGCTGCCGCGGTTGCGTCGGGCGGGAGAAAAGCGCCCATCGCGGAGTCGGCGAGGAGGATCGTCGCCGCCCAGATGACCACCGTCAGCACCAGCACGAGCGCGAGTCTTCGGCGACCGATGGCGCGCAAACCGTCACGCACATCGCGCACGCGCCCCCACCAGCGGTCACCGCGCGCTCCGAAGCGGGCCAGCCACGACGGTGCCCGCTCGCCATTCGACTTCCAGAGGAGGACCCCACCGACCACGAGCGTCGCCGCCAGGGCGACCGAGGCGATCGACGCCGTGCGCGCGACGAGGTGGGGCATGGGCACGAGCCGCGCGAGCAGCACGAACATCAGCAGCACCGCGCCGAGATCGAGCACGCGCTCGACGACGACCGACGACAGCGCGCGTGCCACGCCGACGCCGGTCTGCCGGCTCACCACGAACGCCCGCCCGATCTCGCCCACGCGCAGCGGCAGCGTGTTGTTGAGCATGTATCCGACGCTCAGCGAGAGCAGCGTCGTCCAGAACGGCGTGCCTCCGAGGAGCAGCGCCCAGCGGAGCGCCCGGCCGCTGAACATGAGGGCCAGGCACGCGAGCGCCGGCAAGAGCCACAGAGGATGCGCAGAGGCGAGCGCGCGCCACACGTCTGCCAGCGCGACGTGGCGCAGCGCGAGCCAGAGCGCAGCGGCGCTGATCGTCAGGGCAAGGGCGAAGCGCCGGGCTCTGGCCACCGAGATCCCTCAGATGAACGTGCACAGCCGCGTCGAGCAGAATCGCTGCCGGATGGCGGCATCCTCGGGCGCATCCATCGGGTAGCCGTTCTCGCCGAGGCCCAGGTAGAGGAGATTCGGAGCGTCCTCGACGCCGAAGAGCGAGTGGACGCGGTCGTGCCAGAGGTTCAGGTACTTGAGCTTCGGCATCGTCCCGAGGTTCTCGAGCCGCTGAACGTTGCAGAATGCCAGATCGAGATCGAGCAGCTCGCCATCGCCGTCGAGCGCGTCGATGTGGTCGATGGGGTTTCGCTCCGCCGAGAGAGCCTGGAGCGTGGGCACGCGTCGCACGCCCTCGAGGCTCGTGATCGCATTTCCGGAGACGTTGAGCACCTCGAGCGACTGCAGGCCGTCGAGACCCGTCAGCCCGGTTAGGCGGTCATCGGCCGCGTAGAGAGACCGCAGCGACCGCAGGTGCTCGAGCCCGGTGAAGCTCGTGATGCGGTTGCCCGACACGTCGAGGTGGTCGAGCACGGCCATGCCGTCGAGACCGTCGATGCGACCGATCGCCTGGTCGTGCACGTCGAGCACGACGAGGTGTACCAGGGGAGCGAGCACGCGCAGGTCGTCGAGGTGGCCGCCGGCGAGTCGCAGCGCGACGACGTGTCCCCCCTCGATGGCGACCGCGTTGCGCCGGTCGGGCATCTTCCGGTCGATGTCCGCGGCGCGATCGGCGGCGCCGTGCAGGCGCGCATGCGACGTCGCCCCGCGCCACGGCACGTCGTACAGGTCGTCGCGCACGAGCAGCGACCCCGCCGCGATTCCTGCCCGCTCCAGCGCCGCGTCGAGCGCTGCCCGCTCGTCGGCCACCAGCGAGCCACGGCGATCCGCGTACGTCCCCTCGTGCGAGCAGCCGAGCAGGGCGGCGCACGCGACGATCGCGGATAACGAGCGGGCAAGCGAACGGATCACGAGCGCGGGGGCTACCACGCGCCCGTCGACTCGAGCAAGCGGCTGCGGTATGCAGCGGCACCGGTGCGCACCCAACGAAGACGCCTGCTCGCCCTCACGGCCGCGCTGCTGCTCGTCGGGTACGCGACGTTCGTGAACGCCTGGTGCGGGGACGACCCGTACATCACCTTCCGGACCGTCGACAACGCGGTGCACGGCTACGGGCTGACCTGGAACCCGTTCGAGCGCGTGCAGGTGTTCACTCACCCGCTCTGGGCGCTGCTGATGACCGGCGCCTACGCGCTGACGCACGAGGCGTACTACACGGTGATGGTCGCGTCGCTCGCGGCGTCCCTGGGTGTCGTCCTCGTCCTGCACGCGGCATCGCGACGGGCAGCGTGGTGGACGACGCCCCTGGCCGCGATGCTCCTCGTGGGCTCGAAGCCCTACGTCGACTACAGCACGTCGGGGCTGGAGAACCCGCTGACGCACCTCCTCGTCTGCGCGCTGTTCGCCATCGTCGTCTTCGGGCGTTCCGCCGTCATGACCGAGCGCCGGCTCGCCGCGGTCGTGCTGCTGGCATCCCTCGTGTACCTGAATCGGGCCGACGCTGTGCTCGTCGTCGTCCCCGCCTTGGGCTGGGCGCTCTGGAACGCTCGGCGCCTGCGGTGGAGGGCCGTGCGAGCCGTCGCCGTTGGGACGCTCCCGGCATGGGCGTGGACCGCGTTCAGCGTCGTCTACTACGGCTTTCCTTTCCCCAACACGGCGTACGCGAAGCTCAACGGCGGGCACATGGAGCCGATGTTCCACCCCAACGCCATCGCGTATTTCGCGAACAGCCTGGCGATGGATCGGCTCACGCTGCCGCTCGTCGGCGCCACCGTCGTCGTCGGCGGCGTCGTGGCCTCGCTCTCGCGCAGGTCGCGGCTCGCCCTCCTGCCGCTCGCGGGCGCGGCGGCGTACCTCGCGTACGCCATGCGGATCGGCGGCGACTACATGAGCGGCCGCCTCTTCGCGCTGCCGATGCTTTGCGCCGTCATCGCGATCGTGCGGCTGGTCGGCAATGTGAAGGTGGCCGGCGGCATCGCGGTGGCGGCACTGGCCGTCAGCCTGCTCGGGCCGCGGCCCCCGATCACGAGCGCTGGGACGTACCCGTCCATCTCGCGCGACCCGACGGGGACGCGCGACGAGCGCGGTGACTACTATCCGGCCTCCGGCCTAATGCTCGTGCTGCGAGAGCACAGGGAGGACCCAGGACGGGCCGACGGGGCCATCGGGCTTCGCATGCGCATCGGGCCCCCGCAGGCGATCGTCTGGGGAGCCATCGGCTACCACGGGTTCGTGTACGGCCCGGACGTCTACACGATCGACAACCTCGGCCTGTCCGACGCGCTCGTGTCCCGCCTGCCCGCGCGCGCCATCGAGAGCGCGTGGGGCCGCGGGCACCTGTTTCGCGACGTCCCGGCGGGGTACATCGAATCGGTGGAGATGGGCGAGAACCGCGTCGTGGACCCGGCGCTGCACGCCTACTACGACCGACTGCTGGTCGTGACCACGGGCCCCATCTGGCGCTGGGAGCGCTTCCGCGCGATCTGGGAGCTGAACACCGGAAAGCTCACGCCTCTCCTCGCCGAATACGCGGCCCACGCGGCCGGGCGGCGGTGAGTGGGTCCGGGCTGACGCCGTCCATCGGCGCGCTCAGCGCGCAGGCACGAACGCCAGAGCGTCCAGATCCCCCAACCCGCTGAACGCCGTCTTCATCTTGTAGAACGTCACCCGCAGTCGGTGCGTACCGCGGCCGGACAGGTGCCCGGCGGGCAGCCATTCCGCATGCGGATCGTCGTCCCAGAACGAGATCCCGCGGCGCGTGCGCGGGTCCACGTCGCTGATCGTGACACCGTCGGACTCGAGGAGAAAATGCGCGCGGCCGTTCTCGAGGCGCGGCGAGACGGTGCGCGTGAGGATCCAGGCGTCGTACAACGCGTCGGGGAGCGCGACCTCGCGGTCGAGGGCGATCGGCTCCTCGACCGTCGGGTTGGCGACCATCGAGACGCCGTTGGACGCGAGCTCCTTGGGCGGGCCGTACGCGTAGAACGCCTCGTAGCCGCTGTCGTCGAGCACGTTGTGCATCTGCTCGGCCTCGACGAACACGATGCCGCTGTCGACCGCGATCTGCTCCACGGTCAGCGCTCCTCCCGCCCGCAGCTCGAGCTCGCGCTGCACGCCGGGGCCGTCGCCCGGCGCGCCCGACAGGCAGCCGTCGGGCACGTCCGCCGCTCGGCCGAGAGCCGCGTCGACGCGGCACACCTCGGCGTGCGCCGCCGGATCGCGGAACACGAGCGTGAGCGGCGCGTCCGGACGCGTCGCGCCGTCGGCTCCTCGCGAGACGCCGCGCACGGTCACGCGGTTCGGGCCGCGAGGCGACAGCGCGACGACGGCGGCCGGAGCGTCGGGCGCCCTGAGCACGCGCGCCGGCTCGGCGCCGAGGAGCGTGCGCTCTCCCCAGGAGCGCGCGAGGACGCGCGTCGGGCGAAACGTTTCGCTGTCGTCGAACGCGCCGACGTCGAGGCGGCTGGCGTCGTAGGTCACCTCCATGCCGTCGCGCAGCCCGAAGCCGACCACGTGCTCGTCGATCGCGCGCCCCCGCACGGCGAGCACGACGACTGCGACCGCCGCGCCGCCGAGGCCCACCCACTGCACGACGGGCTCGGGGACGAGCGGCACCGGCAGCCGCTTGCGCGTGCCCGCCACGATCATCGCCGCCGCAGCCGCGAGCGCCAAAAGCGAGATGCGGTCGCCCTTCGCCCGCCACGGCGTGATGTCCCAGGTCAGCGTCACGGTCGCCGGCCCGCTCGCGTCGGGCAGCGCCACGCGCACGAGCGCGTCGTCGGTCTCGGACACCGCGAGATCGCGCCCGCCGGCGCGCGCGTGCCACGCCGGTGACCAGCCCGTCTTGAAGACCATCTCGCGGGCCGGCTCCCCTCCCTTGCCCGGCTTCAGGTCGACGACGTACTCGTAGCCGCCGCCGCGCAGGTACCGCTCGCTCGCCACGCGCGCGTCCCATCCCGGCGCGTCGACCATCGACGGCTCGCGCGCCACCGCCTCGAAGAGCGACACGTGCGACGTCGCCAGGACGAGGTGCCAGCGCGGGTCGCGCCCCAGCACGCGCACGAAGTTCGGCGAGCCCGCCACGATGTACTGAACGTCGTAGCGCTCGGCGAGCGCGATCATCGGGAACGGGTCGTACCAGAACAGCCCCTGGCGCATCATCACCTGCGCCGCCTCGTCGTTCTCGTACACCCAGCCGCCGGCCTCCGGGTACCCGGACAGCACGGGGATCATATGGCGCGGGTAGTTGACGCTCGCCGAGTCGACGACGTTCTGCCCGAGGAACTCGCTGTAGACGCGGCCGCCGCGCTTGCCGTGGTCGCGCAGCCAGGCGCCCACCGCGTCGACGTCGGCGACGAACTGCGGGTAGTCGTCGATCGCGGTCTGGACCCTCACCGCGCGCTTGGTCATCACCAGGCCCGCCCACAGCGCGCTGCCGACGAGCGCGTAGAGCACGACCACGCCCAGGCGATCGCGCATCCCGTAGAGCTGCCAGGCGCCCCAGCCCGCGACGAGCAGCGTCGAGAGCTCGAGCAGCGTCGCGAAGCGATACCAGAGCAGCCGGTCGTACATCGGCAGGATCCACAGCCCGAACGACGGCCGCGGCCCCAGGGTCACGAGCAGCGCGACGACCGCGCACGCGGCGCACGCGATCACCGCCCAGTTGCGCCGCACGACGGCGCGCCACACGCCGAACGCCGCGCACAGGATCGCCACGATGCCGACGGCGCTGTACGTGACGAAGTGCGGGTAGAAGCCGACCGGGTACGACGAGAGCATGCTGCCGTCGAGGAAGTTCGAGATCGTGTCGTCCGCGCGCCGGATCCAGGTGAAGGCCGCGTCCTGCTTGGCGGCGAAGTGCATGCTCGGCACGAGCCAGAACGCCGCCAGCCCCGCGCCCAGCCCGACGACGACGCCGACCTGCAGGACGCTGCGTCCGAGCTTGCGCGGCCCGGCCGCAAGAGCGAAGCAGCCGAGCGCGATGCCCAGCATGTACGTCGTCAGCAGGTGGACGAACGCCGTGGCCGCGAACGCGAGCCCGGCGAGGGCGAGCCACGACATCGCGCGGTGCGCGACGGCCCGCTGCGCGCGGCGGAAGAAGAGCAGCGTCGCCAGCAAGAACGGCACGGCGAGCGCCGGGTTGAGCATCCCGTTCTTGAAGTAGAACTCGAGCCCCCAGAGCTCGGCCGAGAAGAGGCTGAGCGCGAGGGCGGCGAACTTGGGCAGGTCCCCGGGCTCGTCCTCGAAGGTGCGCACCAGGCGCGCGCCGACGATCGGCGTCGCGAGGAACGCGGTGACCATCACCGCCTTGAGCGCGTGCAGCGCCGTCAGGCCGGTCGCCTTGGCGACGACCGCCGCGGCCACGTACACGCCGGGCGGCGTGTTGTAGAGCAGGAACGGCGCGCCCAGGTCGTACTTGGGCGTGAAGCCGATGAACGTGCCGGTCGCCGGGAAGAACTCCTCGAGCAGGTGGCGGACGTACGCGTAGTGGCAGACCGAGTCGTTGTCCGCCCAGATGCCGCTCTTGAACGTGCGCCTCGCCAGAAAGAGGTTGAACCCCGTCAGGGCGACGAAGAAGAGCGCCTCGTTGGTCCACAGGCGCGACGC
>Ga0209012_1000862_pt1 | contig 36499 bp, 32 predicted proteins | sample RS3BMetagenome_FD_184735 | JGI IMG/M metagenome (GOLD analysis project Ga0209012, IMG submission 184735) | Ferric oxide microbial mat and aquatic microbial communities from Rainbow Spring, Yellowstone National Park, USA - RS3B (SPAdes) (version 3) ...
CGCGACTGGGCGGACGAGGAGCCGCCCGAGGATCGCGAGCGGGAAGAGGACCCCGAGCCGTCGACGTCCGACGACGCCTTCTCGAGCTCCCCGGCGCGCGCGCTGCCGGCCGACAGCGCGCACGCCACGGCGAGGCCGGCGCACACCGCGAGACGTGGCGAGCAAGTCATGGCAAGCGCTCTCGAACGGATGAGCAACGGGCGTACCCGTGCGCCCCTGCCTCGTTCTTACGGCGCGGCGCGACCCGGCGCCCCCCGCCGCGCGCCTGCGCGTCCCGCTGCGCCGCGTCGACCGGGGCAGCGCCGCCCGCGTCCGGCCCTACGCGTTCGCCTCGAGCAGCGTCCGCTCGCGGACCAGGCGCCTGGCCGTCGCCAGGAACATCGCCGGCACGAACACCAGGCCGGTGGCGAAGACGAGGACGGGCGGCACGGCGATCAGCGCCAACCCCGGGAAGCACGCCGCGCCCACGGCGGCCCCCAGCGCGATGGCCCACGTGCGGTGCACGTCGACGGCGACGAGCGGCGTCTCGCGCGACCGCAGCTTCCACGCCCAGCACACCGACGCCAGGAGCAGCGCCAGGTGGGCGTGGCCGACCAGCACGGCGCTGATGGCGATCCACTGGCTGAAGTCGGCGAGATCGCCCGACAGGCCCCTCCCCACGCCGTCGAGGACGAACGAGTAGACGATCCAGTGCACCGTGAGCGGCGCCAGGAGCGACATCGCCGCCAGCGGCAGCGCGGTGCTCGCCCGCTCCCAGCGACCGGCGAGCGCGCGGGCGTCGCGCAGCGGATCGCAGGCGTCGACCCGCGCCAGATCGGCGGCGACGTCCCCCGACAGCGTCTGCTCGACCGCGAGCTCCGTCGCCCGCCACGCGCGTACCACCCGCGCCGTGACGATGCCCGCGACGGCGGCCGCGATCCACCCTCCGAGCAGCAGCCCCGTCGCCCACGCGCCTTCCGCGCTCGGCACGCCGGTCCCGGGCAGGTCCGTCGCGAGGGCGACCAGAAAAGCCGCCCCGGCGAACGCCACGCCCACCATCCCCGCCGCCGCCCACCCGACGCGGCGCGCCGCGATGCGCTCGGCCGCCGCGATCCCCGCGCGGTCCGCCGCGCGCCGCTGGCGCAGCGCGTCGAGGCGCTCGACGAGCACGGGCTCGACGCTCCGGTACGCGCAGGCGTTCATGGCTCGCTCCTCGTTGCTGTGGTGGGGTCGCGCCCCGGCCGGGTCCAGCGGCAGGGTCTCACGTGGGAACGCGCGAACGCCGCCGGAGATTGCGCCGGCGCGATCGGTTTGGTGGGAGCGTGGGCGACAGTCAGCGACCGTGCTGCGCCGTCGCGCTCTCGTCGAGCGCCGCGCGCACCGGGTCCTGCGACGGCACGCCCGTCTTGCCGTACGCCGGATCGCGCAGGATGCGCGCCAGGTGCAGCCACGCGCTCATCGAGTGCTGCACGTAGTCGATGCGCACGTCGCTGACGTACAGGCTCTCGCGCACCCCGCCCTCGGCCCTGGCGGGGTTCTTCAGCCAGTAGTCGTCGTCGGGCGTGAACTGCTGGCCGAGCGTGGCGCTCGCGACCTGCCTGGCGGGACCGAGCAGCCAGTCCTCCGGCTTGCCCGCGAAGCGCGAGAGCGCGATGTCGGCGTCGAACGCCTCGAGGCGCGTCGATCCGGGCGTGGTCTGCCCCTCGTAGAAGGTGCCCACCCAGTCGGGCGCCGGCGCGTCGGGCGGCACGTGCTCCTTCTTCTGGATGGCGCGCGCGATCTTGTACGCGTGCTCGACGTACGCGGGGTCGTGCACCACGCGGAACAGATCGTTCAGCGCGTACGAGATCCAGTGGTCGTGCTCCTGGTTGTCCTCCGAGACGTACGCGTCGCGCACGTGGATGACCCAGTCGACCGCCTTGCGCGCCGTGTCGAGGTAGGCCTGCTGCGGATCGACGGCGTAGAGGCGCATGAGCGCGAGCGTCGCCTCGCCGGTGTAGTAGACCGGCTCGCGCTTGAGCCTGCGCCCCGTCTCGTGCTCGACGTCGGCGTTGGAGCGGAAGTGGCCGTCCGCGTACTGCTGCTTGACGATGAAGCGCGCCAGGGCGCGCATCGTCTCGAGGTGGTCGCGCCGGCCGGTGACGGCCGCCTGCTTGGCGAAGGCGAGCAGCGCCAGGCCCGCGCCGCCGACCTTCTGCTCCTCCTCGTCGTTCGTGTCGAGCAGGTACTTGCCCTGGCTCGCCGGATCGTCGCGCAGGTGCGACTCGAGGTACCGGAGCGCCAGCTCCCCCTTGTCGGCGTAGGCGGGCGTGCCGAGCTCCTCGTACGCCTCGAAGAGCGCGTACGTCGTGCCCGCGTGCCGCAGCCACCCGTAGCTGCGGTCGTCGACGTCGTCGACCGGGTGGTACATGTACACGTAGCGCCCCTCGGCGTTCATGATGCGCACGAGGTAATCGGCGCCGCGGCGCACGGCGGCGAGCAGGAGGTCGGGCGTGACCTGCGCGGGGCGCTCGACCATGCCGCGCATCACGGGCAGCGCGCCGTCGTGCGAGGGCGTCTCGACGTACGCGTCGGCGCGGAACCGGTACGCGCGCATCGAGCGCAGATCGGTCTCGGGGACGCCGGCGCGCTCGGCCAGGAGCGTCGTCAGCTTGTGGTGCTCGAGGCCGGGCACCCTCCCCTGGTGAAAGAGGCCGCGCTCGACGATCTCGCCGGGCAGCACGAAGCCCGTCTTGCCGTCGTCGCGCGTGACGAGCACGCCGTCGAGGCCGATCGCCGGGAGCGGCTCGTCGATGTCCTCGTCGATCGTCGAGTCGCCGAGGCCATCGAGCTTCGTCGGGACGTCGAGCTCGAGCCGGCCTCCCGGCACGGGCCCGGAGGTGTCGCTGTTCCAGCGCTGCAGCTCCCCCGGCGTCACGCGGCTCCCCATCGCCTGGGCCGCCGCGGCGACGGCGTCGGCGAGCGTCGCCCCCTTGGCGGTGGCGGCGATCGTCGCGGTGCCCGGCCGAAAGAGCGCGAGCATCACGCGTCGCCCCGGCGCCTGCGGCGGCGCCGGCACGGCCGAACGCCCCCTGCCCTCGAGGATGGCCCGCGCCATCGCGAGGTACGGCGCGGCGGCGGGCGCCGCGAGAGAAGGCGCGCTCGTCTCGCCGAAGTCGGCGCCCGCCTGCGGCGGCGGCCCTCCGCGGCTGCACGTGCAGCCCGCGCTGAGAGGGAGGGCGCCGAGCGCACACGCCATGGCTACGCGAAAGAGGACCACCCGCCTCATGGCGCCCCACGCTAGTTCGCCCGGCCGGCGTGCGCTACCCTGCTGAAAGCATGGGCCTCCGCCGGCGCGCGCGCGCCTTCACGCTCATCGAGATGATGATCGTCGTGGTCGTGGTGGGCGTGCTGTCGGTCATCGCGCTCGTGGCCTACCGCCGGTGGGTGCGAAGCGCGCACGTCGGCGAGGCGCAGGACATGGTCGCGAACATCCGCGCCGCCGAGGAGGCCTTCTACGCCGAGAACGGCGGCTACCTCGACGTGTCCGGCTGCCTGGGCAAGGGCTGCTCGTACCCGTCGCAGAACCCGGGGGCGTTCGCGACGCAGTGGGGCGGCCCGTGCAGCTGGTGCAAGAACCCGCTGACGGGCTGGTCGGGGCTGACGGTGCACGCGAGCGCCCCGGTGTACTTCGGCTACTCGGTCATCGCCGACGCGCAGACGCCCCCGAGCGGGCGCGTGGGCACGAAGACGGTCAACGGCCAGGCGCTCGACCTGAGCCAGATGGGGCTCAACGGGTCGCCCTGGTACTTCGTCGAGGCCGACGCGAACATCAGCGGCGACGGCGTGAGCTTCACGCACGTCTACGGCATGTCCGGCACGAGCCAGATCTTCGTCGACGGCGAGGGCAACTGACGGAGCGCCCGCGCGGCCGGCGCGCCCGGCCCTACGGCGCCGTGGGCGGCCGCACGTCGCGGCCGAGCGCGTGATCGAGCCGGATGCGCGCCGTCCGCACCGACACCTTGGCGTTGAGCAGATCGAGGCGCGCGCGCGTCAGGTCCGACTCGGCGTCGGTCAGCGTCGTCGAGGTGCCGCGGCCGTTGTTGAACAGCTCGCGCGCGACGCGGTAGGCCTCCTCGGCGCTCGCCAGCTCGCGCGTGCTCGACTCGACGGAAAAGTCGGCCTCGTGCACGGCCTGCAGGGCCTGGGTGACCTCGACCTCGATGTTGTCGCGCGTCTGCTGCTTGTTGGCCTCGATGACCGCGACGCGCGACTCGATGTCGCGCACGTTGCCGTTGGCGAGCAGGATGTCGTTGGGCGTCCAGGTGAGCTGCGCGCCGACGTCCCAGGTGCCGAACCAGTACGACTGCCCCTGGGCGTTGACGGGCGGGAACACGCGCGGGTTGGGGTTGCCCTCGATGGCGTCTGCAAACGCGCTGAGCGACGGCCAGCGCTGCGCCTTGGCCGCCTCCGCCTGCTGGCGCGCGGCGTCTGCGTTGGCGTCGGCGCTCTTGACCTCGGGGCGCGAGGCGAGCGCCTCGATGGTCATCTGCTTGAGGTTGCCCTGCACCGGCGGCACCGGCGCGTCCAGGTTCTCGCCGGGCACGAGCGTCGCGTCGTCGCCGGCGTGCATCGCGACGCGCAGCTGCTTCTCGGTGAGATCGGCGAGGTTCTTCGCGCGCTCGAGCGCGAGCTCCGCCGAGGCCACGGCCGTCTCGGCGCGCAGCACGTCGGCCTTGTTGGCGTTGCCGACGGCGAACTGGTTGCGCGCGTCGCGCAGGTGCGTCTTCTGGTCGTCGAGCGCCTGCACGGCGACGATCACGGCGCCGCGCGCCTCGAGCCAGTTGTAATACGCGAGCCGGCCGTTGGACTCGGCCTGCGCGCGCGCGGTCACCACGTCCCAGCGCGCCGCGTCCTGCGAGCGGGTGGCCGCTGTGTAGGTCTGGTCGATCTTGAAGAGGTAATCGCTGATGGGGACCGTGAGGCTCGCCTGGAGCAGGTAGTTGTCGAGCACCAGCGGGATCGTGAACGCGAAAGGGAAGAAGCCAACCTGGCCGCTGGCGACTTCGCCGGGGGTGATGGGCTGCCCTGGCGGCGCGTTGGTGCCCACGAGGCTGCCGCTGCCGAACGAGGGCGGCGTGAAGCTGCTCAGGCGCGTGTAGCGTGCCACCCCCGAGAGGCGCGGAAGAAACGCCGACCACGCCTCGTCGACGCGCGCCGCCGCGCTGCGCAGCTGCTCCTGCGACGCCTTCGCGGCCCAGCTGGTGTCGCGGGATCGGGCCGCGGCCTGGTCGGCGGTGAGGCCGCCGGGGTCGACGCGGAGAAGCTCCGTCGGCACGGGCAGGGGCGCGGTTTCGTCCGTGGTCGCGGGCGCGAGGCCGGCGCCGGGCGCGGGCGCAGCCGCGGGCGGAGGCTCGGCATTGGGCACGTCAGAGCCCTGCGCGAGCGCGCTCGCCGACACGAGCCACGCCGTTCCCCCGAGCAGGACTGCCAGGCTCCCCGAAGCGATCCCGATCCTCATCACGTCATCCTTTCCAAGCGCTCTCTAGGGCGGCGCGCGAGCCTAATGCAAGCGGGGGTCGGTGCGATCCACTATGCTCGCCGCCGTGGAGATCCAGAGCGCCGAGCAGGTGTGGGCGCGCATCGAGGCGGCGGCCGGCGCGCAGGCGGGCGGCGTCGTCGCGACCGACGGCGACGGCACGCTCTGGAGCGGCGACGTGGGGGAGGACCTGTTTCACGCGTTCGTCGTTCATGGCCGCGTGGACCCGCCCGCCCTCGAGGCGATGCGCCGCGAGGCCCGGGCCCACGGCCTGTCCGATGCCGGCACCGGCCCGGACGTCGCGCGCCGCATCTACGCGGCCTACGAGCAGGGCCGCTTCCCGGAGGAGCGCGTCTGCGAGCTGATGACGTGGTGCTTCGCCGGCTGGCCGCGCGACGAGGTGGCCGCCTTCGCGCGCGAGGTCGTCGAGCGGAGCGGGCTCGCCGATCGCCTGCACCGCGAGGTGCTCGACGTGCTCGAGCGCGCGCGCGCCGCCCGCATCGAGGTGGTGCTGGTCAGCGCGTCGCCGCTGGCCGTCGTCCTGGAGGCGGCGTCGCGCGTCGGCATCGACGCCGGGATGGTCGTCGCGGCGCACCCGCGCTTCGACCGCGAGACGATGCTGCCCGAGGTGGAGCGCCCCATCCCCTACGGCGCCGGCAAGGTGCACCGCCTGCGCGAGCGCATCGGCGAAGAGCGGCTGCTCTACGCCGCCTTCGGCGACAACGCGTTCGACGTCGCGCTGCTCGCCAGCGCGCGCGTCGGCGTCGCCGTCCGCCCCAAGCCGCGCCTTCGCGAGCGCGCGCACGAGGTCCCGGGCGTCGTCGAGCTCGCGCGAAGCACCTGACGAGAGATCCTTTCTTCCGTCATGAGAGCTCGCGATGGATCGCGCGTCACCCGAGTGGGCGGCGCTGATGCCGGCACCCCGCAGGTGCGCCGGCGCTTTCATCGCGAATTCAACGCACTAAGGGCGATGGTGCTCGGGCCTGAATCTTGCGACATAATGAAAGTATGCGGGGTCCTTCGTCCACCATCGGCATCTGGGTCCTGGTCCTCGGCATCGGCGCCATCGGCGCGGCGTGCGGATCGTCGGGCAACAGCGACGGCGACGGCGGGCCAGGAGGCGGCCCGGGCAGCGGCGACGATAGCGGGATGCTCGGCAACAACGGCAGCAGCGGCGGTGGCGGCACCGCGAAGTGCCCGCCGGGGCTGCAGTGCAACGTCTCCTGCTCCGGCGGCGGGACGACCACCATCTCCGGCGTGGTCTACGACCCCGCGGGCAAGAACCCCCTCTACAACGTCGCGGTGTACGTGCCGGAGTCGCCGCTGCAGCCGCTGCCCAAGGGCGTCCCGACGGGCGCCGACGCGTGCAGCTGCGGGGCGCTCTTCAAGAGCGGCGCGTTCGTCAGCACGGCGACGGGCGTGGACGGGAGCTTCAAGCTGGACAACGCGCCAGTCGGCAGCCAGGTGCCGCTCGTGCTGCAGGTCGGCAAGTGGCGCCGGCAGGTGACCATCAACGTGACCGCCTGCACGGACAACGCGCAGCCCAACGGATCGCTCGCGCTGCCGGGGACCGTGGCCCCCGGCGACACGAACGACAACATGCCCGACATCGCCGTCAGCACCGGGTGCGCGGACACGCTCGAGTGCCTGATGCACCGCATCGGTCTGCCCGACAGCGAGTACGTCGCCGGCGCGGGCGGCAGCGGACACATTCACGTCTTCGCCGGCGGACAGACCGGCAAGGGGGGCTGCGGCGGCAGCGTCGGCCACGCGGAGAACCCGGGCATGGCCGGCGCTCCGCCCGCCTACCAGAACCTCTGGGCTTCGGCCGCGGACCTGATGCCCTACGACATCACCCTGCTGTCGTGCGAGGGCGCCGAGACGTACCGCGCCAACCCGCCCGCGCTCGAGCAGTACCTGAACGCGGGCGGGCGCGTGTTCGCGTCGCACTTCCATTACTCCTGGTTCGCCGGGCCGATCGGCTCGGGCCAGGGCTACTCGGCGCCGGCCGACTGGGGGAACAACCTCGCCTCGTGGACGCCGGGCGCCAACGGGGGCAACGATCCGCTGTCGGGCGTCATCGACCAGACGCTCAACGGCTCGAACGCGCCGTTCCCCAAGGGCCAGGCGCTCTTCCAGTGGCTCGGGATCGTGCACGCGCTCGGCCAGCACGGCGTCCCCGCCCAGGACCTGTCGATCTACCAGTCGCGGTACAACGCCCAGGTCGGCCCGGGCAACAAGCCGTCGCAGCCGTGGATCACGGTGCCCGGCTGGACCGAGTACTTCTCGTTCGACGCGCCGGTGAACGCGGCGCCCGGACCGGACGGAGGGGCGCCGGCGTACTGCGGGCGCGCCGTCTTCAGCGATCTGCACGTCGACGGCGATCCGAAGACGCAGGACACGATGGCCCCGCCGGGCGGCTGCTCGAGCGGCGACCTGTCGCCGCAGGAGAAGGCGCTCGAGTTCATGCTCTTCGACCTGTCGTCGTGCGTGATCCCCGACACGCAGCCGCCGCCGAGCGGCGGCGTTCCGCCGCAGTGACGCGGCCCGCTCCCCGTCGGCGAGCGTTCACGAAGCAGTGACGGCCCGGCCCGGCAGCCAATCGCGCGTGGGCTCGCTTGCGCTCGTCGGCCGAGCGCATACGTGGGATGGCCCAACCCGATTTCGGGAGGTCACGACGATGATGATGCCGACGATGCAGCCGATGCCGATGCAGCAGTCGATGGGTCCGATGCCGATGGGCATGCCGATGATGGGCGGGATGATGCCGATGATGGGGATGCCCGCGATGATGGGCATGCCCGGCATGATGATGCCCATGCCGATGATGGGGCACATGCACATGGGCATGGGCGGCATGGGTCAGATGCCGATGCCGATGATGCGCATGTCCATGGAGATGGCCAAGGACGGCATGGTCTGCCGGCTGATGCCGATGGACGGCATGAGCATGGAGGCCTTCCGCGAGCGCTGCGAGGCGATGATGCGGATGATGTCGGCCGGGATGCCGATGACGATGTCGTGCGGCCCCATCACGATGATGGCGATGCCGTCGTCGAAGTGAGCGGCTCAGCCCACCCAGACGGGGACCCAGAGCCAGACCGGTAGCCACGCCGGCGCGAGCGCGGCCGGCGGCGCCGGCGCGTTCGTGACCAGCAGCGACACGCGCCGGGAAGCACGCCGGCGGCGGTACTCGTCGATGTCGACCACGCGGGCGCCGTTGCTGGCCTGGCTCATCGGGGTCTCCGTCGTCCTGAAGACAATATTCGTTATAACAGACGCCGCGTCAAGGGCCGCGCCTGGGCTATCGTCGCAGGCCGTGCTCGGGCGGGCCTCGTTCCTCGTCGCGGCGTGCGCCCTCGGCGCGCTGGGCTCGCTCGGCTGCGGCACGACGCACCTGGTGCGGCCGGTGGGCGCGGGCCACACGCGCATCGACGCGTCGGTGGGCGGCCCCGTCGTCGTGCTCGGCGGGGCGCCCATCCCGGTGCCGATGGGCGTCATCAGCGTGGCGCACGGGCTGCGAGACGACCTCGACGTGCACGCCGACGCGCACCTGACCGCGGCGGCGTTCGGCGAGGCGGGGCTGACGCTCGGGAGCGCGTTTCACTTCGGCGATCCGTCGCGGCACGTCTTCACGGTGGGCAGCGACGTGACCGGCTTCGCCGGGCACGGCGACTGGATGGGCATCCTCGATCCGTGGATGGCGTACGCGTGGCGGCTGTCGGAGCGATGGTGGCTGTCGCCCGGGCTGCACGCCGCGTTCGCCGCGAGCGCGGCGAGGAGGCACTTCGTCCCGGAGCCGTTCGTGCAGCTCGCGTGGGCCGCGAGCCGGCGCACGACGCTGGAGCTCGAGGTGCGCTGGGCGGCGCCGTTCGACCAGGCGAACGATCTCGCGCCGAGCTGGGTGACGATCGGCGGGCAGGGCGCGCTGATGGTGCTGGCGGGCGTGGCGTGGGACGCGGGGGGTGGACGGTGACGCGGGCGCCGACGCATGCGTGGGCGTGGGCGTTCGCGCTGATCGCGGGCGTGCTGCCCTCCTGCGCGTCGCTCGACGGCTTCCTCTACGCGCCGACGCGCACCGACCACTACGCGCTGGCCGACGCGACGGTGCCCGCCGCGCAGCGCACGGTCGTCCGCTTCCCCGCCGCCGACGGGACGATGCTCGCCGGCGTCCTCGCCCTGCAGGGCGACTCGACGCACGCGGCGACGCTCCTCTACTCGCACGGCAACTCGGACGACATCGACTACTACTGGTCGCGAGCGTCGCTCCTCTGGAGCTTCGGCTTCAACGTCTTCGTCTACGACTACCGCGGCTACGGCACGAGCGACGGCTCGCCGTCCGAGCAGGGCCTCTACGCCGACGCGCAGGGCGCGCTCGCGTTCTTGAAGTCGCGTGGCGACATCGACCCCGCGCGCATCGCCTATTACGGCTACTCGCTCGGCGGCGCCGTCGCGATCGACCTCGCGACGCGCAGCCACCCGCGCGCGCTCGTCACCGAGAGCGCGTTCGCCTCGGTCGCCGAGCTGGTCGAGGACGGATCGCTCGCGGTGCCGCCGTCGTTCGTCGCGTCGGCGAAGTTCGACAACCTGGACAAGATCGGCGACGCCGGCGCGCCCGTGCTGCTCATGCACGGCAACGCCGACACGTTCATCCAGCCCAAGTACGCGCACGAGCTGTACGACCGCGCCGCGCAACCCAAGCGCCTCGAGCTCTTCGACGGCGCGACGCACGACACCGTCCCGTACGTCGACCCGACCCGCTACCACGACGTCGTCACCTCGTTCCTCGCGGGGGTGTGAGCCCGGCGGTAGCGCTGGCGGGCGGCGGCCTGCTAGATTCCGCGCGCCATGGAGTTCGAGCTTTCGGAAGAGCAGAGGATGATCCGCGACACGGCGCGCGACTTCGCCGCGCGCGAGGTGGCGCCCAAGGCCGCGGAGCTCGACAAGACGGGGCGCTGGCCGCAGGAGATCGTCGCCAAGATGGCGGAGCTCGGGCTGCTGGGCGTCGCCATCCCGCAGGAGTACGGCGGCGCCGGCATGGACGCCCTCTCGTACGCGCTCGCCATGGAAGAAGTGAGCGCCGCGTGCGCGAGCTGCGGCGTCATCATGAGCGTCAACAACTCGCTCTTCTGCGATCCGCTCTACAAGTTCGGCACCGAGGAGCAGAAGAAGCGCGTGCTGACGCCCGTGGCGCGCGGCGACAAGCTCGGCTGCTTCGGGCTGACCGAGCCGATGAGCGGCTCGGACGCGCAGACGATGGTCACGAGCGCCGAGAGGACGAGCGGCGGCTGGGTCCTCAACGGCGCCAAGAACTGGATCACCAACGGCCCGCACGCCGACTACATCCTCGTCTTCGCCGTGACCGATCGCAGCGGCGCGAAGGTCAAGCACACGGCCTTCCTCGTCGAGCGCGGCACGCCCGGCTACACGCAGAACCCGCCCGACCACAAGCTCGGCATCCACGCCGCGCACTCGTGCACGGTGTTCTTCGAGAACTGCAAGGTGCCCGACGCGAACGTCGTCGGCGCGGTCGGCGAGGGCTTCAAGGTGGCCATGGCCACGCTCGACGGCGGCCGCATCGGCATCGCCTGCCAGGCCATCGGCATCGCGCGCGCGGCCCTCGACGAGAGCGTCGCCTACGCCAAGGAGCGGAAGAGCTTCGGCGTGCCCATCGCGCAGCACCAGGCCATCCAGTTCATGCTGGCCGACATGGCCACGCAGGTCGACGCGGCGCGCCTGCTCGCCTGGCGCGCGGCGAAGATGAAGGACAAGGGCACGCGCCACACGATGGAGAGCTCGATCGCGAAGCTCTACGCGAGCGAGATGGCGACGCGGGTCACGCACAAGGCCATCCAGGTCCACGGGGGGTACGGCTACTCGACGGAGTTCCCCGTCGAGCGCCACTACCGCGATGCGCGCATCACCGAGATCTACGAGGGCACGAGCGAGATCCAGCGCATCGTCATCGCCGCCAGCCTGTTGAAATGAAGACGACGCACCGCTCCCCCGCCCTTCTCCCGACCATCCCTGCCGCCGCGACCGCCGTCGCGGCCGCCATCGCCGCCGCCGGCTGCGGCAGCACGCCCCCGCCGCCGCAAGCGCCGCCGCCCGTTCACGAGGAGACGCACGAGGCCAGGCCGCAGCTGAAGATCCGCGGCGAGCTCGGGAGCATCGATCCGGGCGCCGTGAAGGCGGCGTTCAGCAGGCTCGACGACAAGTTCATGAGCTGCCAGAAGAAGGGCCTCGATCGCGTCGAGGTGCTCGCCGGCAGCGTGAAGTTCTTCCTGCGCGTCGGCGAGGACGGGACGGCCAAGTACGCCTACCTCGAGGAGAGCGATCTCGGCGATCACGACACCGAGCAGTGCCTGATCGACGTCGTGATGGGCGCGAGCTGGCCCAAGCCCGACGGCGGGGAGGCCGAGGCGCGCTACTCGATGGAGCTGCCGCTCGAGGCGACGCGCCCGCCCACCGACTGGGATCCGGACAAGATCGCCCGCGCGCTGGGCAAGCACGGCGAGGCCATCGACAAGTGCAAGGCCGGGTCGAGCGGTCGCTTTCGCGCGACGATGTACGTCGGCCCGGGCGGCAAGGTGCTCGCCGCCGGGGTGGCGCGCTCGGGCAAGGACGACGGCGACGAGGCCGAGTGCCTGGTCAACCTGCTCGAGAAGATGAAGGGGCTCCCCTCGCCGGGCAGCTGGCCGGCGAAGGTGAGCTTCGGGCTGTAGTCGACGCGGCGCGCTCCGCTGCCGCCTTCGCGAAGATCGGCCCGGGAGAGCGGATAGTTCGGCTATGCTCCGCCCGCCGTGGACCTCGACTTCAACGAGACGCAACTCCTCGTACAGAAAACCGCGCGCGATTTCGCCACGCGGGTCGTGGCGCCGCTCGCGGCCGAGATCGACCAGAGCGAGAAGTTCCCGCGCGAGACGCTGCGCGGGCTGGCCGACCTCGGTCTGATGGCCATCAACGTCCCGCCGGAGGTCGGCGGCTCGGGCGCGGGCGTCGTCGCCTACGCGCTCGCGATGCAGGAGATCGCCCGCGCGTGCGCTTCGACGGCCGTCATGATGAGCGTGACGAACATGGTCGGCGAGGCCATCGCCCGCTTCGGCACCGACGCGCAGAAGCAGCGGCACTGCCCCAAGCTGGCGAGCGGCGAGTACGCGATGGGCAGCTTCGCGCTGAGCGAGCCGGACGCGGGGAGCGATCCCGGCGGCATGCGCACCACGGCGCGCCGCGACGGCGACGGGTGGGTCATCGACGGCGCCAAGCAGTGGATCACCGGCGGATCCTACGCCGGCGTGTACATCGTCTGGGCGCGCACCGCGGCGCCCGAGGCGGGGGCGAAGGGGATCTCGTGCTTCCTCGTGGAGGGGGGCGCCAAGGGCCTCAAGGTCGGCCGCCCCGAGGACAAGATGGGCATCCGCGCCTCGAACACCGTGCCGCTCGAGCTCGACGGGTGCCGCGTACCTGCCGACGCGCTGCTCGGTCAGGAGAACGGCGGGTTCAAGATCGCGATGATGGCGCTCGACGGCGGTCGCATCGGAATCAGCTCGCAGGCCCTCGGCATCGCGCGCGCCGCGCTCGCCGAGAGCGTCGCCTACGCCAAGGAGCGACGCGCCTTCGACGTGCCCATCGCGCAGCACCAGGCCATCCAGTGGAAGATCGCCGACATGCAGACGGCGATCGACTCGGCGCACCTCCTGTCGATGCGCGCGGCGTGGCTCAAGGAGCAGGGCAAGCCGTTCTCGCGCGAGGCGTCGATGGCGAAGGTGTTCGCCAGCGAGTCGGCCGTGCGCGTGTGCAACGAGGCCGTGCAGATCCACGGCGGCTACGGCTACACGCGCGAGTTCGCCGCCGAGCGGCACCTGCGCGACGCGCGCGTGACGATGATCTACGAGGGCACGAGCGAGATCCAGCGCGTGGTGATCGCGCGCAGCGTCCTGGCGTGAGCGCGCGGGCGCGTAGCCCCGGCGCCGGTCACGCGCTCCATTCGAGCTCGAGGTGCATGCCCCCTTCCGCGCGGCGGCTCTTGTCGAGACGCACGACGCCGGAGACGCCGAGGAAGTCGTAGACGCCGTAGCCCGAGCCCTGCGCCGAGTCGAGCCACGCATCGGACGCCGTGCACACGGCCGGCAGCGACTCGTAGAAGAGCCGGCCGCGGTTCGAGCCCAGCACCTCGCCGCGCATCGAGCCGCACGCGCGGAAGGTCCCCTCCCACCCGCGCGACGCCCAGCGCAGGAACGTGGCCGGCGTGAGGCCGATGAGCCGCGCGCCCGTGCGCACCAGCGAATCGAACGGGGGACGTCCGAGCGAGGCGGCGAAGGCCCTGCGGTAGTAGGCGTGTGCGCGCGCGGGCCCGAAGGCGTCGAGCAGCAGGTCGGCGAGCAGGACGTGCAACGCGACGGGCAGCCACGCCACGCGCGCCGCCCCTTCGATGGTCGTCCTCGCATCGGCCGGCAGCGCGTCGAAGAAGCGCGCCCGCCAGGGGTCCTCCTCGCGCCTGACGTTCGCGAGCCACTCCTGCAGGTGCCGCGCGCGCACCACGGGCTCGGGCGCTCGCGAATCGACTCCGGTCATGCGGCGCTCACGGACAGCCCGCGTCGATCCACGCGACGACGCGCGCGCGCAGAGCGTCCGTCGGCTTGGGGTTCGTGCCGGCGTCGTCGGTGATGGGAAACTGCCGGGGCGGCGGGAAGGGCGGGCAGCTCCACGCTTGCGGTTGCTCCGCGGCGACGCCGCAGCGGATCGTGTCCTTGTCGCGCAGGACGTCGGCGTGCTTGGTGTAATCGCGCATCGTCGGATCGCTCGGGCCGTGGCACTCGACGCAGTACGTCGCGAAGAAGCCCTGCGCCCAGCTCGCCCACGTGTCGCCGCCGTCGGGTGCGGCCGCGTCCTGCGCGGCCGTCGAGCCGCCGTCGTCACCGCCCGTCGGCTGCGACGAAGGCGCGCTGCTCGAGGAGCACGCCGCTGCGGTTGCCAGGCCAGCCAGGAGCAGGAGGTACGCCTTCACGGCCTCATTGTACCTTCTCCGCCCCTGCCCCCGCGCCTCGCCGTTGCGGCAGCCTTTTCCTGTCCGCGGCTTGCCTCGCGAGCGCCGCGCCTCTAGAGAACGGCTGCACGATGGCCGAAGAACGACGCCTGCCCGAGTCGCGCCTCGGTCGGTTCGCGCGCCTCGCCGCCGTGGGCGTGCGCACCGGCGCGAGCATGCTCGTCGACCGCAGCGGCGGCTCGGCGGCCGAGCACGCGACCGAGGTGCTCGGCCACCTGCGCGGCCTCGCGGCGAAGGTCGGCCAGATGGCGAGCTACGTCGACGGCCTGGTCCCCGAGCAGCACGCCCCCGCGTTCGAGGCGTCGCTCAAGGCGCTGCGCGCGCAGGCCCCCCGCTCTTCGGCCGAGGCCATCCGCGCGCTGGTCGAGCAGGAGCTGGGCGCGCCGGTCGACCGCCTGTTCGCCGAGTGGGACGACGCGCCGCTGGCCAGCGCCTCCATCGGCCAGGTGCACCGCGCGCGCCTGCACGACGGGCGGGAGGCCGCGGTCAAGGTGCAGCACCCCGGCATCGTGCGCGCCGTCGAGAGCGACCTGGCCAACGCGTCGCTGCTCGAGTCGTTCGTCGGCGTGCTGGGGGGCAAGCGCTTCGACACGAAGACGATGCTCGACGTCATCCGCACGCGCTTCCGCGAGGAGCTCGACTACGCGCGCGAGGCCGAATCGCTGCGCGCGTTCGCGCGGCTGCACGCGGGCGACCCCACCGTGCGCGTGCCGGCGCTCGTCGAGACGCACTCGTCGGCGCGCGTGCTGACGACGGAGCTGGCGCGCGGCGCCGACTTCGAAGAGGCGTGCGCCGCGCCGGAGGCCGACCGCCTCGCCTGGGCGCTGACGATGTGGCGCTTCGTCTTCAAGGGGACGCTCGTCGGCGGGCTGCTCAACGCCGACCCGCACCCCGGCAACTACGTGTTCCACGAAGGTGGCCGGGTCACCTTCCTCGACTATGGGTGCATCCAGCCGATCGACGAGCGCCGCCGGCACGCCGTGCACATCCACCGCGCGGCCCTCGCCCGCGACGAGGCCGAGTTCGCGCGCGGCGTGACGCGCATGGTGGGCTCCAAGCCGGGCCCGCTCGAGGATCTGGCCATCCGCTACACGCGCCAGTGCTTCCGGCCGCTGTTCGAGTCTCCCTATCGCATCACCAAGCCGTTCGCGGCGAGCCTGGTCGGCGGCATGCGCGAGATGGCCGTCGTTGCGCGAAAGCTCCCGGAGGAGCAGTTTTTCACCATGCCTCCGGAGATGCTGTTCGTGAACCGATTGCAGTTCGGCTTCTACTCCGTCCTGGCGCGCCTCGAGATCGAAGCCGACTACGCGAGCGTCGAGCGCGGATTCATCGACCTCGCCCGGCCGTGAGAGCCGCCCTGCTGCTGCTCGTGCCCTGGCTCGCGGCGCCCGCGTGCGAGCCGCCCGCCGCGCCGGCACGCTCCGCCCTCCCCGCCGCCGGGCCGACGCTCGTCCTCCGTGGCGGCACGGTGCGCACCATGGATCCGGCGCAGCCGGTGGCCGAGGTGGCCGTGGCGACGGGCGGGCGCTGGACGTGCGTCGGCACCGAGCAGCGGTGCGCGTCGAGCATCCTGGTCGACGCGCACGTCATCGACCTTCGCGGCGGCGTCGCTCTGCCCGGCCTGGCCGATGCGCACGGCCACGTCGCCGAGCTCGGGTTCGTGCTGCAGGAGGTCGATCTTCGCGGCGCGCGCGACGAGGCCGAGTGCGTGGCGCGCATCGCCGAGCGCGCGCACGCGTCGCCGCCGGGCGCGTGGAGCCTCGCGCGCGGCTGGGATCAGACGCGATGGCCCGGCCAGCGCTTCCCGACGCTCGACACGCTGTCGCGCGCGGTGACCGACCACCCGGTCGTCGCTTCGCGCGTCGACGGTCACGCCGTCTGGGTCGACGCGCGCGCGCTGATGCTCGCCGGCGTCGGTCCGTCGACCCGCGATCCGCCGGGCGGCCGGATCGAGCGGGACGAGGGCGGCGCGCCGACGGGCGTGCTCGTGGACAACGCGGCGGACCTCGTCACCGCGCGCATTCCACCCCCCTCCGACGATCGAATCGAGCGCGCCCTGCTCGACGCGCTCGCGCGCCTCGTCGCGCTCGGCATCACCAGCGTCCACGACGCGGGCGTCGGCGCGCGCACGCTCGCCGTCTATCGCCGCCTCGCCGAGCGCGACGAGCTGCCCATCCACGTGTACGCGATGATCGACGGCCGTCAGCCGATGGCGGTGCTCGAGGAGCAGATGAACGAGTGGCGCACCTCGCCGACCATCGGTCGGCTCACGGTGCGCGCGGTGAAGTTCTTCGCCGACGGGGCGCTCGGAAGCCGGGGGGCCCTGCTGTTCGAGCCGTACAGCGACGACGCGACGACGAGCGGGATCGCCGTCATGCCGCACGACGAGCTGCGCGCGCGCATCCTGGCCGCCGCGCAGGCGGGCTACCAGCCGGCCGTCCACGCCATCGGCGATCGGGCCGTGCACGAGGTGCTCGACGATTTCCTGGCCGCGTCGGCGGCCGTTCCCGGGCTGCGCCCGCGCGTCGAGCACCTCCAGATCCTGGACGCGCGCGACGTGCCGCTCCTCGTCGCCTCGCACGCGGTGGCCTCGATGCAGCCCACGCACGCGACGAGCGACGGCCCCTGGGCGGAGCAGCGCCTCGGGCACGGCAGCGATCGACAGCGCGGCGCCTACGGGTGGCGCACGGTCATCGCCGCGGGCGTGCCGATCGCGTGCGGATCGGACTTCCCCGTCGAGGACCCCGATCCGTACGCCGGCATCCGCAGCGCCGTCCTTCGCACCTGGCCCGGCGGCCCCCCGGGCGGGTGGATGCCCGAGCAGCGGATGACGCTCGACGAGGCGCTGCGGTGCTTCACCTCCGGCGCGGCGTACGCGGAAGGGGCCGAGAAGCGACGCGGCCGCATCGCCGAGGGGTACGTCGCGGACGCGACCGTCCTGAGGGTGGATCCCGTCGCGCGAGGCGTGCAGGCCCTCGGCCCCGAGGCGCTCGTGGCGACGATCGTCGAGGGCCGCGTCGCCGCGTCGCGACGTTGACCTGCGCTACCGGCGCCGGGGACGGCGCATCCGCAGGACGCCTGCGCCGGCGTGAGGCTGCGGGTCGAGCGGCGGCAGCGCGAGCACCAGCCGTTCGATGCGCGGCAGCGCCTCGATCAGCGCACGCTGGGCGCGCAGCTCGTCGAACGGCGCGTCGAAGACGACCACCAGCACGTAGATGGTCGCGAACGAGTGCGCGAGCAGCGGCGCTTCACCGTCGCGCTCGACGTGCCGCACGTGCTTGCCTCGCGGCAGCGCCGCGAGCTCCGGAAGCGCCCGCACGGCCTGCACGGCGCGCCGCGAAACCACCGCCGCGTGCGGCTCGGCCTCCCCCGCGTCGTTGGCGGGGGTTTCGACCATGCGCGAGCTGGAGGCCAGCGGCGGCTGAGCCACCACGCCCTCCGGGTACGCCGCCCCCCAGACGACCGGCGAGTTGGCGTCGATGACGACGGTGTTGACGGCCGCAGCGCGCATGCACAAGCCGAGGAGCTCGTCTCGCAGCGAGCGCGCCAGCGGCGGACGCGACCGCCGGGCCTGCACTTCGTCGACAACCGTGTCGAAGGTGCTCGCCAGCATCTCGAGCCGCCGCTTCTTCGCGTCGGCGTCGGCGGGCGGCTCCGCGAAGCGCGCGACGACGCCCCGTCCGTCCGGGATGCGGCAGACGAGCTCGCGCGGGTCCTCGGCCGGCTCGACGCCCGGCTCGAGCACGCGCGCCTCGTCGGCGCCCAGCTCACGGCGCACGAGCGCGAGAAAACGGTCGAGGTCTGCCGGCACGAGGAGCCGCTTCTAACACATCTCACGCCCCGGGGGCCTCGCGCACGCCCCGCCGTCGTGACAATCTAGGCGCAGGCTCATGGGCCTGTCGTTCCGACTCGGCAAGATCCCCGTCCGCGTGCACGCGACGTTCTTCGTGATGGCCCTCTTCCTGGGGCTGTTCGACCCGGACTTGCGCGAGCTCGTCGCGTGGGTCGCCATCGTCTTCGTCTCGGTGATGCTGCACGAGCTGGGGCACGCGACGATGGGCCTCGCCTTCGGCCTGGAGCCGAGGATCGACCTGCACGGCATGGGCGGGACGACGTCGTGGTCCACGCAGCGCAAGCTGTCGACGGCGCGGCGCGTGGCCATCAGCCTCGCCGGACCGTTCGCCGGCTTCGTCGTCGCGGCCCTGGTGGTGTTGGCACCCCCGCTGCTGCACGCCGCGGCCGGCATTCGCGTGTTCCCGCCCGGCCGGCTCGGCAAGTTCGTCGCGACGAACCTGTGGTGGGTCAACGCCGGCTGGGGCGCGCTCAACCTGCTGCCGATGCTGCCGCTCGACGGCGGCAACGTCATGATGCAGCTGCTGCAAGGCATCACCAAGGGCCGTGGCGAGCGGCCGGCGCGCATCGTCTCCATCGTGGTCGCGGGCGTGTGCGTGCCGCTGTCGATGTTCACGTCGGTCGGCTGGTGGGGATCGCTGCTCGCGGTGTCGTTCGTGGCTTCGAACTGGCGCGGCATGAAGGAGGCGGGCGCCCGGGAGCACGACGCGCCGATGCGCGCGGCGCTCGAGCAGGCCTACGCGGCGCTCGAGCGCAAGGACTCGGCGCAGGTGCTCGCGCTGGCGCGCCCCGTGGCGCTCGACTCGAAGACCGCGCCGGTGCGCGCCGAGGCGCTGCAGCTGCTCGCCTTCGGGTTCCTGCTCGAGGGACGCGTGGCCGACGCCGACGCGGCCATCGCGGCGATGCCGCGGGGCTTCTCGCCGCATCCATCGCTGCTCGAGCTGCGATCGACCACGGCGCCGCGGCCTCACCCCTGACCCGCGACCCCGTCACGCCGTGACGAGCGGCCGCTCGACGCGTGCGGCACCCACCCTCTCGAGGTGCGCGGCCGCGGCGAGCACGGTCGCCTCGTCCCACGCGTCGCCGACGAGCTGCAGCCCGACCGGCAGTCGCCGCTCGTCGAGGCCGACGGGCGCGCTGAGCGCGGGCAGCCCGGTGAGGTTGCCCAGGAACATGAAGCGGCACATCGCGTCGAGCGCCCGCGAATCGAGGAAGCCGGTCTCGAGCTCCGCGTCGCTCACGCGCGGCGCCGCGGTCGCCGTCGAGGGCAGCGCGACGAGGTCGACGTCGCCGAAGGCGCGCGCCATCTCCTCGCGGATGCCCGAGCGAAGCCGCTGCGCGTGGACGTACTCGGTCGCCGACATCTCGCCCAGCACGGAGTACGTGATGCGCAGGTCGGGCGTGAACGGCGCGTCCCGCGCGAGGAGCTCTCGGTGCCCGGACAGCGACTCCATGCCGATGGCCAGGTAGCCGACGGGCGCGGCCCAGCGCGCGAGCTCCAGGCGCAGGTCGACGAGGGTCGCCCCCTCCTTCTCGAGAACGCGCAGCGCCTCGCGACCGGCGCTCGACACCGCCGGCGCGGCATCCCGCCACTCGCTCGCGACGACCCCGATGCGCAATCCGCGGACGCCGCGTGACAGCGCGCGTACGAACGAGCCGGCGGCGAGCGGCGGCGCGAGGTCGGTCTGGGCGTCGAGCGGGTCCGGCCCGGCGACCGCGTCGAGGCACGACGCCAGGTCGAACGTCGAGGACGCGAGCGGGCCGACGTGCGCCACCGTGCCACCGAAGATGTCGCCGCCGCGGCTGACGCGCCCCCAGGTGGGCTTGATGCCGAAGATGCCGCAGAGCGACGACGGGATGCGGATCGACCCGCCCCCATCGCCCCCCATCGCCAGCGGGACGAGCCCGGTCGCGACGGCCACCGCGGAGCCGGTCGACGAGCCGCCGGCGACGTGATCGATCCCGTGCGGGTTGCGCGGCATCGCGCGCTTGGGGTTGAAGCCGAGCGGCGTCATCCCGAACTCGGTCATCGGGGTCTGTCCGATCACGATGGCCCCTGCCGCGCGCAGCCGCGCGACACACGTGGCGTCTTCCCGCGCCGGTGAAGCGTCCGTGAGATCGCTCCCGCCGCGCGCCGCAAGCCCGCGCACCGCGATCTCCTCCTTGATGGCGACCGGCACACCGTCGAGCGGGCCGAGAGGGTTGCCTCGACGCCAGCGCTCGGTGGACGCCTCGGCGTCGCGGCGGGCATCCTCCTCGACGGTCGCCATCAGCGGCGCCATCGTCGGGCGGCGTGAGGCGAGCGCACGGGCCGACGCGAGCGCCCGCTCGAGCACTTCGCCCGGTGTGGTCGCGGCTGCCGCGTACGCCTCGGCGAGCGTCCGCGACGTGGAGCTCCAGGGCGCCGGCGGAAGGGGCAGCCCTGCCTCGGCGGCGACGCGGGGCGGGCGTCCCGCGAGGGGGCGGTTGTCGACCGGCATCCCCCCGAACAGCCCGTCGGGGAGCTGCTCGATCTGCGCGACGCGCAGGTCGGCGCGGAACACCTGGTAGAGCACGCGCGCGCCGGCGCGCGTCTGCGACAGGCGCGAGAGCGTGTGCAAGGCCTTGCCCGAGATGCGCGGGGGGAACGCCATGACCCCTCCTTACAATGCTATCCTCGGAATGCGAACCGCCGCAGCGTGCTTTCCGATGACGCCCCTCCTCAAGCGTGCGCTCGATCAGGCCGCGACCTGGCACCGCGACCAGAAGCGCAAGTACCCCGATGTCGACGTCCCGTACGTCAGCCACGCCGCGGGCGTCGCCCTGGTGCTGGCCCGCCACGGCTTCGGCGACGAGGTCATCGCCGCCGGCGCCCTGCACGACGTGATCGAAGACTGCAACGTCACCTACCAGGAGCTCGCCGATGCGTTCGGGACGCGCGTCGCCGACCTCGTTCGCGCGGTGAGCGAGCCCGACAAGTCGCTGCCCTGGGAAGAGCGCAAGCGGCGATACCTCGAGCGCTTCGCGCAGGAGTCGTGGGAAGCCCAGGCCGTCGCGATCGCCGACAAGATCGACAACTTCGCCTCCATCGTCGTGTGCGCGCACGAGCACGGCGACCCGTGGTCGATGTTCAAGCGCGGGCGCGAGGCGCAGATCGAGCGTTTCGAGGCGCTGGCGCGCGTCGTCGCGCGCCTCGGGCCGCACGCCATCTGCCGCGAGTTCGACGACGGCCTCGCGGCCGTGCGCGCCTCGTGAGCCTCGGCCGCGCGCTCAGCGAGGCGAGAGGCGCGCGTCGAGCCGGATGCGGATCCAGTCGACGAGCTTGAGCGCGCCGAGCAGCGCCTTGAATGGCTTGATCCCGAGATCGGTCAGCTTCCCTTCCCACGCGCCCGTGACGGCGTAGCGTTCGCCCTCCCGCGCGATGCGCACGTCCATCCGGATGGGCCGCGGCGCGCCGCGCACGACGAGATCTCCGGACAGCGACCCCCGCTCGAGCGTGCCCGTGTAGCGCGCGCGCAGCTCGATGGTCGGAAAGCGCGCGACGTCGAGCACCTCGGGCCCGCGAAGGTTGTCGCGCATCTTATCGCGATCGGACGCGGCGATGTCCGAGGGAGGCTCGATCTGCTCGACGCGGAAGCGGGCCGACACGGGGACGTCGAACGCGTCGCCCGCCGCCTCGCCGATCTCGAGCGCCTCCGGCGCGCACGTGAGCGTCGGGTCGTGCCCCACGGCCTTGAGGATTCCGGCGGCCCGAAGGTCGATGCGCACACACGACTCGGGACACGGCTCGAAACGCATGCGGCCGTGTTACTCCTGACTGGCATGGCGGAGAAGGTCCTCGCGCGCGAATCGCACGTCGCCTCCGGCGGAGCCGCCGCCCTCGCGCTCGGCGCGCTCGGCGTCGTCTTCGGCGACATCGGTACGAGCCCGCTCTACACGCTCCAGGTCGGGATCGCGCCCGAAGCGGGGGCCCGGCCGTCGCCCGCCGACGTGCTCGGCGTGTGCTCGCTCGTGGTGTGGTCGCTGACGATGGTCGTCACGATCAAGTACCTGACCTTCGTCATGCGGGCGGACAACCGCGGCGAGGGCGGCATCCTGGCGCTGCTCGCGCTCGTGCCCGAGAAGCGCACCGCCCGCGCGCGCATCGCGACGGTCGCGCTGCTGGTGATCGCCGGAGCCGCGCTCCTCTACGGCGACGGAATCATCACGCCGGCCATCAGCGTGCTGAGCGCGCTCGAGGGGGTCGAGGTCGCCGCGCCGGGCTTCCACGGCGCGGTCGTGCCGCTCACCTGCTTCACCCTCCTCGCGCTCTTCGCCGTGCAGCGGCGCGGCACCGGCGGCATCGGCAAGGTGTTCGGGCCGGTGATGGTCGCCTGGTTCGTGTGCATCGGCGCGCTCGGCAGCTGGCAAGTCGCCCACGATCCCGCGGTGCTCACGGCGTTGTCGCCGCTGTGGGGCGTGCGCTACTTCGCGCGTCACGGCGTGCGCGGCCTGCCCATCCTCGGGGTCGTCGTCCTGGCCGTCACCGGGGGCGAGGCGCTCTACGCCGACATGGGCCACTTCGGTGCGCGCCCCATCCGCTTCGCCTGGCTGGGGCTCGTCTTTCCGGCGCTCGTCCTCTGCTATCTGGGACAGGGCGCTCTCGTGCTGCGCGACCCGGCGGCCGCGGCGAACCCCTTCTTCGCGATGGTGCCCGCGGGGGCGGCGACGTACGGGCTGGTCGCGCTCGCCACCGCCGCGACGGTCATCGCCTCGCAGGCGCTCATCACGGGCGTCTTCTCGCTGACGCACCAGGCCGTGCAGCTCGGTCTGTTTCCGCGCGTCACCGTCACGCACACGTCCCGTCACGCCGAGGGGCAGATCTACGTCCCGGAGATGAACTGGGGGCTGTGCATTCTGTGCATCGCGCTCGTCCTCTCGTTCCGGGAGTCGGCGCGCCTGGCTGCCGCGTACGGCATCGCGGTCAGCGGCACGATGGGGATCACGAGCATCGTGTACTTCGTCGTCACGCGGCGCACGTGGCGCTGGCCGCTCTGGAAGGCCTTGCCGCCGCTGCTGGTGTTCCTGTCGTTCGACATCCCCTTCTTCGCGGCGAACCTCCTCAAGTTCTTCGACGGCGGCTGGATTCCGGTCCTGGTGGGCGCGGCGATGCTGATCGTGATGGTCGACTGGAAGGTGGGCCGCAGCGTGCTCGCCGAGCGCATCGCGCAGATCTCCCCACCGCTGAACGACTTCGTCGCCAATCTCGAGCGCAGCTGCCCGGTCCGCGTGCCCGGGACGGCGGTCTTCCTGTCGTCCAACCCGGAGGGGACGCCTCCGGTCCTGGCCACGCACGCGCGACGCATTCGAGCGCTGCGCGAGAACCTGGTGCTGCTCACGGTGGAGACCGACCACGTGCCGCACGTGCGGCCGGCAGACCGCGTCGCCGTCAAGGAGCTCGGAAAGGGGGTGTGGCGCGTCGTCGTCCGCGAGGGCTTCATGGATCGACCCGACGTGCCCAGGGCCCTCGCCGCCGCCGGGCTCCCCATCGATCTGTCGGATCTCGTCTACTACGTGGGCCGCGAGACGTTCGTCGCGGGCCGCGGCGGGAAGATGGGCGTCTTCTCCGAGGGCCTGTTCGCGTTCCTCGCGCGCAACGCCAAGAGCCCGTCGGCCTGGTTCGGGATCCCGCCCGAGCAGGTGGTCGAGCTGGGGATGCAGCTCGACCTGTGATCAGGGCGCGGCGGCGCAGTACGGCTCGAACACCGCCCCGCACAGGCCGAGCGTCGTCGGCAGGCCCCCGACGTCGCACTGCTGGCGCATGCACGTTGCAGAGCTTCCGCCGTCCCCGGCGTCTCCGCCGTCCGCGGGGCTCCCGGCGTCCGCGGCCCCTCCGCAGTCCGCATTGGTCGTGCAGAGCGGAACGCCATCGGCGCAATCGGCCTTGCAGCTCGCGACCGGGATGGGCATGCCCTGGACGTAGTCCACGGAGAGACAGCAGACCCCGCCGGCGCAATCGCTGCTCGCGCCGCACGCCGGCCCCGCGTCGCCGCCGAAGAGCCCACCGTCTTCGGCCCTCGGAGCCTGCGTGTACCCGGCGGTTCCACCCGTCACCAGGCCGCAACCGCCCACGACGAGGCCGAGCGCGATGGCGCCGAGGATCCGCGCCCGCGCCATCAGAACGTGCTCCGCAGCGACACGCCGGCGCCGGATCCGTTCGGCGACACGACGACCGCGGTCTCGTTCGAGCCGTCCACCGGGTGCGTGAGCACGAGCGCGAGCCCCACGCCGATCCCCACCGCCGCGACCGCCCACGCGGCCGCGTTGAATCCCAGGATCGAACCGAGCTGGCTGTTCGCGCCGAATCCCTCGCTGTCGCAGACGCGCTGGGCATTGCAGTGCGCGTTGCGGACACTGGCGTCGTGCAGCGCCATGATCGAGGTCACGATGGCTCCGACCGCCGCCGCGGACCCGATCCCGAAGCTGATCCAGCCGACGTCGCGCGCCGCGCGGCTCGTGTGACGCGGAGGGGGCGCCGGGGCCGCGTAGGCGGCCGTGGGAGCGGCCTCCGGGGCGGCCGGCGTCGTCGAGGGCGAAGGGGCCGCGGGAGCGGGCTCCGGCGCGGCGCCCTGGGCGTGCGCCCTCGTCACGCCGAGCGACAGCGCCGTCGCGACGAGCAGGGCCGAGAGGCGTGGAGCGGCGCGTACCATCGCTCGCGCAGCCTAAATCAGCGAGCACGATTCTCGAACGAGAATCGTGCTTCGCACGAGAATGGAGAAATGCGCTTCTGGGCGCCTTCGCGAAGCGAAGGCGTTTGCCGAAGGCCTCATCCGCGCCCGCGCGGCTACTGCCCGGTGCCGCTCAGGGGGTTCCCTGCCCGTCGAGCGCGATCGGCCCGGGGAGCGGATCGCAGAGCACCGTCGCCGCGTCGACGGCCAGGCTGGCCGAGTCGGAGTAGGGGTTCGCCGTCATCGGCGTGAACGCGCCCGAGAACCCAGCCGACGTGCCCGGGCCGATCGCCAGACCTTGCGGCGAGAGCACGAACTGCGAGAGCCCGTTCACGAAGCTGACCGTGGCGGGCGAATTCCCCGTGTTGGTGATCGTGAACTGGGCCTGCGCCGTCGTGCTCACCGGCACGTCGCCGAAGTCGAGCCCCGTCGTCGAGACCTGGAGGATGGCGCCGCTCGCGGTCATGTGCAGCGGCAGCGCGTGCCCGGCGTCGCCGGCGGACGTGGTCGTGATGGTCAGCACGTCGGCGTACAGGTCGGGCGCCACCGAGGACGTCGGCGGGATCGCGACCGGGGTGACCGTGAGGGTCTGCGGCATTCCTCCCGTGACCGACGGCTGGACGGTGCCCGTCGACGGGGAGACCGTGAAGTTGGACGCGGCGACCGCGGCCGTGAAGTCGAACGGCGCGTCCCCCGTGTTGCCGAGCGTGATGGTCCGGCTGGCCGCCTGGGTCCCGCACGGGACGAGCCCGAAATCCAGCGACGCGGGCACGACCGACGCCTGGCCGTTGGTCCCGCGCCCCGTCACGGACAGCTTGGGCAGCGGCGCGCAGAGCACGTCGCCGGTGCCGACGGACAGGCTCACCGTCGCGCTCTGGAGCGACGCCGTCGTCGGCGTGAACGAGATGGTGCCTTGCGTGCTGCTGCCGTCCGCGACGTCGCCCAGCATCGCGTCGGCGAGCGTGAAGGCGGATCCGCCGGAGACCGAGGCGACGACCGTGGCCTGAGCGCTCCCCTGGTTGACGACGGTGAAGGCGTCGCTGCCGGAGCTGCCGATGGGGACGTCGCCGATGGCGAGCGGGCCGGCGGGAGCGAACGCGAGGATGGCGCCGGTCGCGTCTTCGACGAGGGACACGGTGTGGGGCGAGTCCCCGGGCGCGTCGGTCGAGATCGTGAGCACGTCGCCGTACAGCCCGGAGGTCGTCGCCGAGGTCGAAGGCACGGGAAGGGGGCTCACCACGAGCGTGCCCGTGCCCCCCGCGGCGACCGTTCCGGCCGGGGCCGACAGGGTGTACGGCGACGACGATCCGCGCGCGAGCGTCGCCACCCATGCGAAGCCCTGCTGGCGCGTGCTCTCGATCGACACCGTCCGGGCGGACGGCGGCAGCGCCGAGGTGGTCCCGCACGGCACCGAGCCGAAGTCCATGAGGGGCGGGAGGACGATGACGGAGCGGCCGCCTCCGGTCGTCGCGTCGTCGCCACCATCGGTGCTCGCCGCCGCCTCGTCGCCCGCGTCTCCGGCATCCCCGGCTTCGCCGACGACCACGAGCCCCAAGTCCCCGCTGCAATGGATCGCGAAGAGCGCGGTTCCCCCCACGAGCAGTCGCCGAATGCCCGTCCGCATGCTCCCAACGTGATGGCGCAGGGGTGCTTCGTCCAGCGCCGCTCGAGCGCATCGCGCGCGCGAGCTCGCCTGCCCGCAGGCGACCCGCTCCGCGACCGCGCGGGGAGTCTAGGCCTCCCGGCGGACGTACTCGAAGTCGATCGGCCGCCCCTTGATCCCCTGCTTCGGGGCGCTGATCCAGCTGGCCATCTGCTTCGGGTCGAAGACCGGCTTGGTCATCAGGCTCCTGACGAAGGCCCGGTCGGCGTCGCTCGGCAGCCACTCGTTCCGGCGCGCCTCCCACTGCTCCTGCGTGATGAGCTTGCCGCTCGGGTCCGTGTGCAGGCCGGCGTAGATGCCGATGTGCCGGTGGAATCGGCGGCTCGGCAGCTTCAGCTCGAAGGGGGTGCCATGCGCCGCGATGGCTCGGTTCCACTTGTCGACGCCCCGCTGACAGTCCTCGACGTACGCGTCGCGCAGGACCTCGTTCATCGCGTTGCGCAGCGGCACGTCTTCCCTGTCGAGGCGGCCCTCCTTGGGGACGTCCATCGGGTAGCTGCCCGTCAGCGCGAGGTGGTCCTCGAACTGCTCCTCCTTGGCGCGGCCCTTGAGGCCGGAGGCGAAGAAGCTCGCCGCGTTGGAGCTGACCTCGCCGCCGAACAGATCGAGCGACAGCGAGTACCAGAGATTGAGGTACTTCTGCATCGTCGGCAGGTCGATGACCCCGAGCTTGCGCACGTCGTCGGGGTGGTCCTTCTTGCTCTCGGCCATCAGCTTGGCCGTGCGATCGACGACGCGCAGGACGCCCGTCTCGCCGACGAACATGTGGTGCGCCTCTTCGGTCAGCATGAAGCGCGTCGTGCGCGAGAGCGGGTCGAAGCCGCTCTCGGCGAGCGCGAGCAGCTGGAACTTGCCGTCGCGGTCGGTGAAGAACGTGAACATGAAGAACGACAGCCAGTCGGTGCACGGCTCGTTGAAGGCGCCGAGCATGCGCGGCTTGTCCGGATCGCCGCTGCGGCGCTGCAGGAGCGCCTCGGCCTCCTCGCGTCCGTCGCGGCCGAAGTAGGAGTGCAGCAGGTACACCATCGCCCAGAGGTGCCGACCCTCCTCGACGTTCACCTGGAAGAGGTTGCGCAGGTCGTACACGCTCGGGCACGAGTGGCCGAGCATGCGCTGCTGCTCGACGCTCGCCGGCTCCGTGTCGCCCTGGGTGACGATGAGGCGGCGCAGCGTGTTGCGGTGCTCGCCCGGCACCTGCTGCCACACCGGCTTGCCGTAGTCGTCGCCGAAGCCGATGGTGCGGTCGGCCACCGGGTCGGCGAGGAAGATCCCCCAGCGGTAATCGGGCATCTTCACGTGGTCGAAGTTCGCCCAGCCGTCCGAGTCGACGCTGATGGCCGTGCGCAGGTAGACGAGATCCTCCTGGAAGCCGCTCGGCCCCATCTCGCGCCACCACTGGATGTAGTTGGGCTGCCACGCCTCGAGCGCGCGCTGCAGGCGCTTGTCGTCCGAGAGGTTGACGTTGTTCGGGATCCGCTCGCTGTTGACCGTCGACATGGGCGCTCCACTTGCCTACGTGCGGTTGAAATCGAACTCGGGTCGCTCGGGCCTGCCGTACAAGGTCAGCGCGCCGCGCGGGCCGACCGCGTTCGGGCGCTGGAAGATCCAGTTCTGCCAGGCCGACAGGCGACCGAAGATCTTGGTCTCCATCGTCTCCGGACCGCCGAACCGGAGGCTCGCCTCCATGCCCGTCATGGCGTCCGGCGACAGGCTGGCGCGCTCCTCGAAGGCGATGCGCACCTCGTCCTCCCAGTCGATGTCGTCCGGCGCGAAGGTCACCAGCCCCGACGCCAGGGCCTGCTCCGTGTCGAGCGAGGCCTTCTCCAGCACGCGCGACACGCGATCGGGCTCGCGCAGGAAGCGGCTCTGGAGACGCGAGAGGCCATTGCCCATCGGCAGGCGGCCGGCGTTCATCGGCGAGGTGCGCACGGCGTTCTTCCCGTCGGGGTCGGCCAGCATGTACGTGCGGTCGCTCGCGAGCGCGATCTCGAGGAGCGAGCCGGCGAAGCAGCTGTCCGGCTCGATGAGCGCGAAGAAGCTCTTCGCCGTGTAGTCGAAGCGCTTGAGCACGCGGCGCATCAGCAGGATGACCTCGCGTACCAGACCGTCGCCCTCGTTCGCCGCGAGCATCGCGTCGACCGCGAGCACGCGCGAGGGATCGCCCTGCGTCTTGACGGCCACGACGCCGATGCCCGGGTGATTGAAGCGCAGGTCGAGCAGCGCGTCGTCGAGCTCGCGGAAGGCCCGGATGGCCCACGCATCGCAGCCCGCCTTCGCCAGCTCGTCGGGCGTCTGCGGCTCGGCGCCGTCCGGCGCGCGAACCGTCAGCGTCGCCGTGCGCGCCTTCTCGTCGAACGAGAGCGTCACGTAGAGGCGCTCGGCGCCGAGCGGCTCGAGCTCGATGGCCTTGCCCGGGCGTCGCTTGCTCTGGCCGACCATCGCGTCGAGCCGGCGCTTCACCGCCGCGTCGAAGTCCTTCTTCGTCGGCGCGTCGTCGACCAGGCCCCAGTCGACGGCGCGCTTGCCTCGAACGCCCTCGGCGATCGTCGAGAACGCGTCGGCGAGATCCCGCCGGATCTTCCGCTTGTCGACCAGGCGCGTGAGGCCGCCGGTGCCGGGGAGCACACCGAGCAACGGCGCTTCGGGCAGGCTGACGGCGCTCGACCCGTCGTCGGCCAGCGCGATCTGGTCGCACGCGATCGCGAGCTCGTACCCTCCGCCCGAAGCCGTGCCGGCGAGCGCCGCCAGGCTGGCCACGCCGGTCTCGGCGGACATCTCCTCGAGGTAGAGGCGCGTCTCGTTCGTGAACTTGCAGAAGTTCACCTTGAACGCGTGCGTGCTGGAGCCCAGCATGTAGATGTTCGCGCCCGAGCAGAAGATGCGGTCCTTGGCGCTGGTGAAGACGAGCGCCTTGACCTCCGGGTGCTCGAAGCGGATGCGCTGCAGCGCATCGGCCAGCTCGATGTCGACGCCGAGATCGTACGAGTTGAGCTTGAGCGGGTAGCCGGGGCGCAGCCCCTCGTTCTCGCGCACGTCGAGCACCAGCCGGGCCACCGCGCCGCCGTGCTCTTGCGGGAGCTCGAGGCGCCAGTGCCGGTAGCGGTCGGGGTGCGTCTCGAAGCGAACGGGAGGGAACGAGTCGTCGACGTGAGCGCCCATGACGGTCGAAAGTTAGAACGAGACGAACTGCCGAGCAAGTAGTATAGTGCCGTTCGCAGAGGCACCGTGAACTATACTGCAGCACCCAAGGACGCCTCGGCTCCGCGGTCGAGGCACTCGGCGACGCGTGCGGACGCCCGGACCGCCCTTCTGCGCGCGCTCGGGGGCGCCGTGCGTGGGCGCCGGAACGAGCTCGGGCTGACGCGCGCGTCTCTGGCGGAGCGGGCGGACGTGAGCGAGAGGTTCCTCGCGCAGCTCGAGTCGGGCGAGGGGAACATCTCCGTCGCGCGGCTGCAGGACGTCGCCGAGGCGCTCGGCACGAGCGCCTCGCAGCTGCTCTCCGCGCAGCCGCCGCCCGCCGTCGCGCCGCGCAAGGTCGTCACGCTGCTCGGGCTGCGCGGCGCCGGCAAGAGCACGCTCGGCCCCGAGCTCGCCCGCCGGCTCGGCGTCGCCTTCTACGAGCTCGACGCGCTCATCGCCAGCGAGGCCGGCATGCCGCTGACCACCATCTTCGAGATGCACGGCGAGGCCTGGTTCCGGCGCCTCGAGCGCGAGGTGCTTCGAGGCTTCCTCGACGAGCACGACGCCGCGGTGCTCGCCACCGGAGGCTCGATCGTCACGGCCAGCGAGACCTTCCACCTGCTGCGCAAGCGCACGATCACGGTGTGGCTCCGTGCCAAGCCGCAGGATCACTGGGAGCGCGTCCTGCGCCAGGGCGACCTGCGCCCGATGCGCAACCGCGCCAACGCGATGGCGGAGCTCAAGGCGCTCTTGCGCGCCCGCAAGCCCCTGTACGCTCTGGCCGACCACGTCGTCGACACGTCGAGCACGACGCTCGACGAGGCCGCCGGGCGCATCGTCTCGGCGATCGAGAACGCGAAGATGAAGAGGAGTCGAGAACGATGATTGAGCTCGCGAGCTACGTGTGCGGCCAGTGGGTCTCGGGCAAGCGCGACGGCGGGCGCGCGGCGACGCTCGTCAACCCGGCGACCGGGCAGCCGCTCGCCACCGCGTCGACCGACGGGGTCGACTTCGGCGCGGCGCTCGCGTTCGCGCGCGAGCGCGGGGGCCGGGCGCTGCGCGCCACGTCCTTCCGCGAGCGCGGAGAGCTGCTGCGGGCCATGTCGCGCGCCATCCACGCCAAGCGCGACGAGCTGCTCGGCATCGCCATCGCGAACGGCGGCAACACGCGCTCGGACGCCAAGTTCGACGTCGACGGCGCCATCGGCACGCTCGCGGCGTACGCCGACCTCGCCCAGGAGCTCGGCGATTCGCGCCTGCTCGTCGACGGGGACGGCGTGCAGCTCGGGCGCAGCGCCCGCCTCTTCGGGCAGCACGTGTACGTGCCGCGCGAGGGCGTCGCGGTCCACGTCAACGCGTTCAACTTCCCCGCCTGGGGACTCGGCGAGAAGGCGGCGTGCGCCCTGCTCGCGGGCATGCCCGTCATCACCAAGCCCGCGACGAGCACGGCGATGCTCGCGCACCGCATCGTGCAGATCCTGGTCGAGGACAGGATCCTGCCCGAGGGCGTCCTGTCGCTGGTGTGCGGTTCGTCGGGCGATCTGCTCGACCGCCTCGGGGGACAGGACGTGCTGGCCTTCACCGGGTCGGGCATCACCGCGGCCACGCTGCGCGCCGGGAAGGCGTTCACCCACGCCGCCGCCCACGTGAACGTGGAGGCCGACAGCCTGAACGCCGCCGTGCTCGGGCCCGACGTCGAGGACGGCTCGGAGCTGATGAACCTCTTCGTCGGCGACGTCGTCCGCGACATGACGCAGAAGACGGGGCAGAAATGCACCGCCATTCGCCGGGTGTACGTGCCGGCGGCGAAGGTCGACGCCGCCGTCGAGCGCCTGCGCGAGCGACTGCTCGCGGTCAAGGTCGGCGACCCGGCGCGCGAGGACGTCGGGATGGGGCCGGTCGCGACGGCGCAGCAGCTGCGAGACGTGCGCGACGGGATCGCGCGCCTGCAATCGTGCGCGCGCGCCGTCTGCGGAGGACCCGCGCCGGTCGACGGGCTCGGCGTCGATGCGGGCAAGGGCTATTTCGTCGCGCCGACGCTCCTTCACGCGCCGGAGCCTCGCGGGAACGACGCCGTCCACGAGCACGAGGTCTTCGGACCGGTCGCGACGGTGATGCCGTACGACGGCTCCGCCCGCGGGGCGGCCGAGCTCGTGTCGTGGGGCGGAGGAGGCCTGGTGTCGAGCGCGTACAGCGACGACAAGGACTTCGTCCGGGACTTCGTGCTCGGCGTCGCCCCCTTCCACGGCCGCGTGACGCTCGGCACGTCCAAGACCGCGTCGCAGTCGATCCCGCCGGGCACCGTCATGCCTCAGCTGCTCCACGGGGGTCCAGGGCGCGCGGGCGGCGGCGAGGAGCTCGGCGGCCGTCGCGGCCTCACGCTGTACATGCAGCGCATCGCGCTTCAGGGCGACCGCGCGCTGGTCGAGGCGATCGCGGGCAAGCGCTGATCGGTGCGCCTCCCCACACGGTCCCGGTCGCCCGCAGGCCGCCGGGACGCAGCGGCATGAACGCGCCGCCCCCGCGCGGAGAACCGATCGAGGGGCGGCCATCGCACGGCCGTTGCTTAGGAGTGGGATCATGAATCGCTTCGTCACGTGCAGGCGCAGGTTCCTGGAGATGGCAGCGCTCGGCGTGGTGGCCGCCGGCTGCGGGCCGGCCGGCGTGTCGCCGCAGTCGCTCGGTGACGTGGCCGCCGGCAACGAGTCCGATCTGTCCGTCGGCTCGCTCCAGGCCGTCGGCGGCAACCCCGTGGCCATCGGCCGGGACAGCGGCGGCATCTACGCCATGACGCTCACGTGCACGCACGCGGGCTGCGAGACCCAGGTCGAGGGCCAGGAGATCGTGTGCCCGTGCCACGGCTCGACGTACGACGCGAACGGCAAGGTCACGGGCGGGCCGGCCCCTTCGCCGCTCGATCACTTCGCCGTCACCGCCGATGGCTCCGGCAACCTGACGATCCACACCGGCACCGTCGTCTCGGCCTCCACGCGGCTGAAGGTCTGACGCCATTTTCCGCCATGGGTGATCGCATCGATCGCCCACGGCCGAAAAAGTTCGACGCCGAAGCGGAAAAGCGCGCGGCGCCGATCCACCCACAGTGCCACGAGCGAGCGGCAGGCGGTAGATTGCGCGCCATGTCTCCCGAATCGCACGACCGCCAGCGCATGCGCGACGATCTGCGCGAGCTTGCGAGGCTCGCGAAGACCGAGCGCTCGTCCAGCCCTTCGCCCGCGCCGCACGCGTTCGAGTCGGCGGACAGCTCGGGTTACGTGGACCTGTCGGCGTACAGCGCGTCCGATCCGCAGTGGGTCGAGCGCGAGCTCGCGCGCGCCGCCGGTCGTCCGCGCACCATCGACGCGCTCGCGCCCCAGAGCATGGCGCCGGTGTCGCTCGAAGCGCTCGCCGCGTCCGACGAAGGCGACACGGTGATCTCCGCCCGGCGCAGGCGGCGCCTCGTCGCCCTCTCGGCGCTGGCCGCCGGGGCGTGCGCGGCGGTGGTCGCGCTGGTGGTCGTCAAGCGCGCGATGCCGCTCGCCGGTCAGAGCTCGCACGCGGCGGCCGCACACGTCGCCGCCGCCGCGCCCGCCGCTCCGCCCGTCCCCGCCCCCGCCCCCTCCCCCGCCGCTCCGGCGGCCACCACCGCCGCCGCGGCCACCGCGTCTCCGACCGTGACCGCCGCGCCGACGGAGAAGGCCTCGCCCGCCCAGGCCGAGACGGCCCGGAGCACCCCGCGGCGCGCGGCGACGCCGAGGCAGCACGCGCGCGGCGTCCATCATGCCCCTGCCGCCGCCCCCGCCTCCCCGGCCCGCGCGCACGTCGCGTCGCATGCCGCGGCCCCGGCGACCCACAAGGCGGGCGGCGATTCGCTCATGGACCTCATCAAGCAATCGGTGTCGTCCGGCGGCCACTGAGCCGCGCATCCCCGAGCGTCGCGCTCGGGGCGAGCGTCCGATCCCCATGAATCCGCCGCGGCCGCTCCGGACGGACGGGTCCAACGAGTTCGCGCGGTACAGCATGCAGGTGCGCGTGCCGCGCATCGCGCGCGACACCCTGGACCGCAACCCGGACTATCCGCACGTCGTCCGCAAAGCCGTCGAGCAGCTGGCCGCCGACATCGAAGGCGATCGAGCGATCCCCGCCCCGCGCGCGCCCGCGCCCGACGTCGAGGCGTGGCGCGCGGCGTTCGCCGAGCACGCGCGCGAGACGTGGCTCGGGGCGGAGTGGTTCTACGCGGAGCTCGCCTTCTACCGCGAGATGGTGCACGCCTGCCGCTTCTGGGAGACGGCGCGCGACCCGTTCGCGCCCGCCAAGGACGAGGAGCTCGCGCAGCCGAGGCTCTGGCGCCGGCTCGCGCGAGGAGCGCATCGCCGCGCTGATCGACGACTGCCTGTGGGGGAACCGCGTGGACCTGAGCTACACCGTCGCCGCCGCGCGCGACCACCGCCAGGACGAGGACCTGCTGGTCGACGATCGCGCGGGCGCGGCGCCGCTGCTGGCGTCGCCGGGCGCGCGCGTGCACCTCGTGGCCGACAACGCGGGGACGGAGCTGGCGCTCGACCTGGCGCTCGCCGGCGCGCTCCTCGAGGATCCCGGCGCGCGCGTGGCGCTTCACCTGAAGATGCAACCGACGTTCGTGAGCGACGCGATGCCGCGCGACGTGTGGCGGCTGGTCGACCGCATGCACGATCGCGGCGGCGCGGCGCGCGCGCTGGCCGGCGCGCTCCAGGCGGCGTTCGAGGCCGAGCGCATGACCCTCTTGCCCGATCCGTTCTGGACGGGCCCGCGCTTCCTCTGGCAGGCGCCCGCTCACGTTCGAGAGGCGCTCGCCGCCGCGACGATCGTGGTGCTCAAGGGGGACGCGAACTACCGGCGCGCGGTGGGCGATGCGCTCTGGCCGCCGGAGACGCCGTTCGAGGCCGCGTGCGCGTACCTGCCCGCTCCGCTGCTCGCGCTGCGGACGATGAAGAGCGACAGCGTGCTGGGCCTGCCCCCCGGTCTCGCCGCGCGCCTCGACGCCGAGGACCCCCGGTGGAGGGTCGACGGCCGGCGGGGCGTCGCGCAGCTCGGCACCCCGTCACGACAAACGAAGCCGCTCGACTGACGCACGACCGACGACGCGGCCGACGATGAAATCGTCTCGGCGTCGTTGCATGGCGCCCATGCAAGCTGGGGGAGCGCCACGCCGACCTGGGAGAGCGTCGCCGATATCGAGGGGAGCGCCGCTGCGAGTCCGTCGGCCGTCGGTACGAACGCGCACGGCGTCGATGCGAACCCGCACGGCGCCGCTGACTCGACGTCGGGCACGACGTCCCGGACCGACGTCGGCTGTGCAAGCGAGGGGCGCGTTCGTACCGGTCCGTAAAGACGCCGTGCTCGATGGGAGCGCGTCTTCGCCAACCTGCGAAGCGTCTGCGCAATCGTGCACGGCGCCTCTCCCATCCGGGAGAGCGCCTCCCCCGACGAGCAAGCCCGCTGGGTGTCCTCGCATCGCCGCGCCCCGCCTCCGGCGCGGTGACCTGCGCATGGCCACAGGCGCCGTGCCACCTCGCACGGCGACATCGCCGAATCGCACGGCGGCGCTCCCACGAAGGAGCGGCGCTCCCCCTCGTAGGACAGACGCTCCCCCTGGTCGCCGCGTCGCTGTACAAGAACGACGAGCCGCTCTCCTCCTCTTCACGGCGCCAGTCGAAGCCCGACGAGGCGCGGCGCACGCCGTCCCCGCCGCGCTGCGCCGACAGCCTCCTCCTCCCCCGGTCCTCCCTGCCGCGCCGCGCCGCGCTCCCGTCGACGAGCACCCTCGACCTGCGGCGGGCGCGCGAGGACGCGAGGCTCTCGCCGCCCGCGCTCGCCGCCGCCGGCGTGCACGGCCGGACGTAGCAGCCGGGTCCGCTCTCGACGGTAGCGCGCCCGGGCCGTTTTCCCTACGCTCGCCCGCCCGCATGACCGGCACGCCCGCGACGAGCCCGACCCCGCCCGCCCGCAAGGGGCCGCAGGACCGCCCCGAGCTCCCGTGGGGCTACGGCAAGAACCGGATCACCGCGCTCGTGCGCGATCCGGACTCGGCGTACCTGTACTGGGAGATCACCGACGACGGGATCGCCGACGCGCGGCGCCGCCTCGGGCCCGCGGGCGCCGACGGCTGGTGCAACCTGCGCGTCTACGACACGACCGGCCGCGACTTCGACGGCACCAACGCCAACGATTACTTCGACATCGGCATCGACCGCTCCGACCGCGAGTACTTCCTCATGATCCGCCGGCCGGCGTCGACCATGCACGTCGAGGTCGGGATCAAGAGCCGCGAGGGGTACTTCCAGCCGATCGCGCGCTCGGGGCGGGCGGACTTCCCCCGCAGCGCGCCCTCGCCCGACACGCACCTCGAGTGGATGACCGTCACCTCCGACCGCCCGCCGCCGTGCGTGGCCCCGTACCGCTCCCGGTACGGCGGGCCGATGCCGCCGCTGCCCGGTCGCGAGGGGGCCGGCTACGTCGACGTGTGGCGCGCCGGCTACGCGCCGTCGATGCCGCAGGAGCAGGGCGCCGCCCCGGCGCACGCGCACGCGGGCTGGAGC
>Ga0209012_1000864_pt1 | contig 36371 bp, 36 predicted proteins | sample RS3BMetagenome_FD_184735 | JGI IMG/M metagenome (GOLD analysis project Ga0209012, IMG submission 184735) | Ferric oxide microbial mat and aquatic microbial communities from Rainbow Spring, Yellowstone National Park, USA - RS3B (SPAdes) (version 3) ...
AAGCTTATTAGTTATGCAAGACACTTTAAAAATGGGGAAGATTTTTAATTAAATCCTATTTCGGAATGTTATGAAATACAAGAGGCTTGGTTGGTCCGGAATTCTTGTGAGTGAACTTTGCCTGGGTACCATGACATTTGGATGGCAGGCCGACGAGGATACCAGTTTCAAGGTGATGAATAAATTCGAGGAAGCCAGCGGGAATTTCCTGGATACGGCGAACGTATATTCCGATGGAAAATCAGAGCAGATTGTGGGCAGATGGCTTAAGGGCAGAAGGAGAGAGGATTTTGTTCTTGCTACAAAGGTGCGTTTCAGAACCGGCAGCGGGGCGAATTCCGTTGGCCTAACGAGGAAGCATATCCTGCATTCCGTAAGGGAGAGCCTTGAAAGGCTTGGAACCGAGTATATAGACATTCTGCAGCTCCATGCCTGGGACCCACTCACTCCACTTGAGGAAACGATGAGCACTATGAACTACCTTGTTGAAAGCGGAACTATAAGATACGTAGGTATAAGCAACTTCAGGGGGTGGCAGCTCCAGAGAGCTGTTGATACATGCATACTGAACGGATGGGAAAAACCTGTGAGCATTCAGCCACAGTACAACCTCATAGCCAGGGCCACAGAGTACGAAATTATCCCCACAGCCGTGGCAAACAACCTTGCCGTACTTCCATGGAGTCCGCTCGCTGGTGGGATCCTCACAGGGAAGTACGATAATGGGATCGCCTCTGCACCCAGGGGAACAAGGGTCGGTGATTCCAACAATAAGGAATATTATATGAAACTGGAAAATGAGAGAACGAGAAGGATAATAGAGGCGCTGGGCAAGATTGCGGCGGATACTGGAAGGACCAGGGGACAGGTTGCAATCAACTGGCTTCTTATGAACCCGGCTGTGACTTCTCCCATCATAGGAGCAAGGAATGAGAATCAGCTGGAGGAAAACCTAGGAGCCCTGGGGTGGTCCCTGAATAATGAGCAGATTGAACTCCTAAACGGTGCCAGCGCCCTGGAAACCACGTATCCGTACGATCAGAGGGCTGAAGATCAGCAGAGGAGAGACAGGACTTTGTGAGAGCCGGGGGTACATCAACTGCAAAGATTTTAATTGGGGATTCTGATTAGGCGGGACAATTGGTGGAGCCGATGGATTCGGAGGACGGAAATCGAGGTTTCGTTGGACTGATAAGGGGAATGAGTACTGAGACCAAGACGGGGTTATTTTTAACCCTGATATTCTTCTTCTCCGTTTTTCTCAGTACATTCTTCGTAATCAGTCCTGCTGTGAAAGCTGATTATGCGGTATCTGGAGGCTCGGATGCCTATTACAACATGAGAATAGTTCAGTATATCCTCTCGACACACCATCAGCTCCTCTTCGACCCAGGACTCAATTATCCCGTGGGACTTGAGAACCCGAGACCGCCATTCTTCATGTGGCTTTCAGTGATGTTAGGCTACGCTTTCTCACCATTCCTCGGTGGAGTTTATGCATCCACCATGACCATGTTTTTAGAAAGCACGGCTATAGGAGGGGCACTGATAGTGTTTCCCACGTACTTCCTGGGAAAGGAGATTTTCGACAGGAGGGTAGGAATCATCGCTGCCCTCCTTGTTGCGATGTCACCCTTAACACTGATGAAGAGCATAGCCACCATAGGTCTTTTCGATATTTACACCGCTCTGTTCGGTGTTCTCTTCATCTACTATTTCCTGAGGGCGGTTAACACATTCAAGTATGACGGCCAGGTATCATCACTCTCAGATATTCTGACTTCTATAAGGGTTAATCCCCTATCCGTTACCTATTCCCTACTGGCGGCGGTTTCTCTCGCCGCTTCCATGCTCACATGGGTCGGAACAATTTCCCTCATCCTGATCCTTGTCGGGGCTGCTGTTGTGCAGCTTGTGATATTCGCACTGAAGAGGAAAAGTGCACTCCCCGTGTTTGTTTCAAACCTGTTCTTCGGGTTCGGGTTCCTTATTGCATTCCCGTGGTATTACGTCGCAAATTTCGTACCTGTAAGGTTCGATTACCCCCTCATCCTCTGGGCAGCACTTCTCATCGTTTCCCTGTATTTCCTTATCCTGGAAAAGAGACCCTGGATACTTTCGGTAGGAGCATTCGTACTCATAGGTATAGGGGCAGTTTTACTACTTTACAAGGTTGACAGGAACCTCATCTATTCCATCCTTTCGGGACAGCATTACTTCATAAAGAACAAGATTTATGATACGATTGCTGAAGCTCAGTCCCTTCCACTCGGGGAAGACATACTTGAATTCGGTGCCGTTCAGTTCTTTGCTTCGTTCATAGGACTGGCGTACCTCATCTACCGCTGGGTAAGGACTGGAACGTTCAGTATGACCCTCGCTGTCCTCTACTTCGGTGGCATAATAATAATAAGCATGATTGCTTCGAAATTCCTCTACTTCGGTGCTGTTGCTGCTTCCGTGCTCACCGCCTATATTCTCGTGAAATCATTCGAACTCCTGAAATTTAAAGAAACGATGGAGAAGGCAAAGGGGAGAAGCTTGAGGGCAGCACTGAGAAAAGAGATAAAATTCTCTCACTACGTTGCAATACTAATAGTGGTATTTCTCCTAGTCGTTCCAACTACATTCTATGCTGTGGATTCTGCAATTCCCTACAACAACAAGACGATCTATGACAGCCAGCTCTACAACGTCACACCCTCCTTCATGAGACCGGCCAATTATTCTTCATCCTCCCTATACTATCTGGGTGCCTTCGGAGCTGAACTCGCGACCCCAAATCAACCCATAAATAAGTTTGAATCCTGGTTTGCAAATCAGGATGCCCAGTTGCCCCCCAACCAGAGACCTGCTTTTATGTCGTGGTGGGATTACGGTTTCCAGACCATTGAACAGGGTCAGCATCCGGTGATGGCAGACAACTTCCAGGACGGCATATATCCTGCTGCCCAGATCCTGTTGGCGCAGAACGAGAGCCAGATAATAGGTGTTATGATCGCCAGGATGATATCTAATTACTCCTCATCCTCCCTAAACTCCTCAGGTATATATTCCATCCTTGTTCAGTACCTTGGAAGCCAGGGGGCATCAACGATAATCAATTACCTCACAGATCCCAAGGCATACATACACGATATATACTCAAACCCAGCCTTCTTCGGGAACTATGATAAGGTTCAGGGAGGCGATGCGTATTATATATTGGTGGAGCACTATCTTGCCAATGAATACCCCCTTGCCACACTGATAAACCTTTACCAGGCAATTGAGCAGGCTAAGAATCAATACATGAGCTACATAGGGATTGATTCAAGTCTCTTCCCGTTCAACGGAACAAATACGGGCATCTTCTACGCTCCTGCTTACCTGGGAGATTTCCCATGGGTCAATGCATCGGGCGAGATAATCCCTGTTTCCTTCTATAATATAACGGTCACAGATACCTCAGGCAATAAATACCCGCTGCAGGACTTTCCACCTGGAGATACTGCCGTGAGCTATACCATAAATTATACCCCTGCTTTCTACAATACCACAATCTACAGGGGTCTTATAGGTTATCCACCGTCTGCAGTTGGAGCCACGTCTGGCATACCGGGCATAAGCTCCAATCTCTCATCGTATCCCACGATGCAGGGATGGGGGATGCCAAACTTTGAATTGGTGTACAAAAGTGTACTCTGGAATCCCTATACGGATTACCAGAACCATACCAATGCCTGGAAGATCGTGCCCCTTGAGCAGGGGTATCAGTACCTGAAGAATCACGATGGAACAGTGGACATGTACCCTCCTGCTCAAGTTCTTGAGAACGACTTCATTGCCCTGGAATACTTCCCAGGCGCAATTATTCATGGTCAGGTCACAAATACAGCAGGGCAGCCGATAGCTGGTATAAGGGTCACGCTTGATGACCAGTACGGCATACCCCACATGACTGTCCTGACCAATTCCACTGGATATTATTCAATATTTGCTGTTGCCGGGAATGACACCCTGGTCTTCTCCACGGGCAGGTACAATGCGCTTAGCATGGCTGGAAACAAGACTCTCAGTACTTTCAACATCACGATTTCAGAAGCCCAGGCCAACAGGGAAAGCTATTCCCCCTACGGAATTCCCACGTGGAACATAACGCACAATCTTGTTCTTCCCACGGACAGGATAAATGGTGTTCTCTTCCTCAATCTGGTCAAGAGCGGGATATACATCCCGAATACCGACGTTCCCATCTCGGGGACAGTGAAATTTGTCAATTCCACGTACGGCACGGTTTACGAGGTTAATACCACAGTCAACGGAAGCTACGGAATTTACGATATAAAACCCTACAGCTACAACATCTCCGCCTATGTCCTCGGGCAGTGGTACAACAATGTAACGTCCGTTGTGATCTCTTCGAACGCAACATCTGAGGATGTTCCAGTAGATTTTGGAGCTGCAAATATTACTCTTCCGGGCAACGTCACACTTTCCCCGGGAAGCAAGATCACGTTCAGTAGAGGGAACGACTCTGTTACCTATAACCTGACAGGGTCTCCCCAGAGGGTAAACCTTCCGGTTGGGGTGTATAACGTATCTGCCCGGAATGGGGATATGTGGGACAATTTGACCATCCAGCTACATTATAATACCACAACGAAGATTCAACTTGATTTTTCCAGGTATTACACTGCAAGGTTCTTCACAACTGCGGGGGGGAAGCCCGTGAGCGCAACCGTCGTGCTATCTGACAGCTCGGGTAAATTCTCAACTGTATTCACTCACAACGGTACGGGAAATGCAAGTGTGGCCGTATCAGTGTATTCAGCCTACGCTTCTCTATATCTGAATGGAAGGTATTACGCAGCGACGGATATTTTCAGCGTGACTGGAAATATGAATATAACGCTCAACCTATCTCCTTCCTATCTTGTGTCCGGCAGCTTTACCGTATCCGGTATACCGCAGAACGGGTCGCAGATAACTGTGACTGGAAATGATACGCTCCTTAATTACTATGCCGGTCCCGGAGGGTCATTTTCCGTATATCTCCCGCCGGGTCAATATGCCGTGGTATCCCACTCCACTTACAATTCAAACCTCTACGTCTCGTGGTTACAGTTCACCGTGAGTAACAGCAATCTCACTTTCCTCCTTGACGGTCTTCCAGGTTCTGAGATAAAGGGAAATGTGACATATGGAAAAACCATGGCCAGGGGGCTCCTGACCACGGAGGTGGATGGAGCGCCCTACTACGATACCATGGTAACAGATGGCAGCTATACCATATACGTGCCGAACGGCCTCGCTCCTGAGAACATATCCTTCATATCTCCTGGGTTCGCAGTCTTAACATCAAGCCTAAATTCAGTGATAATAAGGGAGGAAAATGTTACCGCAACAATTGTCCCGGAATATTCTCCCCCATATCCAGTTTCCTTATCAGTAACAGGTCCAGGCAATTTCTCCGCAAATGGAACAGGTGAAATCACCCTGTCCCTTGCACCCGGGAATTACACGGTATCGTTCCACAGGACTGGAACGGTGATAACACCGGAATACACGGAGATAGATGTTCTGCCCAGCATAGCAGATCAGAGATTCGTTCTGCCCGTATCTCTTTCCTCCAGGCTTCAAGTGGTTGGGGAGAATGCGTTCATATTCAGGAATTCCTCGCTGGTTTCGAGTTCACTCAACTCAACACTTCCGCTTGGTAACTATACCATATATTCATTCTCCAACGGGAAGGCATTTCTCGGTATGGTGGATATGAAAAGCAATGAAACGCTCGTTCCATCATTTTCCACTGGATTTAACGTAACCCTTCCTTCCAATGTGACAATCTCGGGTCCCTTCGGCTCTATGACATGGTCAGGAAATATCCTCCTGCCGGTGGGAAATTACACTTTCACTCTTGAAACGAGGGTCAACGGGAGCTACGAATATTTCGCATCCAGGTCCCTCTTCATTTCTTCTCCCCAGTACATCGCATTGAGTCCCCAGCTCAGGGAGCTCTCATCATCACTCATCATAAATACTCCCGGGATTCCGTACGGAACATTTACGATCCAGGGACCCAGGAATGAAACAAGTCTCGTGGGAAATGTTATAGATGTCCCGTACGGACAGTATTCCATATATATTAGGTCCGGCAGCATGGCCTATTTCGGCAACTTCAATGTTTCCTCTCCAGTTACCTATGTGAACGCAACCCTTTCGAGGGCCTATCCTCTCAACTACGGTACTTACTTAAACAACACGACCTACAGGGGCATGGTGAGGCTCGGATCCAGTTACTACCTCGACCCGGAAGGTGTGATCTACCTTCCAAACGGTACGTATCACTTCAGCGCTGAAACACACTACTACTACTACGGAATAAATGATCTTTACAAAGTAAATCAGAATGTGACCGTTTCAGGCATCAGTTCAGCCACTCTCTCATTCAAGATCGTGGAGGAAATCAATGTTTCCTTCTTCCCGGAGGCCGGCTCTCCCGTTCTTAAGGCAGGACAGTCCATAACCTTCCCGATGATAATAACGAGCAACTCCAACATACCCCTTAACTTTTCCGTACAGGGTGCCTCCACATTCACCGTCAAGGGGGGCGTCATGAACCTCACACCTTATTCCTCCGGAATCATGAACGTTACGATCACCGTTCCGAAGGGAGAACCAGCGGGAATTAATGCGGTGAACATACGTGTTTACTACGGAACTGAATACAGGGAGATTACAGTGAATGTGACCGTTCCCAAGATCTACCAGATATCCGCACAGATAATGAACAAGACCGGCAAGATCTCTGGAAACAGGATTGAAATACCCCTGATCATCTCCAACAGGGGTAACGTAAACACTCAGGTTAATGGGACCATACTGAATGCCGCGCAGCTATCTTCGGAGGGGATCAATGTAACTTTCAATGGCTCCTCATCTTACAACGGCCTCGTTTATGCATTCTCTAACAACACAACGTATCTTCTGATAACTGCTAACAAAACAACTAGTATCTACGGCAAGCAGATCATGGTCCTTCTATCTTACGAGAACGGCACATCCATAGTGACCACATCCCTTCATGCCCCCACCATTCTCGTCACTAAGGGAAAGGGTGAGGGGAACGGCCTGATACCGTATTCTCCCGCCGTCCAACAGTATTACATATATGGACTCTCAATATTCATAATAGCGGCAATGATAATAGCGATGATCGCGTTCAGGAGGAGGCACAGGGCATGAAAATTTCTGCTGTCATCATGATCATCGCGACGATCTCCATCCTCCTGATACCGGCAGCTCACGGAGACCTGGTAAGCGGCCCTGTTACGGTTGTTGGACCGTCATCCGTTGCGGTGAACTCATCTTTCAATTACACCGTTTACGTTCAGGATGTCTTCAGCAATTATTCCGTTGCTATGATAGTTTCCGGTTACAATCTGACGGGAGCATCTCCCATATCGCCCACCTACGACAAGGGTATAACCACTGGACCCGCCGTATTCACTATAAAGGCCCCGTCCACCCCTACCCAGCTCTTTCTATTCTTCCAGGTGATAGGTAACCTTCGCGGGAAGCTCTTCTACTACAACCTTACCTCCGTGGTGAATGTGAAAAGTTACACAATTTTAACAGCAACCATTAGAAATCCAACGGATTTCAATATGACGGCGCTCAACGTAACATTCTCCGTCAACGGGAAATATGTTGGAAGTGAAATCGTTAATATTTCCAGGAACTCCACGAAGAATATCACATATGAGTGGGTTTCCGGGAGTCTCCCCACAGGGATATACACCGTGACAGTTTCCCTCAACAACACGCTCGTCCAGCTTTCCAACGGGGGAAGCTATACGTTCAGGGTGCAGGAGGGCAATCCATTCATCTCGTACATATACATAGGGGTCCTGGCCTTTCTCGTGATAATATTTGCGGTCATCCTAATTTCCGGATATTACGCAAGAAAGAGGAGGCCTAAGTGGAAGCAGTGAATTGCAAATAGCTGGTTTTGCCACGATCCTCAGTTAGGAGTTTCCTTCAGGAAGCCTGTTCCCTTACACCATGAAAGAAAATGGATGCGTTTCTCCAGCCTTCCCTGACTGCAGTTCCCGGTAGTTGCGGCTGTTCCCACTATTTTAAATGATGGAAAAACAGATTTGTGTAACAGGGTTCCTGGGCAGTGAAGTTTCAAAGAAACCAACCTTTGGACGATATTTCAACGTTTGCCCTCATGAACGGGTGGTCCATTCCTGATAGAACCATCAAGGATGTTATTCCAGAAAGCTCCTTTAATTATTTCGGTTCCAAGATTCCGTTTCTTCCTGAGGATAAAGGTTACTCAATAATTAAAGCAGTGGGAACTGCCCGGACCATGGATTTTACTATGAGAAGTTTAAAAACAGTTGAAATCAAAAATGGGGAAAACATCCAGACACGGGGTCAAAGAATGTCGTTGCTGAGTGCTATGCTCACTGCGGACCTTGAGTCATCCCCCCTCTTGGCTGTTCTGGAGCTCCCCTTTTCATTCACGATCTGGACTCGGAAACCGTAGAGATTCTTTATTATCTGGTTCCTGTATCTCCTGTCCCCATCACCTATCTTTACTATGAACTTTCTGTATACGCACTCCCTGCTTACCCTTGTCACGTATTCCCTTATTTCAGGCATGTTATAGATGCTCCTTCTATCTATGACTATATTATCCGCGAGCGTGGCAACACCCGGGGCTGGACCGGGGTCTATTCCGACCACGATGGTTCCGCCCTCTCTTGATCTGACAAGCTGCCTGATCCTGAACTCTTCTCTTCCATCCGTCTTGATGACATTCCTTCCCCTCAGGTCCATGTCTGTGAACACAATATCAAAAGAAGAATAGTTGTCATCAGGCGAGAGAGAAGAGAAGGATTGATTCATTATCTTCAACAGATTCATCAATCTGTTGTAAACCCTGAAATCCTTCGCGAGCACGCCTACTTTCAACATCCTCGCATGAAAATATGATAAAAATATTTTACCCTACGATTTCCCGATTCAAACGTCCAGCCCCTAGAAAAGGTAATCAGTTTTCTTTTCTCTTTCCACTTCCTCTAGCTCATCCTCCGTCTCTATGTATATTATATCCAGCATGTTCACGAGATATTTTTTCTTGTCATTGAGGATGTATAGCAGAGGCTGGAATGTGTCTGAGAGTCCCTTGAACTCCCCCTGTATTGTCATTGGCTCATCACCGGACCTAAGAATGACCTTTACCCTGGAACCCTCCTTCAGGCTGAAGTTGTGGAATTTCTCCATGTTTACTTCACCACCAGGACAGCACATTTGGAGTTTGCGGCAACACGCTGACTCACTGAACCGAAAAATACTCCCCTTAGGAATCCTCTTCTTCTGTTGCCTATTATTATCATATCCGGGTTCAATGAATCAGCCAGTTCCAGTATCTCTTTAGCGGGATCCCCCTGCTTCAGGTATATTTTCACATTCATAACGCCGTTAGAAATTGAGTAATCCCTCGCATGATTGAGAATCGTTTCCCCCTTCTCCTTAAGGGTGGCGAGTCTCTCGATGATTGTCAGGTCCCCTGTGGGATTTTCTCCTGTCACGTACTGCACCGGATAGGGGATGACCATTATTATGTGCATTTCTATATTTTTCCCGAGCTTGGCAAGGCTTATGCCCATATCCAGGGCACGCATGGATGGTTTTGTTCCGTCTATGGCAACAACCAACTTTGAAATTGGGAGTACTCCCCCGGACGGTTTGTCCATGGTTAAAGATAACCAATGATTGTATAAAAGTGATTTCTTTCATTTTGCTAAATTTTATAGTGGAAATGCCTTAAGCATTGGATGAAAGTCAACTCTGACATGATTCTCGATGAAATAGAGAGGATGGTCCGTCCGCATGTTGGAATCTGGGATGACCCGTTCAGGATTCTTATCACCGCTATAATGTCAACCAGGACCAAGGACGAGGTTACGGACAGGGCAAGCCTCAAGCTATTCTGCATTTTTCCGGACGTAAAGGACCTTGCTAGGGCAGATGCTAAAATCGTCGCGGATCTCATAAGACCGGTGGGATTCTACAGAACCAAGGCAGTCACCCTGGTGAAAGCTGCGAGAATGATTGAGGAGAAATATCATGGAAATATTCCGGACAGGTTGGAAGATCTCCTTCAGATCCCTGGAGTCGGGAGAAAGGTGGCGGCAATAGTCCTATCCTACGGCCTGGGCAAGGATGCCGTAGCTGTGGATACTCACGTGCAGAGGATATCAAACAGATTGGGCCTCGTCAGATCGAAAACACCTGAAAAGACAGAGGTCATTCTTCGGAGAAAGATTAGAAGGGAAAGATGGAACGAGGTTAACGCATATTTTGTATCATTCGGGAAGACTATATGCACTCCCAAGAGGCCAAAATGCAATTTATGCACACTGAGAAATTATTGTTCCTACTGGAGGAAGCATGAAGGTAGTCGTTGATACATCATCTTTCTTCAGTGGTTTCCTCCCAGACGGATCAAATGAATATCTCACCACTGAATCTGTCCTTCAGGAGATCAGGGGAAGGGGGATGAAGAAGAGTATAGAATTAAGAATGAACTTTCTCAGTGTTGCTCGTCCAAGAAAAGAATACAGAGAGAAAGTACTGAAAGATGCCTCTAAAACTGGCGAGGAAAAAATACTTAGTTCTACGGACATCGACGTTTTGGCCCTAGCCCTTGAAAATGATGCTCTTGTGCTAACGAATGACCTTGCCATGCAGAATGTGTGCAACTTGCTGGGGCTGAGATACGATTCATTCCGGGGGAAGGAGATAAGCTACGTTATAAAATGGGCATATAAATGCGAAGGATGTGGCAGAAGGTTTTCATCTTACCTTGAAAACTGCCCTTACTGCGGGAACAAGCTCAAGAGATACCCCAGAAAGAAAAAGATTATCTGATCCACTGAAGCCTGTATCCTTTATATTTTCCGTTTTTCATCGCAATCTGGACATAGATTTTCCTCACGGAGTGTGCTATCCTCACGCGAGCCACTATATTTTTTGCGGCCAGTTTTGATCCGTAGCAGGCCAAGGTTGTTGCGTGGGGCGAACTTTCGTAAAGTCTGTAGTCACAGCCGTATTTAAGGCCAGTTTCAACAACATATCCCCTCTTCTCAAGAAATGATCTTACGTCCTTTGCTTCGCCGCGGAATACAAGTCCGTAACTGTAAAGGACACAACCCTCCTCCGCAACAACAGCAATGTATCCCCTATTTCCAAGAGAGGGGAAATCTATCATTCCATCGAACCAGAAAGTCCTTATCTCCATACCATTCCACATTAGCCTTTTTCCCCTGAAAGCAGGGTTCTTCCCTCCCCTTCTCAAGCAGGAAAATGCAAGGAAAAGCATTCTCTCCTCCTCGCTCATCATAGATTTCAGCTCTTCCTTGCCAACACTCACCCCTCCCGATTTAACCTCAATTCTCCCTGACTCAAGAAGGTAGATTGCGACAGGGAGATTCAGGGAAAGAGCCGTCCCCATATTCTTTCCGGTGTAGCCTCTGTTTCTCAACCTAGACGCATCCCTCTCGTCCTTAATGAGAACACTTTTCCTTCTGAGAACCCCTGTGATCATTTACGAATGCACCATCCTGGCAAGTTTCTTGACCAGGAGGGGGACGTTCTCTCCGGTAACAGATGACACGGGCACTATCTCAACCCCGTTGCCCACAACTCTCTTCACATCATCTACCCAGAATGCTGCTGAGTAGTGAAGATCCGATTTACAAAGGGCCACTACCACACCTTTATCTGAAATCATTTCCAAAATTTTCGGTAACAGATCGATATCATCCTTGTTGTTGGAATTTAATGTTAGGATATAACCTGCCTTCTTTTCAGGTGCAGGAAGGGAATTGACCTCCTTGAATAAAAACTGTACCGTATTTCCATCATCAGTTACGTAGCTGTACTTCATGAACTGACCGGGGACCTGGACACATTCTTCCAGAGAGTCAAAGACAATTCTGCATATCAGGCTTGTCTTGCCCGATCCTCTGGGCCCCACAACGAGTATTTTCGATATGTTCGGCATCCCCGGCATTTGGGTTTCAATGGTAACCTGTATAAAACGTTTCTCTAGATACGGGCTTTAAATTTTAATCTATTTTGCCACCCCGATAGCCTTTCTGGCTGATCTTACAACCTTTCTGTAACTCCTGTACATGCTCCCGAGACCTATAACACCTACCACGAGGATCACAAGGAATGTTGCGAGATCAAGGGAGTTGAGGTTGGGTACTGGATTTCCTGTACTTATGGCATAGCTCTCGATTGATGGAAATGCAGCGATCACAGCACCTATGACTGCGAATGCGATACCTCCATAATACAGTGTTCTGGCGGATGTGGATTGCCCGATGTACTTTATCTGATCTACGCTCAGTTTCTTTATACGCATTATGGTGGCAAACAGAGCACCTATTATAACCTGCATCACCATGGTTCCGACGCCAAACAGAACGCCCACAAGGGCAGCATAATATACATTCGGCATCCTAGGGGCAAGTATGAATGTAATTATCGTTGCAAAACCTCCGAAACCCCAGCCTGCAATGAATCCATGCACGAGAGCCATTCTCATAGGTATAGGCCTTATCGTATTTTCAACTTCCTGCATGGGGACCCTTTCCGCCCGGGCCGAATGGTGCACTGATCCACCGAGGAGCTTGTCTATGGGTATGTGCGGATCGGTTCCTCTCAATATGTAGTAGCCGACGATCAGCATCACTATTCCTACCACAATGTAAACGTAACCATCAAGGTTGTATTTCTCGTAGAAATAGGCAAGTCCCAGGAATCCCAGGCTGGTCAGAATTGCCCTCTGTACTGTGAATCCAGCTGAAAAGGTAAACCCTGCCTTCATTCCGCCTCTCGTGCTGTAGCTTCCTACCGAATAGCTGAATGTTATAGGCCATGTATGCTCGTCCGGAGTTATCCCATGGAGCATTCCTAGAATCAGGGAGACAAGAAGGATCATGAACACGGAGAGACTTTCCGGTGGATTCAGCAGGAGCGAAATTGAGAACATGATCAAACCTCCAGTCTTATGGGCCTCCCATGCGGACAGGTTTTTGGATCTCCAATGTTCCTGAGGATTATCTCAGCATCCTCCTCGTCCAGTATGTAATCAATTTTCGATGCTTCCCTACAGGCCTCATCTTCATTCAGGCCGCTTCTGCACAGCAGGGTTTCAAGGGTTCTGTGGATTAGAATGATATCCGAAACTGTCCTGCCTCCCCTCTCAGTTAACTTGACCATCCCTCCCCTTGAATCTGTAAGACCCTTCTTCTCAAGCCTTCTGATAATTCCCAGTGCGGTTGGGGGCTTCACTCTGAGCAGTCTGGATATTTCGTTAAGTCTGAGTGGAAATCTATCCTCCAGGTTTCCTGCCAGAACCATGAGGCAGTCCCTCTCCCTCTTTGTTATACTTTTAGTGGAGTCGCTCACCTTTTAGTATAACGCTAATGATATTAAGCCTTTCCTAATCACCTCGCCAACAACAAAGAAAAAAGGATTAAGAGGAGTTGTAATTAACCTATGCAATGGCACAGATGATTCCAAGCAAGGTTTTCTTTGTCAGTGGCATCGGGACTCACAGAAGCCAGTTGGGATCTTTCGAGAATGCCCTGAGAAACGCAGGTATCGCCAAGTACAATCTGGTTGAGGTAAGCTCTATTTTTCCTCCCTATGCAGAACTCATAGACAAGGAGGAGGGGCTTAGGGAACTGAAGCCAGGACAGATACTCTTTGTTGTCCTGGCAAGAAACAGTTCCAATGAACTGAACAGACTTATTACGGCTTCGGTGGGGCTCGCAATACCGAGAAACAGAACTATGTACGGGTATCTCAGCGAGCATCACAGTTTCGGGGAGACCCCGGAAGCATCTGGCAAATTTGCTGAGGAACTGGCGGCAGAAATGCTTGCCAGCACCATGGGTCTTGAATCTTATCAAATCGGAGAAAAGGGGGAGTACAAGCTGAACGACGCCATACTTCTTACAACTAACGTTACCTCCTCTGCTACCGTGAAGGTAAAGGACGAGTGGACCACCGTCGTTGCGGCGGCAGTAATGATCCTGGGCTAGGGTGCTTCAATGGACTACGATTTCAATTCAATAGAGGAAAAATGGAAGAAGAGGTGGCAGGAGGAGCACGTTTTCGAGCCGCGCACCGGAGGGAAAAAGTTCCTTATTACTGTTCCATGGCCTTACTGTAATGGCGCACTTCACATAGGTCATGGAAGGACGTATACTATAGGTGATATAATCGCCAGATACAAAAGAATGGCGGGATACAATGTCCTCTACCCCATGGGCTTCCATATATCTGGAACCCCTATACTTGCTTTCAGCAAGAAGATTGAGAGAGGGGACAGGGGGACCATAGACCTTTACAAGAGTTACCTGGAACTGTACGGGGATGATCCGACACGGGTCACGGAATTCTCCAAACCAGAGAAGATTGCGGAATACTTTTCTGAAAAGATAATAAACGATTTCACAAATATGGGTTTCTCAATAGACTGGACGAGGAAATTCACATCTGGAGAACCCATTTACAATAAATTCGTGGAATGGCAATTTTCCCTGCTTCTTGAAATGGGACTGATCAGGAAAGGTGATTATCCGTTGCTTTACGACCCTGTTGAGGGAAACCCAGTCGGGGAGGATGATATTCTGGAGGGGGACACTGACAAGGTTTCAATAACGCAGTTTACAGGCGTGTTTTTCCGTTTTGGTGATGACATCCTCATCGCATCCACACTGAGGCCGGAGACTCTAGAGGGTGTTACAAATCTCTTCATCAATCCTGATGCAGACTACGTGAGAATAAGTATGGACGGAAAGAAATTCATAGTTAGTTACGAGGCGTTTACTAAGCTCAAACACCAGAGGGGTGCTGATATCATTTCACATATTGATCCCAAGGAGATCATCGGAAGGGAGGTTACCGAGCCTCTTCATTCGAGGAAAATACCTGTCTATCCAGGGAAGTTCGTTGATCCCGATATAGGTACGGGAATAGACTATTCGGTCCCGGCTCATTCGATCTGGGATCACGTTGCCCTCCTTGATATCGGGGAGAGACCTCAGTATATCAGGGTTATAGAAACGGGGGAGTCCCTCGACATGGAAGACGTAAGGAGAAGGTATTCCATCGGAAGTCTCTCCGACCGGGAAAAACTGGAAGAGGCAACAAAGTTCGTTTATGAAGAGGAATACTATCACGGGAGAATTGTAAAGGGTGAATACGCTGGTTCTCTGGTCAGGGATGTGAAGGAAAAGATAACCAATGAGCTAATAGCAAGGGGAATGGCAATCCCTGTCTACGAGACATCAAGAAAGGCAGAAACGAGGGAGGGGAACAGGGTCATAGTCGCAGTCATCAAAGGGCAGTGGTTCATAGACTACTCAATCGAGGAGTGGAAGAACAAGGTGAGGGGTCTGATATCCAGGATGATCCTCAGACCGGATAACCTGAAAAATCAATTCCTTCAGGCCGTGGACTGGATAAGGGAGAGGCCATGTGCAAGGAGAAGAGGCCTAGGAACGAGGCTTCCGATGGACAGGGAATGGGTCATAGAAAGTCTCAGCGATTCCACAATATATACAGCTGTTTACACCGTGATTCCATACCTCAGGAAGATAGGGGTAGAGAGAATAAATGGCGAACTGTTCGACTATATTTTCCTGGGAAAGGGGGATGGTAAGAATTTCGAGGAAGAGGTAAGGAAGCTGGCCGATCTTGCCAGGGAAGAATTCTCCTACTGGTACCCCGTGGACCTCAGGCACACCAGCTACCCACACATAACGAACCACCTGACATTCTATCTTTTCAACCATGTGGCCATATTCCCGGAGAGGTTTTGGCCCGTGGGTATATCAACCGGAGGAATGGTCATCTCTGAGGGACAGAAGATGTCAAAGAGCAAGGGAAACGTGTATCCGCTTCTAAGCATAAAAAGGAAGTACGGCGCTGACCTTTTCAGAATGTATCTCGCTTCCAATGCAGATGTGTGGTACGACGTTGACTGGAGAACAAGCGAAGTCGAGAACTATTCAAAAAAACTGGCGAGATTGTTTTCCATTCTCACCGAGGCTGCAGAGGTATCGGGAGAACCAGATGAGAGGGATACGTGGATCGTTTCAAGGATGGCTGACAGAATAAATGCAGCATCCATGAACTATGAGGCAATGAGAATAAGGGATGTTGCAATAGACCTCTTTTTCAATGCACTCAACGACATAAGGGACTTGGAAAACTTTGCGGGAAAGGAAAGGACCCTGAGGGCTGTCCGAAAATTTGCAAGGGAATGGATACTTTCCCTGTCCCCGATAATGCCATTTGTAACTGAGGAACTCTTTTCAATTTACCACTGTAAAGGGTTTGCATCTCTTCAGCGCTTTCCATCGATGGAAAATACCTATAAGCATGCTGAAAGGCAGTGGGATTTCATCCAGTCCCTCATAGAAGATTATAGAAACATAATAAAAGTGTCCGGACTGAAGCCCAAGGTCATGAAGATATCTCTGGCAGAAGACTGGAAATGGGACCTCCTTGAAAGAGCAAGGAATGAAGACATGAGAAAGATGATCAAGGAGGTTCAGGGAGAAGCGAGGGACTTTCTCGTTTCATTGATGAAAAGGAAGATACCGGAACCAGGGATCAGGAATGAAAGAGAACCCATCGAGGCCTACAGGGAAGATATGGAGAAGTTCCTGGGAATTAAAATTGAAATCACGGAAGAAGGGAAAAGGAAAGCGATCCCGGGGAGGCCATCCATCACTTTAGTTTGAGAAATTTGGCTAGGGCCTCCCTAGCTTGATCTGAAGAAAGCACGTCGCCGAACATCCTGGATTCCTCGGTGGAATCGTAGGGCTCCCTGGAAAGAAGGTGCTTTATTGCCCTCACGCTTACAATGGATTTCGAGGAGATGGATTCCGCGAGCTGCATAGCACATCCGTTTGGATCATCGCAAAGCATCGTAACTAGACCCAATCTCATCGCATCACTGCCATTCAGTACGCTTCCCGTGAGAGCAAGGTATTTGGCTGTTGCTGGGCCTGCAATCTTGCTCAGCCTCTTCATCCCGCCCCAACCGGGGAAAAGACCCAGGTTTACTTCCGTAAGGCCCAGCTTTGTCCTGTCCGAGGCTATCCTTATGTCACAGCTTAGTGCAAGTTCGAGACCCCCTCCGTAGGCACCGCCCTCAACCGATGCTATGGTAACTCCCTCATAATTCTCTACGAGATCCATTACGCGGTTACCGATCCTCGAGAACTCCCTTCCCTTATCCCTGTCCGCCGAATACATCACTGCCAGATCTCCACCCGCCGAGAAAAAACCTCCTGAGCCCCTGAAGACCAGCGCACTCATACCAGCAAGAGATTTCAGTGCATCCTCTATCTCCATTAGCACATCTATTGATAATGCATTTTTCTTCTCAGGTCTGTTTATTGTTACAAAAGCGTATTTTTCCTTCTTGTCCACACTTATGAAAGGCAAGGCCATCATCCTCAGCTTAACACAAACTTGTACGCAATTTCTCCCTTTTCTGAAATTTTCTCTGAAGGGGAAATGGCTTTGTTGGACTGATCCAGGATCGCGGAGACATAACCGTCCGCAACGTCCAGGAACTGCTCCCCGTCCTTTCTGGCTGTCACGGTGAGAATCATGATGTGCTTTGAAGCTTCCCTCAGTGAAGTCTTTACGTAAGGAACATCTGTGATTATGGCATCCTCTATGAGCCTCAGAAGCTGCCTCGGTGTTGAGAACTTGGCTATGAACCTGGTCATCTTGGCTCTGTCTCCTAGGGCATAGCCTATCTGATTCATCCTCGTTTTAAGATCACCTCCGAGAACGGCAGCCGCGGTTTCTATAACCTTCTTGTATATTGTCTCCGGGTAGAGCTGCGACCCCTTTATCTCCCCTATGCTTCCGAAGAGTATCGTAGGTTTGTTAAGTGATGCGAGCATGGCCCTAACACCGCTCATCCCTCTTCTCTGCTTCACATATTCGAATACAAACTTCAAGTCAGCGCCTGTTGCGTCCTGCATTAATATCCCAGTCAATATAAATTACTAATTATTATCCCTTTTCCTTCATGTCACAGAAAATCTGATATCGATCCTATCTCCCCTGTGAAGCCATCCATTGCTACCGCAGACGAGGAGTATACGGGATAGAAACAGGTGTTGATGAACGTAACCTTTATCGTGTCCTCAAGAGGCTTCATCGATTTCCTCGTAAATATTATGAACGATCCTGTCTCCTTCTTCTCCATCACCTCAGTTTCTATGCTCTCGCTCAGCCATCTTTTTGCCCTCTCCATGGATGGGAGAGGCTCCCATTTCATCTCAACTTCCCTGTGTGATGTTGGCCAGGAATCCAGGAGTTCAAAACCGCTAATTGAAGTGGAAACCTTTCCGTTGACAGCATTCACCATTATGGTTCCCTGCCTTTCCCCGACCACTTCCCCTTCCATAACCTTGAGGGAATAGGAAAAAAAGTGATATGGCACAAATATGAGCTCCGGCCTGAGACCGATGCTCTTTATCACGTCTTGCCCCTCTATCGTCGGTTTGATATACTTGGGATTTTGACCCTCCTCCAGGTAGACCATGATGTAATCTTTGTTTTCATTGCTTTCCCTTTCTCCTACAGTTTTCTTAGGTCTGTCCAGATAGTTCTGTATCAATGCTTTCCCCAGGATTTTTGCCACTTCCTCCTCCTGAACCACTGTTATCTTGTACCGTTTGCAGTAAGACAGTATTTCCTGGTCAACCTTGCTTAACAGGAAGATAAACCTTTCCCCTGGAAACAGCGCAGTGGATGACTGAAACTCCCTGATCTTCTCCATATCGCTACTGGAAAGGAGCATTATTACTTCTCCCGTTCCATCACCATGGTCAACCCATATGTACTCTTCAGGAAATCCTGGATAGGTTCTGTACCCCATCCTTCTGACCATATCATCTAGGAGTACCCTGATATCCACAATTTCTTATACATTAGCGGATATTATCGTTTTTCCATTGCCGGGTATAAAAGTTAAGGGCACAAAAAAATTTCAGCATCCTTTTATAGAATCCCGCGATTTCGGAAAGTGTGAGCTTATGTACGAAGTAAGATTCCACGGAAGGGGTGGACAGGGGGCTGTTACGGCTTCCAAAATACTGGCCACGGCCGCTTTTTATGAGAACAAATGGGTGACCTCGTTTCCCTTCTTCGGAACAGAGAGAAGGGGTGCTCCCGTAACCGCCTTCACCAGGATAGATGGGGAGAAGATAGAGCTCAGGAGCCAGATATACGAGCCCGATGCAGTGGTAGTTCTGGACAGGTCTCTGATGGATGTGGTGGATGTTACGAGCGGGCTGAAGAGTGACGGAATCATCGTGGTGAACGGTAGCACGGGAGATGTGAGGGATTCAGGAAAGTTCAGGGTAGCGTACGTTGACGCGACGAGCATAGCCCTCAGGAACGGCCTCGGAGATCCTTCTCATCCTATCGTTAACACCTCGATTCTTGGCTCATTCGCGAAGGTAAGCGGAGCTGTATCCATTGAATCTATCAAGAAAGCAACATACGAGATGGTGCCGTCCAAGAAGGAGCAAAACGTGAGGGCCGTGCAGGAAGCATACGAGGAAACGGAGGTGAGCTGATATGCCTCTGATCCCGCTGGCGTATGTTCCCTCGAGCTCCAATGTTATGTCATCCTGGAGGACGTCCAGACCCGTCATAGATTATGATAAATGTACAAGATGCGGAATCTGCTGGAAGTACTGCCCGGATGTTGCAATAGACCTTGCTCCGGGTGAGGGGTATTCTGCCCCGAATCAGAGGTTCAAGTCCCTGGAGGTTCCTGTGATAGATTATGACCACTGCAAGGGTTGCGGAATATGCAGCACAGAGTGCCCGTTTTCCGCAATAGAGATGGTGAGGGAGGAGTGAGTATGCAGTCAGCAAATTCTACCATGAAGATAATGACGGGTAATGAGGCCGTGGCGGAAGGTGTAAGGTTAGCCAAAGTTGGTCTCGTATCCGCATACCCCATAACACCTCAGACAGTTATTGTGGAAAGAATTGCTGAAATGATATCGAACGGCGAACTCAACTCTAGATACATAGAAGTTGAGAGCGAGCACAGCGCAATGTCGTCAGTGATCGGAGGTGAACTGAGCGGAGTGAGATCCTTTACGGCTTCCTCTTCCCACGGGATTCTTTACATGCACGAAGCGCTCCACTGGGCGGCAGGTATGAGATTACCCATAGTGATGTCTGTGGTGAACAGGGCCATAGGACCGCCGTGGAACATATGGAGCGAGCAGACAGATACTTTCAACCAGAGGGATACAGGCTGGCTACAGGTTTACTGCGAATCCAACCAGGAAGCCCTTGACAGCATCATCCTGGGATATAAGATAGCGGAGAACAGGAATATGCTGCTACCATTTATGAACATGCTGGATGCATTCACCCTATCCCATACATCTGAACCCGTGGAAATAAGGGATGAAAATCTCGTCTCCGAGTTTCTTGGCGAATTTAACCTGGAGGCGAGGATAGATCTGAAGAATCCAATGGGTTACGGTTCCCTGGTATCTCCGGATGGGCCGTTCATGGAGATGAAGAAGGATATCAGGGATAGCATGTACAACCTCAAGGTGATTAAGGAAGCTATCAATGAGTTCAATGAGAAGGTGGGAGGTGGTATCCCCGGGCTAATTGAAAAATTCATGATGGAAGACGCTGACTATGCCCTAATCACGACCGGCGCAATCTCATCCACCGCAAAATATACAGTAAGAAAACTCAGGAGGATGGGCATAAAAGCAGGTCTTATCAGGTTATACTTCTACAGGCCATTCCCAGGTGATGAAATAATAGAAGCAATATCAGATCTGAAGGGCGTCGGTGTGGTCGAGAGAAACAGCTCCTTCGGCTACATGGGTGCGACGTATCAGGATGTTGTTTCCGCAGCGTACGGAAGGTTAAGCGTTCCCATCAAGAACTACGTGGTAGGTTTAGGGGGAAGGGATGTCAGGGTGAAAGATTTTGAGTTTATGTTTCAGGATTTGAAGAATGCGGATACTGGGATGAGGTGGGTAAACGTGGGGGTGAAATAGATGCCGTTGACCATTCCAAGGGAAGAACTGATGGAGAAGGGTCATACCGCATGCGCGGGATGCGGTGCCGCGCTGGCAATGCGTTATGTCCTCAAGGGCCTAGGACCGAAGACCGTGGTTACCGTTCCTGCATCCTGCTGGGCCGTGATTCCTGGAGAGTATCCAAGCGCAGCCCTTGACGTGCCTCTAGTTTACACCACGTTTGCATCCACCGGCGCCACCATATCTGGGATAAGGGAGGGACTGGACATCCAGGGGAAGGAAGATTATAATGTGGTGGGGTTCGCGGGGGACGGGGGAACTGCCGACATAGGTCTTCAATCCCTCAGCGCCGCCATGGAGAGGGGTCACAACGTTCTGTATGTGATGTACGATAACGAGGCATATATGAATACGGGTATCCAGAGAAGCGGAAGCACACCTTACGGAGCTTGGACTACAACCACTCCGGTCGGTTCCAGGAGGAAGTACAAGAGAGAGGAGAAAAAGAATGTGGCTGAGATGATGATTTCTCAGGGTGTACCCTATGTTGCTACCGCAACAATCGCCTATCCAGAGGACCTGGAAAGGAAGATATCGGTGGCGAAATCCATAAGAGGGCCGAAATACATCCAGATTCTTTCACCCTGCCCGCCAGGGTGGTACTACAACTCCTCAGATACAGTGAGGATTTCAAGACTGGCCGTTGAAACCAAATTCTTCCCCCTGTTCGAATCAATTCAGGGCAAGTTCAAGCTCTTCAAACCGGCTAAAATACTTCCGGTAAAGGATTACCTCTCAATCCAGGGGAGATTTTCCCATCTGACGGAAGAGGAAATTGATGAAATTCAGAAGGCCGTAGACAGAAGATGGGAATCCCTGTTGCAGAGGGAGAAGCAGGATGCCATTCAGTGAAATAATGGACAAGGAAGGAACCATAAAGTTCCTCCTTGGGAACGAGGCAGCCGCCAGGGGGATTTACGAAGCTGGTGTTTCAGTGGCTTCGACCTATCCCGGGACACCGAGTTCTGAGATAGGGGATATTCTCTATGAGATGGCTGCTGAAATGGGAATCAAATTCGAATTCGCAGTAAATGAGAAAGTCGCACTGGAAATAGCTGCTGCTGCATCCGCCGGTGGCCTGAGATCAGTGGCATTCATGAAGCATGTGGGATTGAATGTTGCCATGGACTCATTCGTATCCCTTGCCATGGCAGGCGTAAATGGAGGGATGGTGATCATCTCGGCCGATGATCCCTCCATGTATTCCTCACAGAACGAGCAGGATAACAGATATTTGGGCAAGTTTGCAAGGGTACCCGTCCTTGAACCCTCAAATCCGCAGGAGCTCAAGGATTTCATCGTCAAGGGATTCGAACTTTCGGAGGAAACAGGTCTGCCGGTTCTGGTGAGGAGTGTAACTAGGGTTTCCCACATAAGGGCCCCCGTCAGGCTGGGCGCGGTTACTGAGAAAAAGAGCTGGAGATTCTCTAGAAGGAAGTCATTTGTCCTTCTTCCTGAAAATGCTGTTGCAGCCCAAGCAGCTGTTAATTCAAAACTTTCAAGTGCTCTCAGCGAGAAATTCACCTCATTCTTCAACAGGACGGAAGGTAACGGTAACACCCTCATCATAACCTCCGGAGCCTCCTACAACTACATCTCTGAGGCCCTCGAGATTCTCGGTCTCGATGCGAGGATTCTCAAGATGGGGATGAGCTATCCCGTTGATTTCAACGATATCCTTCCAGAGGTGAAAAGGGCAAGGAGCGTGATATTCGTTGAGGAAGGAGGGGCATTCATAGAGGAGCAGGTTCTGTCACATTCGGCCCTTTCGGGGATAACTGGGAAGTTCTACGGGAAGATGAACTCTTTCATACCGTATGAATACGAGATGAACGTGGACAGGGTGGCAGAGGCAATCTCAGGCATATTCGGACTTGGGTTCACTCCAAGTAAGTGGGAAGATTTAGAGAAGAGACCACCAATACTATGCCCCGGATGCCCGCACCGTGCCACCTATTATGTGGCTAAGTTGGCCATGAGGCAGAAGGGCATCAGAGATCCCATCATACCGACGGACATTGGCTGTTACACTCTCGGTTACTACGAGCCTTACGGCATGGGGGACTTCCTCCTATCCATGGGCTCTTCCATAGGTTCCGCTAACGGTTTCAGTCTTGTGGCTGGACAGAAAATTGTAACGTTTATAGGGGACAGTACCTTCTTCCATGCCGGTATTCCTGCCCTCGTGAATGCCTACCATAACAGGCACAACCTTCTCCTTGTGATTCTTGATAATTCGACCACTGCAATGACTGGGGGTCAGCCAACTCCTGAATCTTCGAACATTTTCAGGGGGGTGGATATAGAGAGCGTTGTGAGGGGCATTGGGATAAGGGATGTTTACATCATGGACCCGTACAATCTGAGAGATTCTCTCCTAACTTTCAGGAAAGCACTTGATTCGAATGACGTTGCGGTGGTGATAAGCAAAAGGGAATGCGCTCTGGAAGCGGACAGGAAAAAAGCGAGTCAGGAGATAAAATTCTACCAGGTAGACCAGGATAAGTGCAAACTTTGTTACAACTGCGTCAGGAATTTTTCGTGCGCTGCCTTTTACATAAAGGACAAGAGGGTGTATATTGACAGCGAACTGTGCGACGGGTGCGGTGTCTGCGCTCAGGACCTTGTCTGTCCATTTAATGCAATAGAGGTGGGGACCTGATGGTTTCCATTGTCCTTGCCGGGGTAGGAGGACAGGGTGTGATCACCGTTGCTAACCTGATAGGAAGGGCAGCCGTAATAGACGGAAAGAATGTCCTGATGACTGAGCTTCACGGCATGGCCCAGAGAGGGGGAAGGATCCTTGTTGAGCTCAGGATAGGGAATTACAAAAGCCCGATCATCCCGGATGGGAGGGCAGATGTTCTTCTCGGGTTCGAGGAGCTAGAGGCTGCAAGGAATATTCACAAGTTGAGTGAAAATGGAATATTACTCGTAAACAGGAGGAGGATTCATCCCGTTCCCAGAATAGTGAAGGTGATGGAATATCCTGAAGAACCACTGGTTCAACTTGAAAGAAGGGGTGCCGTGTTCATAGAGGCAGACAGCATTGCCCTTCAGCTCGGGAACAAGAAGGTGGTGAATACCATCATGGCCGGTTCGCTCTTCTCAACAGGAATGCTTCCTCTCTCAGAAGATTCTCTCAAGGATGCAATAAGGGAGGTCTTCGCCAAGTATTCCGATATAAATATGAGGGCGTTTGAGGAGGGGAGAAGGACTCTACCTGCACTCCAGCAGAGACCTGTATGAAGATAAATATCATAGGCGGCGGAGCGATGGGAATTGCCCTTTCATACTTCCTCGGGGAGAGGAACGACGTTTCTCTGATCGTCCGCAAGGGTACGGCCACCCAGTACAGGAATGTGGAAGCAATCTATAAAGGGAAAAGAGCAAGGGTAAAGGCCGATGTGAGGGAGGAAATTGAAGATGCCGACTTGTCCATCATCGCGGTGAAATCTTACGACCTCGGAGATGTTTTACAGGGGGATCTCAGGGGAGATGTGATTTTCATACAGAACGGTCTTTCCCATCTAAAAATAAGAAAAAGAGGAATAAGGAAATTTTATGCTGTCACGACCATCGCAGCCAGGACTGTTGAAAGGGGTGTCTCTGAAATAACAGGCATGGGTTATTTCAGGATAGGAGGGGAGGGAACCCTTGACCTCTCATTCCTCAGGGAGAGCGGAATAAATGCAGAATGGGCGGAGGACATAGTTCAGGAGCTTTACAGGAAAGCGGGCATAAATGCTGTCATAAATCCAATCACATCAATTTTCAGGGTGAAAAATAAGACTGTCATGGAAGATGAGAACCTGATGAGAATCGCATTTGCTGCGGTAGAGGAACTTGACGCACTCTTCAGGAAACTCGGATATTACCTTGAACTGGAGGAGAACGTGAAGGAAACCTGCCGCGTCACCGGTGAGAACACCAGCAGCATGCTCCAGGATCTGATAGCTGGCAGGAGAACCGAGATAGACGCCATAACAGGGGAGATTCTGGCGCTGGCGGATGAAGTCAATGTCAATATGCCCGTCAATTCCTTCCTATACAACGCAATTAAATTTCTGGAAAGGAATCACAGGTGATTCCCGGGGACCCTGACAGGATATTTTCCCGTTAGGCACCCCAGACAGAGCTTCCCCCTCCCGAGACCTATGGCCTTCACGAGACCTTCAAGTGACAGGTAACGCAAGCTGTCGGCCCCTATGCTCTTTCCGATTTCCTCTTCACTCCTGTTTGCAGCAATGAACTGCTCCTTGGTCTTCATGTCGATACCCAGGTAGCAGGGATACCTTACCGGGGGCGATGCGATCCTGACGTGCACCTCCCTGGCTCCGCTGTTTCTTAGCATCCTGACTATCTTCCTCATTGTGTTTCCCCTTATTATGCTGTCATCCACCAGAATAACCCTCTTCCCTGAGATAAGCTCCCTGACAGGGTTCAGCTTTATGTCGAGCTCGTTTTCTCTTCCGCTCTGCTCCGGCATTATGAATGTCCTGTCCACGTATCTGTTCTTGATCAGTCCCTCCGTGAAAGGAATCCCTGATTCTTCCGCATATCCCATGGCGTGAGACCTTCCTGAATCAGGCACGGGGACTACACAGTCACCTTCGACAGGGCTTTCCCTGGCCAGAATCCTTCCCAGCATGTTTCTGACATCGAATATGTTTCTTCCCTCCATAACGCTATCCGGTCTGGCAAAGTAAACATATTCAAACATGCAGTGGGCCTCCTTTCTCCCCTCAGAAAATCTGTAGGATGTAAATCCTTCCTTACTGACCTCAACAATCTCTCCAGGAAATACATCTCTGATTGTCTTTCCCCCTAACTGATCGAATACAACGCTTTCAGAGGCAGCACCGTAACCGTACTCTGTTTCCCCTATGACAAGGGGCCTTATGCCGTTAGGATCCCTCACAACGAATACCCTTCCGTTAATAAGAATGTTCAGGGAATAAGCCCCGACCAGCTTCAAGAAAGATGCTTTCATGGCTTTTACAGGGTCAGCTGCCTTGGAAAGCTCTATGGAGAGAAGCTTCAGTATGACCTCGGTATCAGAGTTCGTGGAGAAAGAATACCCCCTGCCCTCAAGACGCTCTCTCAGAGCTGGGGCATTAACTATTTCCCCGTTGTGACCCACGGATATTTCGTATCTCCCTATATTTGCATATAGAGGCTGGGCATTCTCTATGGCGGATGAACCCGCCGTGCTATACCTGATGTGACCTATTCCCAGCCCCTCATCACGCTCGAGTTTTACCCCTGAAAATACCTCGTTAACAAGACCCATTCCCCTCATTGTTTTTGTTCTGCCGCCCACGAATACTGATATACCGGCAGATTCCTGCCCCCTGTGCTGCAATATGCGAAGGGACTGGACGAGCCTGTATCCAACCGGAATGCGCTCGGCCAGGGCGACTATGCCGCAGGATTCACCTAGATTTCGCCCAGCTGTAACTTCTGATCCTTGGATCCGGATATCCACAGTGTGAGCACCTTTTGTGGGTAACATTGTATGAATGATGACCGCATCTCCTGCACTTAATATGGACCTTAATCCTTCCTCTCTTTCCCATTGAGGGTGTTCCTCTCATTTTATACCGCCTCCGAAGGTGAAATGTATACTACCACGTCCCCTCTTACTATCATTAAAGGAAACGTCCCCGTACTCTTATTGTCCACCACCTCTTCAGCATTCTTTATGACGAGATTAAGATGCTGATCGTAACCATCCAGTATTCCCCTGTATTCCCTGTTCCATTTCACCCTGACCAGGACGTACTGGTTGAGACTGTTGCCCAGTATGTTCAGGGGACGTAGCTTACCATCCATATTTCCACATTCCCACCACCTATTTAATTCTCACCGCGTCAATTTCTGCAATCCAATACATTTTTAGGAGAAACAGCATGTTGGAACAATGGTAAAAATAGGATTAATAGGTGGTTCAGTCACCGGCACCATTCTGGAAGGTGCAGAAGAGGTGAACGTAACCACCCCGTACGGGGAAACATCTTCACCTATAGAGATAGGGAAGATAGGCGGGAGGGAAGTTGCCGTTCTTTACAGGCACGGCAGGAATCATACGATTCCGCCTCACAGGGTGAACTACAGGGCAAATATTCACGCCCTGAAGGAGATCGGAGTGGAGAGGATCATATCGGTATCGGCAGTGGGGTCCCTTCAGAAGGACATAGAGCCTGGAACAATAGTGATACCTGACCAGTTCTTCGACTACACCAAGGGGAGGAGCTACACGTATTTCGATGGCCCGAAGGTAATGCATATCTCACTTGCAGACCCTTTCTGCCCCGAGCTGACTGAGGTATTTCACAGGGCCCTCATAGAATTGAGACTGAAATCTAAGAAGGGTGGTACGTATGTGTGCATAGAGGGCCCGAGGTTTTCCACCCGCGCGGAGAGCAGGTTCTTCAGGACCGTGGGTGACATAATAGGGATGACGCTGGTCCCGGAGATAAATCTTGCAAGGGAGAAGGAGATGTGCTACCTTACTCTTGCCACTGTGACTGATTACGATGTTTGGGCTGAAGTACCCGTTAATTCCAAGGAGGTCATGCGTGTGATGAATGAGAATGAAGAAAATGTCATGAAAATTCTTAGAAAGGGAGTGGCATCAATACCGGAATCAAGGGGATGCAGCTGCGGCCTGGTGTTAAAGGAGGCGGGTCTTTGAAGGCAAGGTTTCTTGGCGGCGGGGACGAGGTCGGCAGGCTTGGGATGCTTCTCTCTACGGGAAGATACCAACTGCTTTTCGATTACGGCATGAATCCCACGAAACCTCCCTCGTTTCCAATGCTTTCTCCCAGTGTTGATGCAGTATTTGTCACGCACTCACACCTGGATCACGTGGGCATGCTTCCCTGGATCAACAAGGTTGGAGGTGCCAACATATATGCAACCCCCCCTTCACTTTCCGTTATACCAATTCTTCTCTACGATGCCGTAAAGATTGCTAATATTGAAGGTAACAAGCTTCCTTACGAGGAGACTGATGTTGACGCAGTCATTGAGTCCTTCACAGCGATCAACTACGGTGAAACTCTGGAGTTAAGGGATCTATCCATTTCTTCCCACTCCACAGGACATTTAATAGGGAGCAGCATGTACCTTATTGAGGACAACAACAGGATACTGTTCACAGGGGATGTGCAGAGCATAGATACTCACCTCCTCTTCGGCATAAAACCCTTGGACACCGATGTTTTGATAGTGGAAAGCACTTACGCCGGGAAGGAGCATCCCCCGAGGAAAAGTGTTGAGGAGAACTTTCTCTCATCTATAGAGAAAATTGTGGAGGGAGGAGGAGTTGCTGTGGTACCTGCATTTGCAACTGGCAGGGCACAGGAGCTCCTCATGGTTCTGGAGAACACGGACTACGAAATATGGATGGATGGAATGGCAAGGACTGTTTCTAACGTTCTGCTTAGCTTCCCCAAGTATATCAGGAACTACCAGAAGTATAAAAAAATGGTAAGGAGGGCGAGAATGGTCAGGAGCAAGTCCGACCGGGACAGGGCTCTCAAGGGGGATGTGATAATAACGACAAGCGGTATGCTTGACGGCGGACCAGTGCTAAATTACATAGCGCAGCTGAATGAACCGAAGAACGGCCTTTTCCTGACAGGATATCAGGTGGAGGACACAAACGGGAGGATGCTTCTGGAGACTGGAAGCATTGACCTTGCCGGTGTGAACACTAAGATCAACATGGATGTGAAATTCTTCGATTTCTCTGCTCACTCAGGTCACAGGGAACTTGTGGAATTCATAGAAGGATGCAAACCGGACAAGGTTGTTCTTATGCACGGGGAGAAGAGGGAAGAGCTTGCGAAGGAGCTCACATCCGCGCAGGTTGTCCTCCCAAAGAACGGGGAGGAGTTCGAAATCTGAAGATGCTAAGGGATACCGTAATTGAGATCCTCTTCTCTGGAGAGAGGACACAGAGGGAGATCACGTCCCTTACCCGCTCCTCGAGATCGAGAATTTCTGAAGTTCTTGGCGAGCTTGAGAGGGAGGGTTTTGTTAATAGGAAGAGAATAGGAGGGAGAACAGTTCTGGTGGCCCTCAACAGTGAGAGGGTACTCCGGGTAGGAATTCTTAGAAGCTCTGAATATTTTCATATTATATCCGCCCTCAGGGCGATATCAGGTCGCATACTTTCAAGAGTGAAGGTCTACGACAATAGCCTCGAGGCACTCAAATCTTTAGTGCTTGGATCTGAGGATATCGTTTCCAGCCCCCTGGTCTCAGGTTATTTCTTTTACCTGGTGGATAATAATGTGAAACCAGTGGCTGCGGTGGCAAGAGGTGGGTCCGGTGTTATCTCAAGGAAAAACGAAGGACTCATAGGAACTACACCCCTGTCCACGATGGACAGGGAATCCATCCTGCTCAAGAACTACAGGAGAGTATATTTCAAGAGCGTGGAGGACATTGTTAAGGCGTTTCAGGATGGTGAGATAGATGCAGCATCCCTGTGGGAACCGTTCCTGTCAATAAATGGAGGAAAAGCAGCTGAGCCAGACAGGGTTTGCTGCTGCATCTTCTCCATGAATCCTAAATCAAAGGCTCTAAGCTACTTCATGGAGGAATACCTGAAAAGCATTTCCAGGGGTACGGAGTGCAATGAATGTGACGAGGTATCCGCATCCCTTTCTTCCCTGCTTGGGGTGAGTAAGGAAGATGTGGAAAGGAGCTTAAAATCTTATGTATTCACAGAGAAGATCGAGAGGGAGGATGCTTTGGAACAGATATCCCGGTTCGGCTTCTCTGTTGAGAAGGGGGTTGATACATTCCTTGAAAACTGCCCCAAAGTTCCCCTATGAACCCTATCCGTGGCAGAGATACATAATGGATCAGATTCAGGGGAGTGAAAAGCAGAGCATGCTCATAGAGAGTTCAACAGGTTCCGGTAAGACCGCGGCAGTACTCTTTGCTGTGGCTTCAAGATTTCCTGAGAGGAAGATAGTCTTTCTCACCAGGACCAACTCACAGGTAGAAAATGTTCTCAGGGAGGCAAAAAAAATCGGTCTGGAAAATGTCATGACGTTCTTTGGAAGGGGGGAGATGTGTCTCTACAAGAAAGAGGCTCCAGATATGGCACAGGGCACACCAGAGGAGCAGAGCAGTTACTGCAGGGCGCTGGTTGAGAGGTACAGCAGAGGTTTGGGGGGATGCCACTTCAGGACTGACGGGCCCGAGGGGTGGAGGACAGGAATAATGTCACAGCCTGATTTTCTAGTTCTCGGAGATGAAGGGATATGTCCCTATTTCGCCCAGAAAAACCTGGCCCCTTATGCAAAGGTCATAGCCACGAGCTACTCCTTCTTTTTAAACCCTTTCGTTAGGAAGAGGTTTCTTGAATGGATGGGAACGGACATGGGGGAAGTTGTGATAATAGCAGATGAGGCGCACAACATCCCAGATCTAGCGAGAAACATGTTCCAGGTGAAGATGGATCATTCACTCATAAACGCCTGCAGAAGGGAGGTCGAGCAGTTCGGAGACCTTCAACTCAACCAGATCAGCACGTCCTTCATTCTCGATTCGCTGGAAGAGGCTCTTGAATCCCTACTTTCAGAGGGAGACAGGATCGTGACACAGTACGAGGTTAGCGAGGCATATATGGAAACATTCAGGATGAGATCAAACGAGATAAAGAATCTTCTTTCCCTCTTGGCAAATTTCGGTCTCTCAATAAAGGAGAGCAGGGAGAATGAGGGGAAACTTCCAAGAAGTCACATATTCAACCTGGCTGTGCTCTCGATGAAACTCATGGAGGAGCAGGATGGGTACAGCGTGATCATAGCCCACAGTGGAGAGCAGTCTCTCGTTCTTATGAATCTGGAAACGTATGAACTTCTAGATTTCTTCAACGAATCCTTCCGCTCCTATTTCATGTCAGGCACGCTTTCCCCATTTTCCAAATTCGTTGATGAGGTAGGGCTGCGGGAACCTCATAACGTTACCGTGAAAACTGACTACCTCGAAAGAAACCTCAGGGTCTTCTTTGTAAAAGATGTGACATCGAAATTCACACTCAAGAATGAAACCGCGGAAAAAATGCGGTTTTACGTGAGGAAAATTGTGGAAAACATAGGAAGGAACAAAATAATCTTCTGCACCTCCTACGAACAGCTCTCATCGTTACTGGAAACTGAAATGCACGGAAAAATCTACTTCGAGAGGAAGGGCATGGGAAATGAGGAATTCCAGCGCCTCCTCTCGGAATTCCGTTCAAAGGGGGGGAACCTCTTTGCTGTGATAAGCGGACGCCTCTCTGAGGGGGTTGATCTCCCGGGCAGGGTTGCAGAGGTTGCAGTAATTACCGGAATACCGTATCCACCTCCGAATCCGGAGACATCTGCACTTGAACTATTTTACGAGATGAAGTTCAAGAAGGGATGGGAATATGCGTACGAGGCGGTTGCCTCAACCAGGATAAGGCAGGCAATAGGCAGGATAATTCGGGGACCGGACGACAGGGGAGCTGCTATAATCCTCGACTCCAGGGCACGAAAATTCAGAAATGTGCTTCCAAACCTCTACCTGTCAGATGATCTGATATCCGATGTGGAGTCATTCCTTTCTCAGTAGGGAACGCTCTTTACTTTCATCTTGTACCCAAGAATGTTCACAGCTCTATGAATGAGTGGTGTAACCACGAGAATAGCGATAGCCCCTTCCCAAGTGAACATCTTCAATGAGAGAGGATAGAATAGCAGGTAGAAGAAGCCGAGCGACGAAAGGGCGAAGGGGTATTGATCCAAAAAGAGGCTCTCTGAACCGGGTTCCCTCCCCAGCCTCCTCTTTACAAAGGAGCCAATTAGGTCCCCAAGCATGGAGAAGAAGGAGAGCGAGAGAACCATGGCAAGAGCTTCGAAAAAATTCGTGGAAAAGAGCAATTCCTTCACATGGACAGCGAGAAATATATAATTGAGAATAAGACCTGTTATTGCGCCGAAAAATGTTCCCCCTAGAAATCCCGACCAGGTCTTGTGATCCCCGAATATCCTTTTCCCTCTCCAGCTCCTGCCACCATCAATGACCACCTTTCCTCCCGTGATGACTGCGCTGGGATTGGCTATGAATGAGGGAATGAAGAGTACGAGCGCAGCTATGAATGATGGGATCATCACAGACCGACCTTCCCGTTCCATATAACGATTTCTTATTTCATACCTAAGGTTTTTCTATCCCCTTCCATTTGGCCAAAGGAGATGGAAAAGGCCAAGCCAAGCTGGATACTCCTTCAGAACATCTACGGACTGATCATAGGCTATGTAACCTACTTCATGATATTCCGCCACGCAGGTGTTACCGCCTTCGGTATATTTTCCTTCGCACTTTCATTCGGCCTGGTCTTCTCCTTCATATCGGACCTGGGTGTGAACACGGCCCACGTCAGGATGATAGCTGCCGGTAAGGACAGAAATGAATACAACAACGCCCTTCTCTTCATGAAGCTAATACTCACTGCAATCTATGTTTCTGTGATCTTGCTTTCCGTATTCGTGTGGACCGTGGTCCTGCATCACGGATTCGCATCGAAGTACGAATATTATTCCATACTAATTCTCATCCCCTATTTTATAAGTCTCCCTTACGTTCAGGCCAACAGGGCATTCTTCACCGGAACCATGGAAGCTGCTAAGATGTCCATCCCCGCGATAGTGGAATCAACGGTGAGGCTCATCTCAATCCTTGTTTTCATAAGGTTCAACGCCCTTGACATACACAACCTTGAAAGGATGGCCCTCATGATAGCCCTGTCATATTCCCTTTCCTACATAGCTTATGCCATCGCCGGATATCTTTTCGGAAGGCCATGGAATGTGAGGATGCCCAAGAGAAGCATAATTAAGGAGTACCTAAGGTATTCATACCCGCTGATGGCAGTTGCCGTTCTGGCAGCGGTTGCTTCGAATATTGCGCAGATCATAATCCAGCTATCTGTCGGGTCATTTGATGTCGGAGGTTTTTCAGGAGACCTTAGAATTATAGCAATAATCACGAGTCTCACGACTTCCGTTACCGTCCTCATCCTTCCTGTCCTGACTTCACACAGGGGAACCAGGGAGGAGTACGGGAAGACCATGGAATTCGTGATGAAGTACCTGGTTATTTTCGTCACTCCGATAACTGTATTCGCAATCATATTTGCATCTCCCATTCTGAATATATGGAGCAGCCAGCTGATTCCATTTTCATTCTCTCTCCAGATACTTCTTTTAGGGTCATGGTTTTCCACCATTTCCACACCATTCTGGACGCATTTCAATGCAACGGGAGAAACAAAGATATCCGGGATTCTGAACATAGTGGCCTATCTCTTGATAGTCATTCTTGACATTATTCTCATCCCCAGGTTCCTGGCGGGCGTGAGATTGCTTGGCATGGGTGTCAACGGTGCTGCATACGCTTCCCTGGCCTCCGGTGTTTTCCTACTTTTAGGATCATTCGTGGCTGTCAGATCTAAGATGAAGGTACACATCTCCCTTGACTCCTTGAAGGGAATAGCAATTTCCATCTTGACTGGAATCCCTTTTTATCTCCAGTTCGGTCATGTCACGAGGATGTCCTCGTACCTTTTACTTTCCCTGTTCATCGCTTTCACCCTGCTCTATATTCTCCTCCTCATGGCCACAAAAACACTTACAAAGGACGAAATCAAGGATATAATTTCAATGGTGGATCCAAGGAAGATGGTCAGATATGCGATTGATGAGCTGAGAAAACCATCACAGTAGCTGTTTTATCCTTTCATATATTGCTATGATGTGCCAGTACAGGTTCTGGAACATCCTGAGGATATCAGGCTCAGGGCATGGGGTCATTCTCTCCAGTCTGTCATCCTGGAGGTTCTGAATTACACGCTGTCTATAATGTACGGGAGCGAGATTGAGAATGAGGTGATGTTCGATTTTTCAGTTGAATTCCATGACAGAGTGAACCTCGTACCGAAAATAGTGAATGAGGCCATATTCCAGGCGGAATCAACAGGCACTGCGGGAAGGGTACGGCGATTGTCGATATGTCCAGGCAAAGCCACAGCACAGTATATCGGAGAGAGAATGAGGGAGGGGAAGCAGTACGGCAGCTCGGTGGTTAAGGCCGCCACATATGATAGGCTTGTGGTCTCGGAGAACCCGCCCTTGGTAGAGATAACGTTGGATATATAGCCATGTGAGGCCTGACGCCCTCTCACCCCTGAAGGATTTGAGATTCCTGCTTCATCAAAGGTGCCTCTATCATGCAGTCCAGGGGTGTTACTCCATTTCACATCCATTTTTATGGGTTTATCAGGAGTTAATTCCCCACTGCCCATGGGTACTTGTTCCTTTAGATTCCTAGAATTATTAAATAAAGAGCAATTCATCTCCTTCGTACATGGACAAGCTTGGTAACACCAAGGTATTTGTCATACCAAGAAGGAATGCAACACTCAATGGATCACAGAAATGGAAGGATACAATGAAGGAGTTCGTGGAGAATACCATGAAGTACCTGGAGCAGTACCATCAGAGAAGCAATTCTGAATCAGGATTTGCAGCTGACAAGAAGATGCTTGGATGGAACATAGCACAGAGGAGGGATGACAGAATAGACAGTGCACTATTCTGCACCGGCGTCTGGCATAATCTGTTCAATATGGGCAGATCTTAGAATTGTGTCCGTCACTCCTGCTCTACACATAACTCTTATATCAAGAACCAATGTCATATTATGGCAAAAGGCGATGACTTCATTTTCGACGATACAAGGAAGATTCTGATAAACGACGATATCATCGTTAGGGCAGTACAGGAGATATACAGCGATCAGGTTAAGGAGATCATAAAGAAGAAACTCCAGGAGAATCCAAGGCTTGAGAATGAGCTTAAAGATGCGATAAAGGATTACGTTAAGGGGAAACTTCTGGAGGCTGCTGCACAGGGCAAGATGCTCAAGGTAGTGGCTGAACTTGGTCTCATCTCAATGCCTGATTCATTCAGGGACGAGATAATCAAGGCCATATTGAAATCCCTAGGACCTGAGATAGATACGATACTTAAAAATACGCTTTAGATGAAGATTACAGTAAACAGGGCGCTCCTCCTTGTTCTGGGGTCCTCTTACGTTGTAATTGCAATCCTCAGAAGGGAGGCCTACTCCCCTGACCTGGTTGACTGGAACACAATCTCAATACTGGCTGCCTTGGTAGTTGTGAACACGGGCCTGATGTTTTCAGGAGGCCTGGATTTCATTGCCTACAACATAATGAAGATCACATCAACCAGGAGGCAGCTACTTTTCGTTTCTATCGGTCTGACTTCCTTCCTGGCGATGTTTCTCACCAACGACGTTGCGCTCATAGTCCTCATACCTATAACCCTTTCAATCGGCAAATTTTCGAGGAAGAACGTGGACGACGTGATCATATTTCAGGCAATGGCAGCAAACGTAGGGTCAATGCTCATGCCCTTTGGCAATCCTCAAAACATCATAATGTTCAGGGAATTTCATTTAGGATTCAGCCAGTTCGTTCTCGTCATGCTGCCCATATTCTCAGTTTCTATAGTGCTTCTTCTCTTTTTTTCTCTGATAATTAGAAATGAGGGTATAGGTCAGACCACCTCCGTCAAGAAGCCGAATTTTCTCTTTTTTTCGATATTCCTTGCCATTCTTGCTATGGTAATCATTGCAATGCTCACAGGGCAGTCTCCTTACCTGTTTCTGTTTCTTATATCACTTTCTCTAATTTTTCTATTTCTTCTGGAGCCATCAGCGCTTATAAGAGTGGATTATGTTCTCATCGCTGTATTTATCCTCATATTTCTCGTTATGAATTCAGTCAGAGAAATGGTTTCTTTTTCCCCTGGGAATAATCCCCTTACTATATTTTTCTTTTCTCTCCTGCTTTCCCAGTTCATATCAAACGTCCCCACCACTGTCCTCTTCGGTAAAGTGTCTTCCTGGACTGCTCTTTCCTACGGGGTAAATGTTGGAGGGAACGGGACAGTAATAGCTTCTCTGGCTAACATAATTGCCCTCAGGAACCTTTCCGGAAAGAATTTTTTCAGGTTCAACAAATTGTCATTCATGTTTCTAGCCGTAACCGCAGCGTTCACCGTTCTTCTCCTGCTGTTGCATTGGTGAGTATCGTACTCC
>Ga0209012_1000870_pt1 | contig 36192 bp, 25 predicted proteins | sample RS3BMetagenome_FD_184735 | JGI IMG/M metagenome (GOLD analysis project Ga0209012, IMG submission 184735) | Ferric oxide microbial mat and aquatic microbial communities from Rainbow Spring, Yellowstone National Park, USA - RS3B (SPAdes) (version 3) ...
GCCATGTCGAGGTCGTCGCCGCCGAGGAACGTGTCACCCGCGGTGGCGAGCACCTCGAAGACGTTCCCCGACAGGTCGAGCAGCGTGCAGTCGAACGTGCCGCCGCCGAAGTCGTAGATGCAGATGCGCTCCTTGGCCGCGCGGCCCAGGCCGTAGGCGAGCGCCGCCGCCGTCGGCTCGTTGATGATGCGCAGCACCTCGAGACCTGCCACCTTGCCGGCCACCTTCGTCGCGGCGCGCTGCAGCTCGTTGAAATTGGCCGGCACCGTGATGACCGCGCGGTCGACCACCTCGCCGAGGGCGCGCTCGGCCATCTCCTTGGCGCGCCGGAGCACGAACGCGCTGATCTCGGGCAGCGTGTACTCCTGCCCGCGCGCGACGACGAGCGGCCCCTGGCCGGGCCCCTCCTTCAGCTCGAAGGCGAAGCGCTGGCGGGCGCGCTTGATTTCGGCGGAGTCCCACGCGCGGCCGATGAGGCGCTTGACGCTCGCGATCGTGTTGCGCGCGTCGACGATGCGTCGCTCCTTGGCGGGGTAGCCGACCAGGATCTCGCCGTTCGGGTGGAACGAGACGACGCTCGGGAGAAGCCGCCGCCCTTTCTCGTCGGGGAGCACGTGCACGCGCCCGTTGCGCACGCAGGCGACGACGGTGTTCGTCGTGCCGAGGTCGATTCCGACGACCGCCATCGTGCCAACGGCTTACCACATCTCAGCCGCGCGATGCCGGGCCGTTCGGGCGGTGCTCGGGAAGCGCGGAGGGCGTGGACGCGGCCTCGGCTTCGAGGTCGGCGACGACCTCGCGGAACCAGCGGCGCACGGTGCGCGGGAAGGGCCACATCCAGCCGTAATCGGGGCCGACGTAGCGGCGCACGATCTCCGCCTCCAACCCGCGCGCGGCGTCGATGCCGTGCACCTCCGCGGTGGCGCGGATCGTCTCGACGTACGCCTCCCACTCGATCCGCGCGCGACCCCACGCGAGCAGCAGCGGGAAGACCGGGACGAGGTAGACGAACGCCATCGCCGCGTCGCCCATGCGGCGGCGCTGGCGAAGGTGCACGCGCTCGTGGCGGAGCAGGATGTAGCGCGCGTCGTCGTCCATCCGCTCCCAGGCATCGGGGACGTAGAGGCGCCCGAAGAGGACCGTGTGGTAGTGCGTCATGTAGCGGCGCTGGCCGCCGAGCGTGACGGCCGCGAGGGCGACCCCGATGGCGCGCTGCAGGGAGCTGTCGCGCTTTCGCACGATGGCGAAGCGCGGGAACTCGGCGCGGATCTCGCCCAGCAGACGCTCGTGGCGGCTCATCGCGATCCGGACGAGTGTACCGTCTCGTCGGCGTCCCCGGCGTGGTCGCCGTCGGCCGCGTCCGCCTCGCGCGCGAGCGAGCGGCGCTTGAGGAGGCCGTGCATCGTGGCGGTGAAGCCGGCCTCGGCGAAGAGAGGAGCGAGCGGGCTGCGCGCGGCCTCGACGCCGTCGACGGTGGCGACGAGCAACGCGCGGCGCGGCCCGCGGTCGACCAGCGCGGCGAGCGCGCCGGCGAGCGTCCGCGCCGCGGCCGAGCGCGCCGGCTCCTCGTCCGGCAGGAAGGTGAGCAGCGGGTGCTCGCCGCGGCCCATCCAGCCGAGCAGCGCGCCGTCGTGCAGGACGACGAGGGCGCCGGCGGCGCGCTGGGGGCGGGCGTCGGCCCTGGCGGCGGGCCAGTCGAGCAGCGCGCCCCACGCGCTCGCCGGATCGGTCGCCGCGAGCACCAGCGGCGGCTCGTCGCGCCCGGCCTCACGAAGCGCTCGCAGCCGCTCGTCGGCGCCGGGGAGCGCGAACTGCGCCCCGCCGCGCCCCTCGACGAAGTAGCCGCGCCGCACGCGCCCCTGGTCCTCGAGCGCCTTGAGCACGTCGTAGACGGCGGCGAACCCGCCCTCGATGCCCTCGGCGTGCGCGGCCTCGCGCGTGACGACGCCGTAGCGGTCGAGCAGCGAGCGCGCGAGCGCGGCGCGACGGTCGGTCTCGGAGGGCCGGTCGCGCCAGCGCGAGGCGCGCAGCGACCAGCGCCCCTCGCTTCCGGCGGGGCCGGTGCGGGGCGCGCGCGTCGGGCGCATCGGGTGACGGCGGTCGCGGGCCGGGCGCGACGAGTCGCCGGTGGCGTCGCGCGCCAGGCTGCGCAGCGGCTCGAGGGTGTCGTTGGTCACCTCGCCGGCCCAGACCATCTGCCACAGCGCCGAGAGCACGTCGTTCGGGAAGCCGCCCACCTCGCGCGCGATGTCGGCGAAGAAGACGGCGCCGCGGCGCGCGAGCGCCTCGCGCACGGCGGCGGCCACCGACCCCGCGACCGGCGCGGCGGGCCGCGCGAGCAGCGGCTCGTGCTCGGCCAGGTAGAGCGCGATGCGCCCGTCGCTCGCGCCGACCGGCTCGAGCCCCGCCCAGACGACCTCGCCCGAGGCGCACAGGGCGTCGAGGTCCCACGTGCGGTAGCCGTCGAGGCGCGCAGGCAGGATCTCCGTCTCGAGCGCCGAGGCGACGAGCGGGCAGCCCTCGAGCTCCGCGACGACGGCGAGCAGCGCGTCGCGCCCGCGGCGCTTGCGAGGGACGCCGTGCCACGCCGGGAGGAAGCGCGCGAGCGCGCGCGCGTCGACCGGCTCGATGGCGGCGCGGATGCGCGCGAGCGACTTGCGGCGGATGGCGTCGAGCACCTCGCGGTCGCACAGCTCTTCGCCGTCGCCGTCGGGCAGGAACGCGCCGCGCACGAGGCGACCCTCGCCGAGGAGGGCGGCGAGCGCCGGCTCGATCGCGGCCTCGTCGACGCCGAGGCGGGCGGCCACGTCGCGCGGCAGGAAGGGGCCGCGGGTGCGGGCGAAGCGCCCGACGAGATCGCGCATCGGCGCGGTCGCCGGCGCGAGCAGCGCGTCGGGCAGCCCGGGGGGGAGCGCCACGCCGAGCGCGTCGCGAATGCGCGCGGCGTCTTCGGCGGCGACGAGGCGCGCCTCGCCCGCGACGGAGACGCTGGCCGCTCGCCCCTCGCGCACGAGCTGCCGCGACCACGTCGTCGCCTTCTCGGGGGGCGCGCACCGCGCGCGCAGCTCCTCGCGCGACAGATCGCCGACCGCGAGGAGTAGATCGTGCACGCCGTCGGCGTGCGTCGCCGGACGCGAGAGGCGCTGCGCCCAGCGCACGTGAGCCTCGATGACCTCGGGATCGAGCAGCTTGCGCAGCTCCGCCTCGCCGAGCAGCTCGCGCAGCCGCCCGTAGTCGATGGTCAGCGCCTGCGCCCTCCGCTCGGCGAGCGGGGCGTCGGCGTCGTAGATGAAGCCCGCGACGAACGCGAAGAGGACGCTCGCGGCGAACGGGGAGGGGGCGCGCGTGTCGACGGTCGTCACGCGCACGCGCCGCGCAGCGACGTCGCGCAGCAGCGCGACGAGCCCGGGCAGATCGAACGCGTCGCGCAGGCACTCGCGGTACGCCTCGAGGACGATGGGAAAGCTCGGGTGGCGCGAGGCGACCGCGAGCAGATCGCCGGCGCGCTTTCGCTGCGCCCAGAGCGGCGTGCGCTTGCGGGGGTCGCGCCGGGGGAGCAGCAGCGCGCGCGTGGCGCACTCGCGGAAGCGCGCGGCGAAGAGCGCCGTGCCGTCGAGCGCGCGAGTCACCTGCTGCTCGACGGCGTCGGGCGAGGGGAGGAACAGCTCCGGCGGCGGCGGCTCGTCGCACGCCGGGATGCGGAAGGCCATCCCGTCGTCGGTGTAGTGGAGGTCCACCTCGACGTACTTCTCGCGCAGCGTCGCCGCCACCGCGGTCGCCCAAGGCGCGAGCAGGCGCGCGCCGAGCGGGCAGAGGACGACGACGCGCCAGTCGCCCACGTCGTCGACGAAGCGCTCGACGACGACCGCACGGTCGCTCGGCACCTCGCCGGTCGCCTGGACCTGCTCCTTCACGTACGCGACCAGCGCGTCGGCGGCCCGGCCGTCGAGCGCGTGCGAGCCGCGCAGCGACGCCGCGTCGGCCTCGCCGGCAGCCACGCGCCGAACGAGCTCGCCGATGCGCAGCCCGAACGCGCGCGCGCGCCCGGCGCGGTCGCCGTGCCAGAAGGGCATCTTGCCGGGCTGCCCGGCCGCGGGCGAGACGACGACGCGCTCGCTGGTGATGCGCTCGGCGCGCCACGACGAGGCGCCGAGCAGGAACACCTCCCCCTCGCGCAGCTCGAAGACCATCTCCTCGTCGAGCTCGCCCACGCGCCGTCCCGGCTTGCCCTCGGCCCCCTCGGTGAAGACGCCGTAGAGTCCGCGGTCGGGGATCGTGCCGGCGTTGGTGACAGCCAGCCTGTGGCTGCCGGCGCGCCCCTCGACCCGCCCGCGCGCGCGGTCCCGGGTGACGCGCGGGCGCAGCTCGGCGAAGTCGTCGGACGGGTAGCGACCGCTCAGCATGTCGAGCACCCCGTCGAACGCCGCGCGCGGCAGGTCGGCGAAGGGCGCCGCGCCGCGCACGCGATCGAACAGGTCGTCGACGCCGAGCGGCTCCATCGACGCGATGGCGACGATCTGCTGCGCGAGCACGTCGAGCGGGTTTCGCGGGTAGAACGTCTCCTCGATCTCGGCGGCGCGCATGCTCGCGGCGGCGGCGGCGCACGAGACCAGATCCTGGCGGTGCTTGGGCAGGAGCACCCCGTGCGGCACGCCCCCGACGCCGTGGCTCGCCCGGCCGATGCGCTGCAGCCCCGAGGCGACGCTCGGCGGCGCTTCGACCTGCACGACGAGGTCCACCGCGCCCATGTCGATCCCGAGCTCGAGCGACGAGGTGGCGACGATGGCCGGCAGGTCGCCGCGCTTGAGGCGGTCCTCGATGGCGGCGCGCTTCTCGCGCGCGAGCGATCCATGGTGCGCGAGCGCGAGCTCCTCGCCGGCCAGGTCGTTGACCGCGGCCGCGAGGCGCTCGGCCAGGCGGCGGCTGTTGACGAAGACGAGGGTCGAGCGGTGTGCGCGCACGAGCTCGACGATGCGCGCGTGGACGCTGGGCCAGGTGCTGCCGGGCTGGCGTTCGGCGCGGTCGGCGGCATCCGGCTTCCGCTCCTCGGGCGACCACGCCTCGACCACGAGCTCCAGGTGCTTTCTCGCCCCCGCGTCGACGACCGTCACCGGCCGCGGAGCGCCGCCGTCGAACCCGCCGAGCAGCCGCGCCACCTCGTCGAGCGGGCGCTGCGTCGCGCTCAGCCCGATGCGCTGCAGCGGTCTCGCGCCCGCCGGCCGCAGCGCCTCGAGGCGCTCGAGCGACAGCGCCAGGTGCGCGCCGCGCTTGGTCGGGACGAGCGCGTGGATCTCGTCGACGATGACGGTGTCGATCGACGGGAGAATGTCGCGTGCGCCCGAGGTGAGCAGCAGGTAGAGCGACTCGGGCGTGGTGATGACGATGTCGGCCGGTGCGCGCGCCATGCGCGCCCGCTCCCGCGCCGGGGTGTCGCCGGTGCGGACGTCGACCGCGGGGAGGTGCAGCGTCGCGCCGTCGCGCTCGGCCTGCGCTGCGATCCCCTCGAGCGGGGCCCGCAGGTTGCGCTCGACGTCGACCGCGAGCGCCTTGAGCGGCGACACGTAGAGGACGCGCGCACGCTCGCGCCTGCCGCGCGGCGGACCGGCGCGCACGAGGCGGTCGATCGCCACGAGGAACGCCGCCAGGGTCTTGCCGGAGCCGGTGGGCGCCAGGAGCAGCGTCGAGGCGCCGCGCTCCACCGCAGGCCAGCCGAGCGCCTGCGCGCGCGTCGGCTCGCCCAGAACCGAGCGGAACCAGGCGGCGACGGACGGGTGAAACGGCTCGAGCGGCGACACGGCGGCGACCCGGGATCCTAGCCCGCGGCGGCATCCCCGCCCGCGCCTGCGCCCGCCAGCCCACGAACGGGTTACCCGATCCGGCGCGCCGCGCGGTAGGTTCTTGGGCGCCGATGACCGACGCACCGCGCCCCGGAGAGCCGCCGCCCGCGCCGTCCGTCCCTTACGAGTTCTCCGACGCCCACAAGGAGACCTTCCGCGGGCTGGCCGCGTCGATGAGCTTCGTCGGCGTGTGCACGTTCCTCTTCGGCCTGCTGTCGATCGTCTTCTCGCTCGGCGAGGTGTACGAGGGGTTCGTCCCCAACGCCGTCGGTACCGCGGTGCTCGCCGCGCTCGACGGCGTCGTCGCCGTCTGGCTGCTGTCGGCCGGGCGGTCGCTCTCGGGCATGCTGCGCACGCGCGGCCGCGACGTCGAGTACCTGATGGAGGCGGTCACGCAGCTGCGTCGCCTCTTCGGCCTGGCGCGCGTCGTCATCATCGTCGTCGCGCTGCTCGTCGTCGTCGCCGCGACGGCGGTCGTGTGGTGCACGATGGGCCACGGGGCCAACCGGTGTTTCGGCTTCTTCGGATGAGTGGCGCATCAGGGCCGGAGCGCCATCGCGCGCCGGAGGATCTCGCGTGCGCCCTCGGGATCGTCGGACACGATCTCGACGATGTATCCGTGCGGCACGCCGATGACGGTCGCGCGGGCCCCGCGCGGGACGAGCGGGTCGTAGCTCATCTCCGGAACGTCGTGGCCAAGCGCGTCGTCGCGCGCGATGTGGCAGTCGATCACGTGCTGCAGCCACTCCGGGCTGAGCTTCTCGATGCGGTGGAAGCGCACGCGCGCGCCGAGCACGCGCGGCAGACCGTCGGGCGGCGCCGGCCCTTCGACGAGGTCGACGGCCACGATGTCGTCGCGGTGCGCGAAGGGGCTCTCGACGATGTCCGCCTCGGCGATGCCTGCGCATGCGGTGGCCTCGGCGTCGCGCAGTGCGGTCGACACGCGCCGGTGCTCGACGGCCGCGTGGCGCAGCTGCGTGGCGCGAACGCGGTCCCGCTCGGCGTCGGCGGAGCCGCGCGGCGCCGACCAGCAGATGGTCCCCGGCTCGGACTGCACGAGGGGGCCGCAGCGGACGTCCTCGCTCATCGTCGCCTGGCGCTCGAGCACCGAGGCGGCGCGCTCGTCCTCGCGCGCCAGGTGGCGCTCGCCGCGCGCGCTGAGGTGGTTTTCGGGGATGGTCGTGGCGGGCGGGGGGGACGACGCGCAGCCGAGCGACAGCAGCGACACGAGCGGCAGCGCGGCGAGGGACAGCGCGATGGGATGCATGGTCAGGGCCTCCGACCATGCGCTTCAGCAACCGCCGCACCAGCCCGCGAAACGCGACGCCGCGCGGGAAACCGGCGCCACCCGGCGACGCCGCGCGACGCCGTTGCGCCGGCGCGCAAAGCGAGCGCTCGACCCCCCGGGGGCTCCTAGTCGCCGAGCACGTCGCCCTCGGCGACGCCGCGGCCCATCGCCCACTCGGCCGCGCGCATCGCGCGCTTGCCCTCGGGCTGCACCGTCACGAGCTCCACGCAACCGGCCCCGCACGCGACCAGGACGCGCGACTTGTCGGCGACGACGACCTGCCCGGGGCGCGCCCCCGCCGGCTCGCCCGCGATCACGCGCGCGGCGTGCACCTTCACCGTCTTGCCGCGGGCCGTCGTGAACGCGCCCGGCCACGGGCTCATGCCGCGCACGTGGTCGTGCACCTGCTGGGACGTGCGGCTCCAGTCGATGCGGCCGTGGTCCTTCTCGAGCATCGGCGCCATCGTGGCGCGCGCGTGGTCCTGCGGCTCGAGCGTGTGCTGCCCGGCCACGTAGCGCGGCAGCCACTCGCGCACCGCGTCCGCCCCCATGCGCGCCAGGCGCTCGGACAGCTCGCCCGCCGTCTCCTCGGGGCCGACGGGCGTCGCGGCGCGCGCGAAGGTCGGCCCCGTGTCCATCCCTTCGTCGAGCTTCATCAGCGTGATGCCCGTCTCGCGCTCGCCGTGCACGACCGCCCACGTGATCGGCGCCGCCCCGCGGTACTTGGGGAGCAGCGACGCGTGCACGTTGACGCACCCCAGCCTCGGCCCCTCGAGCACGTCTCTGGGCAGGATGCGCCCGTACGCGACGACCAGCGCCACGTCGGCGTTCTGCGCGCGCACCCACGCGCCGAACTCTCCGGTGCGCAGCTTCGTCGGCTGCACGACCGGCAGCCCGAGCTCGGTCGCGCGCACCTTCACCGCCGGCGGCGTGAGCGCGAGGCCGCGCCCGGCCGGCTTGTCCGGCTGGCAGACGACGCCCACGACCTCGGCGATGCCGTGCAGCGCCTCGAGCGACGGGACGGCGAACGCGGGCGATCCGAAGAACAGCGCGCGGAAGGTCACGGCATCTTGGCGACCGTGATCTGCACGCGCGGCTGGCTGATCTCGTGGTCGATCCCCTCGAAGACGCCGGTCAGCGGCGTGATGACGCGAAGGATGTACGTCCCCTTGGGCAGCGGGCCCGCCGGGTCCTTCGGGTAGCCGTGGCCGGGCAGCGCTCCGCGCGCGCGCTGCTTGGACGCCCACTTGTAACGGACGGCGTCCCACTTGAGCACGAGCTTCGCCGTCCCCTGCTGCGCGAGCGTGACGCGCGCGATCTGCGGCTCGGGGGCGGAGGCGTTGGCCACCTCGGGCGGCAGCGGCGGCGCCTCGCCGCGCGGGGCGTCCATGCGCTTTCCCTTGAGCGTGTACACCTCGAAGTCGAAGCGCGGCTCGGGGTCCACGACGAAGTCGAGCGGCAGCTCGGTCTTGCCCTTGTTCTTGAAGGTGACCGTGATGCTCGACGTCGAGCCGGGGGCGATGCGCGGCGAGTCGGGGGTGACCCGGATCTCGAGCGCGTCCTTGACGTCGCGCTGCTTCTCGTCGGGCGTGGCGTTCGGGACCACGCACGCCGCCTGCGAGATGACGGCGAGGAGGTCGGGGATGTCGAAGCCGCCGCACGGCGTGGGCTTCTTGCTGGCGTCGTCGCCGGCGCCGCCGCCGGGGGCGGACGCCGTGCTGCCGGAGGGCGCCGGGGTCGAGTCGCCCGACGCGGGCATGTCGGCCGCGCCGCCGTCGCCGTCGGCCGACGCCGTGTCGTCGGCGTTCTCCGGCTCCTGCGCCGGCTTGCCGTTGCCGCACGCGGCGACCGCGACGGCGAGCGAGAGGAAGCTGCACCAGGTCCCGAGGGCTCCGCGGAGGCGCGGGCGCGGCGTGGCGATGGGTTGCATCGGGCCCCGACGATATCACCGCGAGCGGGGGCGATGCACGCGCGCTTGGCCGCCGCTCAGCGTCCCGCCGGGTAGAACGGCGCCACGGCGAGCGCGAGTTGCATCGCCAGGAAACGATTGCCGCGCAGCTTCACGTCGCCGTCGGCGAGGGCCTCCTCGGGGCCGAGCTCGCCGCGCAGCACGCGCTCGAGCGTCGTCAGGCGCGCCTCGACGACGACGTCGGCGTCCTCGGGGTCGATGGGCTTGCGCGCGGCGTCCCCGAAGCCGAAGACCATCGCGAAGCGCTCGGCGGCGTCGTCGTCGCGCACGGCGAGCTCGATGCGGCCGCTCGCCATCGCCACGCGCTTGAGCACGCGCGGATCGCTCATCACCGCCACGCCGCCGACGGGCGCGAACTTGGGGATGAGGCGCTTGGGCCCGGCGGCGTCCTCGAGGAAGCGCGCGACGGCGACGTCGGTCGTGTGCATCCAGAGCGTCGGCTTCTCGGCTTCCCCGGCTTGCGCGGTCATCTCGCGGCCGCGGATGCGCACCGTCCAGTCGCCGCCGTCGGCGCCGTCGATGCGGACGGCGACCGTGTACGCGTCGCCGGGCGCGTCGGCCGGGACCATGCGCGCGTGCAGGTCGGGGACGACCTCGGTGACGAGCGACTCGACGGTGGTGCCGGGCGGGATCTCGATGGGGAGCATCGGGCGCGGAAGGTAGTGGCGGGGGAGGGCGGGCGCCACACGAGGAATCCGCATCGCCGCAGAGGGCGACGCGGCGCAGTCCGCTTGACGCGCCCCTTCGTCGTCATTACCTGGGAGCCCATCACAGTCCGCAGGGCTCGCGCCTGCGTGAGCAAGAGACCGCTGAGCAATCCGTGCGCCGCACCTGGCGGCCCGCGCGTGAGCGGCGACTGGGGCATGCGTCGTTCGACGACTGGACCGCGCAGCGCGCGAGCGCGACGTCGCGTCAGCACCCGCCGCCGGGCGATGATCGTGCAATGGGGATCGCTGCCGTACTCGCACGCCGGGACCGCATTCAGCGCCGATACGGATGGTCCTGGTGTGCATGGCGAACCAGCCTCCGGGATCGCCTCGGGGCACCAGGGCGCGCGCGATCCGTCGGGGGCCGTTCCGGCGTCGGCCCCCTGCCGTCCGAGAGAGTCCCCTCATCGGCGGGCGAGCAGCCGCAGGTCCAACCCGCCAGGAGGGCGGCGGTCAGGATGATCTGCGCCCGTGCCGGCGTTTTTCACGCAACGCCCCCGATCCGCCCCCACACGCGCGAAGCGAGCAGGCGCACGACGCGGGCGTCGCCGTCGCGCTCGAGCGCGGCGACGGTCTCGTCGACGGCGCGGTCGATCGCCGCCCGCTCGGCGGCGTTGAGCCGCGGGAGGATCCACGCCGCCACCGCCCACGCCAGCTCGGCGTGGCGGCACTCGTCGGCGCCGATGCTCCGCATGGCGCGGCGCACCTGCGCGTCGCGCGAGGCGCGCGCCTCGACGAGGCCGACGACGGCGCCGTACGTCTCGCGCACGCAGCCCTCGACCGCGTTCTCGAGGGCGATCGCGAAAAGGTCGCGCACCGGCGTCTCGGCGGGCGCCTCCGGCAGGCGCCCCTCCGCGCCGTGGCGCCGCGCCAGGCGCGCCATCATGGCGGTGTGGCGGATCTCGTCTCGCCGGGCGCGGCGCGCGTCGCGCAGGAGCGACGGCGGGGCGCCGTGCGCCGCCAGCTCGCGCTCGAGGCGCGCGAACGCGTGCACGCTGACCGCCTCGAGGTAGACACGCTCGGCGAGCAGCGCTCCGGTGGCCGCGTCGTGCTCGCGCCCCGGATCGGGCACGCCGTCGGTGCGGCGCCCCAGGCAGGTGTAGCCGCAGGAGATGATCACGTCGCCCGACCACGCGGGGCACGTCGGCCCGGCGTCCGCGCCGCCGTCGCCCGCGCCGCCGTCGTCCTGCGCGGCGAGGTAGGCGTCGGCGTACCCCTGCGGCAGGGTGCACGTGTACCCACCGGCGCCGGAGTCCTCGAGCTTCGCGCAGAAGACGTTGCAGGCTTCGCTGAAGGTGAAGTCGCCGCCGGCGACGAGCCCCTGCGCGACGAGGCACGCCTGGTCCGGCGTGGCGCTGCCCGAAGGCACCGGAAGGTTCTGCCCGCCGCAGTTGCATCCGCCGCACGCCGCCTCCGGGCCGCCGCTGCCGTCGTCGCCGGGGACGTCCGGCGCGGCGTCGGCGGGCGCCCCATCCGTCGGTGACGCATCCGGGAGCGAGGAGCTGGAGACGAGCCCCGACGAGGAGCAGCCGGCGGTGGCGAGCGCTGCGACGTGAAGGAGGGCGGTGCGAAGGCGCATGCCGGCGAGCGGAGCAGGCTCCGTGCCGGCTCGGTTCGCCGCGGAATTACGCAATTCGCGTGTGTCGGGGTGTGCCATGTCAGGGACGAAGACGCCTCCCGGTTCACGCCGCGGCGCCTGCCGTTCGACAGGAGAGGTGTCGGGCTCGACGAAGCGCACTTCGATCGGAGCCAGAGGCGCTTCGATCGCGAGGGAAGCGTCTTTCATGGAGACGAAGCGTGCTTCGAAGTCGAGGGAGGCACCGTTCGGTCGAGGGGAGCGCGCTTCGGTCTCGAGGGAAGCGCCATCCATCGAGGCGGAGCCCCCTTCGAGCTCGAGGGAGCCACGGTCTGGTCGAGCGGAGCGCGCTTCGGCCTCGAAGGAAGCGCCATTCGTCGAGGCGGAGCGCGCTTCGTCGTCGAGGGGAGCGTCATCCGGACGAGGGGAGCGCGCTCTTTCCTCGACGAGCCCCACGTCTTCTCGAACGAAAGGTGCGCGCATCACGATCCGCGCACGCTTCTTCGAGGAAGGAGCGCCTGCCTTCGAGATGCGAGCGCGCTCCCTCGATATCGGGGCGGGCTCCTTCGAAGCCCGAGCGCGCTCCCTCGACGCGGAAGCGGGCTCCGTCGAGGCCGAAGCGGGGCCCCTCGAGGTCGAAGCGCTCTCCCGCGAACCCCGAGCGCGCTCCCTCACGAGAGGCAGGGCGCGAGCGATCCCCGCCGAGGGGCAAGGCAGACGGCCCTCGTCGCTCGCGGCCGTCATGGAGCTCGAGACGATCAGCGCGACGACTCCGGCACCGCCGAAGGCGCCCTCGGCGAACGCTTGTCCGCCCAGGTGATCTCCACCTGCTCCCACCCGAGCGATCGCAGCAGTGCCCGCAGCGTCCTGTCCGCGCTCGTCCGCGCGCGGTCGAGGATGCCCGCGGCGAGCGCGGCCTGCCGCATCTGCTCCTCGGCCGCGCGGCGCGCATCGCTCTCGAGCTGCTCGTTGCGCTCGGCCATCACGTCGGTCGAGCGCTGGTAGACGTGCGTGGCCTTCTCGTCGAGCGCCGAGGACGTGATCTCCGGCGCCGGCAGCCGCACGTGCACGGTGTGCGTCGCGGCGTCGACCGTCACGTCGCCGTCCTGCAGCTGCGAGAGGTCGACGCCCGCCGTCACGTCGCCCACCGCCACGAGGAGCAGCGCGTCCTTCGCCTGCACCAGCCCCCAGAGGTGCTGCTGCTCGTCGTTCACCTCGATGACCTTCTCGATGTGGAAGCTCGTCGCCTCGAGCTTCGCCATGTCGCGGATGGCCGTGATGACCGACGCGCCCGCGTGCACCTCGATCTTCGACGTCGACGCCGGCTGCGCCGAGGGAGCGTCCTCGCGCCCCGCGAGGTACGCGCCGCCCACGCACGCCACGAAGAAGGCGGCCATCCCCGCCGCGACGAGCGCCCGCCGTCCTGCCCGGCTCACGCCCTCAGCATACCGCGCGCGACGGCCTAGAGCCCCGCCGTCGAGATCGGCCCGGTGTCCACCGCCTCGAAGTCGCTCCCGTGCACCTGGTCGAAGTCCTGCACGAGCTGATCGATCAGCGGCGTCCACCCGTCGTCGCTGTCGCCCGTCAGGAACCAGTCGCTCCCGTTGTCGGCCAGGATGATCCCGTACTGCTGCAGCGCGACGAGGATGACGCGCGTGGGCCCCGAGAACTTGGTCACGTCGAAGCTCGCCTTCAGGCGAAGGCGCAGCCCCATCGGCGGCAGCGTCGGGTCGTTCTTGCCGGCGGCGTGCGTCGCGGGGTGGATGTAGCCCTGCTGCGTGCTCGCCATGGTGAAGCGGATGGCGTGGTGGATCGCGCCCGCCTGCACCTCGGCGAGCTTCACGAGCCCCGGCAGGATCGGCAGCCCCGCGGCGTCGGCGCTCGTCCAGCCGTCGGGGCGCAGCATGTTCGAGCCGAGGTCGAACTTGGCCCCCGAGCCGCACGTCCAGCCGGGGTTGTCGTACGTGCTGCTCCACGTCTCGTAGAGCAGGCAGCTGCCCGACTGCACGACGAGCACGTGCATGTCGCCGCCGGAGCCGGCTCCGCCCTCGATCTTCGCCGTCGGCGGGAAGGGGTAGGGCCCCGGATCGCTCTCGGACGCGTACTGGAACGTCATCGGCACGCCGGGCTGAGATGCGGGCACGACCTGCCACGGGATGCCATAGTGGTCGGTCGACCAGTCGCCCCAGTCCGGGTGCAGGTGCGCGGTGACGTTCATCGTCGTCTGGTAGGTCGACCAGTTGGGGTTCACCGGGAACTTCTGCGGGTCGTCGATGCGCGTGTTCCACGGGTTGTCGGGAGGGAAGAGCGCGCACCCGCCGAGCACCGGGACGTCGCCCGTCCCGGTCGCGCCGTCGCCGCCCGCCGCGTCGCCGCCTACTCCCGCCTCGCCGGAAGCGGCGCCGTCGCCGCCGCCGATTCCCCCCTCCGCCGACGCGTCGTCCCCCGCGCCTCCGTCGCCGCCCCTCGACGACAGGGATCCCGAGTCGCCGTAGGTCGAGCACGCGCCAATCGCGACCACGCTCGCCGCGCACACCGCGAGGATGCACCGCATCGGGCCACCTCCCGCCGTTCATCCTACCAGACCGCTGCGCCCGCTTCGACGGCGGCCCCTCCTACCCGGAGCGCAGCACCATCACCGGCCCGTTCGCGTCCCGCAGCACCCCCTGCAGCACCGCCGCGCGCCCCGGCTCCATCACGCCGTGGAAGCACAGCACCACGAGGTCCGCCCCGTGCTCGACCGCGAAGCGCGCGATGGCGCTCGCCGGCTCGCCGTGCGCGAGCGACAGGCGCAGATCCTTCGGCTGGCCGGGCTGGCCGCTCGTCAGGCGGTCGACGAACTCGGTGGCCCACGCCGGCCACTCGTGGTGCTGCTGGTCGACGTAGCGCGGCGTCGCCAGCGCCCCCGGCTCGCGCCCGGGCGCGGCGCCGGGGCAGGCGATGTGCAGCGCCCAGAGTCGGCACGAGGCGCGCTCGGCCAGATCGAACGCCGGCGCGAGCGCCGAGGTGGTGCCCGGCGCGCCGTCGTGCGGCACGAGCATCGTGCGCAGCTCCCACGGCCCGGCGCGGCGCGTGGGCGGCACGAGGACGACCGGGCGGCCCGTCTCTCGGACGACGCGCGCGGCCACGGGCCCGAGCGCGCCCGGGCCGCCGCGCATGCCGGTGTGCGTGCTCAGCACGATCAGCACGTCGCGCCAGCCCTCGGCCGTGCGCAGGATGCAGTCGGCCGGTTCGCCCACGCGCGTGTCGAGCACGACGCCGCCCATCTGCGTGCGATCGAGCCCGAGCTTGCCGCCGACGTCGGGCGGCACCTCGGCGCGATCGGGGACGACGTGAAGCACGTGCAGCGACGCGTCGAGCGCGCGCGCGAGCTCGCGGGCGACCGGCAGCACGGCGGCGGCGGTGCGCGAGCCGTCGAGCGGGACGAGGACGACGCACGGCGCGGTCATGGCGCCCCCGCAGCGAGCCGGGGCTCGACCGGCGCGGCGGCGGTCGGGGTCGCGGTGAGCTCGTGGCGCTCGCCGCGCCACTGCACCGCGAACGAGAGCCTCTTCCAGCGCGGCGGCAGGTGCGGGCGCAGCACCGGACCACGCGCGCCCGCCTCGAGCCCCGCGAAGCCGAAGACCGCCGCCTGCCACAGCCCGCCGAGCGCGCCGACGTGCACGCCGGCGGCGGCGTTGCCCATGTCGTCGTCGAAGTCGATCGCCATGGTCTGCCGGAAGTAGCGCTCCGCGAGCACCACGTCGCCGAGGCGCGCGGCGACGGCGGCGTGCACCGGGGGGCTCAGCGAGCTGCCGTGATCGGTGCGCGCGTCGTAGAAGCGGAAGTTGGCCTCGCGCACCGCGGGCGGGAAGCGGTCCCAGAGGAGGTAGAGGAGCATGACGACGTCGGGTTGCTTGAGGATCTGCGAGCGCGCGATGCGCTCGTGGCCGAGCAGCACGGGCATCGGCGTGCGCCGGCGGGCGTACGGCGCGAGGTCGAGCGGCTCGAGGTCGAAGTAGCCGCGGAACTGCTCGATGAGCCCCGTCGACGGATCGACGACGAGGTGCAGGCGCGCCGCGATCTCGCGCCAGCGATCGGGCTCGTCGTCGCCGAGCTCGAGCCGCGAGGCGAGCTCGCGCCAGCGCTCCGGCCAGCGCTGCGCCGTCCGCCGCGCCAGCTCGGCGCCGCGCTCGAGGTTCCAGCGCGCCATGCCGTTGGTGAACGCGTCGTCGTCGACCAGGTCGTGGTACTCGTCGGGCCCCTCGACCCCGTCGATGTGGCAGCTGCCGTCGTCGGCGCGCCGCGCGCGGCTCGCCCAGAAGCGCGCCGTCTCGATCACGATCTCGGCGCCCGCCTCGAGCAGGAAGGCGTCGTCGCCGGTCGTCTGCCAGTAGGTCCACACCGCCCACGCGACGTCGGCGCTGATGTGGTGCTCGCGCTCGCCGGTGTGCACGAGCAGGATCCGCCCGTCGGGCGTCGCGAACATGCGCGGCGTGACGTCCTCGCCCGTGTCGGCCGACTCCCACGCGTAGAGCGCGCCGCGGTAGCCCATCTTCGCCGCCCGCGCGCGCGCCGCCGGCAGCGTGTGGAAGCGGTACATGAGGAGCGCGCGCGCCGCCTCCGGCCACGTCCAGACGAAGAACGGCAGCATGTAGACCTCCGTGTCCCAGAACACGTGGCCGCCGTAGCCGCCGCCGGTCAGCCCGCGGGCGCCGATCGACACCCACGGGTCGTCCGGATCGGCGGCGCTGACGAGGTGGTAGACGGCGAAGCGCAGCGCGCGCTGCGCGTCGAGGTCGCCGTCGACGCGCACGTCCGATCGCCGCCACGCCTGCTGCCACGCCTCCCGGTGCGCCTGCACGATCCCCTCGAGCCCCTGCGACGCCACGGCGCGCTCGAGCCGCCCCGCCGCGCTCTCGACCGTCACGTCGCCGGCGCACCCCTTCTCGACGTCGAAGATGCGGTCGCCGCGGTACGAGCGCCCGAGCGACACCGGCACCTCGAAGCTCGCGGGCACGACGCCGAAGCTGCGCGGCTCCTCGATCGTGCCGAGCAGCGCGAAGGCCACGCCGACGCCGCGATCGGTGCGCACCGCGGTGGGCACCACGGGCGCGCCCTCGACGGCGACGCGCCCCGAGTAGTTCTCGGGCGTGAGCAGGATCGACTGCACGAGCAGGTGCCGGTCGGCGAGCGACGCGAAGCGCAGCGCCTCGACGCGCGTGACGCGGCCGGCCTCGTCGCGGTGGCGCCACTGCCGCCAGAGGATGCCCTGGCGCATGTCGAGGACGCGCCGGTGCGAGAGCCAGTCGCCCTCCGAGAGCCGCAGCGGCGAGCCGTCGACGGCGCCGCCGACGCGCGCCCAGTCGGGCAGCGCGAGGAGCGTCGGCATCGGCGCCTCGGGCGACCCGTGGAAGACGCCCGCCACGTACGTGGCCGGCGCCGACAGCGGCGTGCCCTCGGCCACCGAGCCGCGCGAGCCGACGTGGCCGTTGCCGAGCGCGAAGATCGACTCCACCTCGTGCTCGCGGCCGGGGACGAAGCGGCCCTCGACGAGGACCCACGCCGGATCGTCGGTCGGCTCGGCGGGCAGGCGCACCGGGTGGCGCTCGGCCTGGTCGCCCAGCAGCTCGAGGAAACGCGGCGGTCCGCCGCCCAGGTGAAGGACCGGTGGCGGTACGCCGCCCGGCTCGGGGCCGACCGACACGAAGACGGCGCCGCACGCCTCGGGCACGACCATCTTGTCGTCGCTGCCGGGAAAGCCCGCGACGGGCCCGAGCTCGTCGCCGGCGATCAGGATCTGCTCGTTGGCGATGCCGCGCGGCGCCGCCACCTCGCTCAGCAGCCACCGCACCGAGTCGGACTTGTCGGTGAGACCGACCTCGATGTGCTTCACGTCGCTCGTGACGCGCGCGTCGGGCAGCCCGAGCTCGCGGCAAGCGCGCTCGGTCATCTCGAACGCCTCGTGCAGGCCGCCCTGCAGGCCCGCGTCGCGCAGGCGGCTCTGCACCGCCTCGACGAGCGCGGGGATCGCCGACTTGGGCGGGTCGCGCCACCGCTCGAGCGGGATGAGGTCGATCTTGCGGCGGTTCAGGCGATTTCGAACGACGTCGATCGCCAGGCCCGTACGCGCCGTGATCTCGCGCGCCACGCTCTCGGCGATCGCGGTCAGCTTCGCGTCCTCCTCGGGCGTCGCGCGGCGCGCGACGCGGATCCGCGGCGGCGAGGCGCCGTCGAACCCGTACACCTCCGAGCCGCGGTTGGTGCAGAGAAGGAGGTTCGACTCGTGCGGGCCGCGGATGGCCGCCGACAGCTGGCCGCCGACGTTGACGACGTTCGTGCCGGTGACGACCGCGACGAGGACGCCGGCGCGCAAGAGCCGCTCGATGACCCGGCGCACGGCGGTCGCGTCCACGTGCCGGCTCTCGACGGCCGTGCCGTCCCAGTCGAAGACGATGAGGCGGAAGGTCCGGTCGAGCGCGGCCGACGTCTCCATCGGGCAGGGCCGGTGCATGCCGGGCGCCGCGCGGGCGCGGTTCGGCTACAGTCACCGCCATGCGCCGAACGATGAACTTCAATGCCGGCCCGGCCACGCTCCCCCTGCCCGCGCTCGAGCGCGCGCGGGACGAGCTGCTCGATTTCGCCGGCAGCGGCATGTCGGTGATGGAGCACTCGCACCGCGGCAAGGAGTACGAGGCGGTGCACGACGAGGCGCTGGCGCTGCTGCGGCGGCTGCTCGCGGTGCCCGCCACGCACGAGATCCTCTTTCTTCAGGGCGGCGCGTCGATGCAGTTCGCGCTCGTGCCGATGAGCTTTCTGCCGCCCGGCGGCTCGGCCGACTTCGTCGTGACGGGGGCCTGGAGCGAGAAGGCGCACGCCGAGGCGTCGGCGTGGGCCGCGCTGGCGGGGGCAAGCGTGCGCGTCGCGGCGTCCACCAAGGAGGGCGGCTACCGTCGCGTGGCGCGCCCGGACGAGGCGAAGCTCGACGAGGGCGCCGCGTACGTGCACTGGACGACCAACGAGACCATCCACGGCGTGCAGTACCCGGAACCCGTGCGCTTCGGCCGCGCGCCGCAGGTCTGCGACATGTCGAGCGATTTTCTCTGGCGCAAGGTCGACGTCGCGCCGTTCTCGCTCGTCTACGGCGGCGCGCAGAAGAACATCGGCCCGAGCGGCGTGACGGTCGTCATCGGCGCGCGCGACTTCGTCGACCGCGGCCGCAAGGATCTGCCGAACATCCTCCAATACCGCGCGCACGCCGAGGCCAACTCGCTGCTCAACACGCCGCCGACGTTCGGCATTTACCTCGTGCGCAACGTGCTCGCCTGGCTCGAGGGCCTGGGGGGCCTGGACGCCATCGAGCGGCGCAACCGCGCCAAGGCGGCCGTGCTCTACGGCGCCATCGGCGCCGACGCCGGCTTCTACCGGTGTCCGGTGGAGGAGGGGAGCCGCTCGGCGATGAACGTCGTCTTCCGCCTGCCGAGCGAGGAGCTCGAGAAGCGCTTCGTCGACGAGGCCAAGAAGCAGGGGATGGTCGGCCTCAAGGGACACCGCAGCGTCGGCGGCATCCGCGTGTCGCTCTACAACGCGGTCGAGCCCGGGTGGGTCGACGCGCTCGCGCAGTTCATGAAGGACTTCGCCAGGCGCGCGGGCTGACGCGGGCGGGTCGAGCTCAGCCCTTCTTGGCCTTGGCGTGCTTGGCCTGGAGCGCCGCGAGCGCGGCCTCGAGCGCCGAGGCGACCTCGGGCAGCGTCGCGTCGCCGCGGCTCCACTGGTCCGCCTTCACCAGGGTGGTGTGGGCGGCGCGTGCGAGCTTGGTGCGGCGGTGGCGCGCCAGGGCCTGGAAGGCGCGCTGCGCGTCGTTCGTCTGCGGGCGGACGGCGGGCTGGAGGAATCCACGCATGGGGCGGAGCTATCGCATGCTTTCGCTCGCCCGCCAAGCGCCTGATTCGCCGCGCACGCGACGCCGAATGAGCTCGCGCAGCCCCTCGACGTCGATGGGCTTCTCCAGCCACGCGTTCGGCACGCGCTCGAGCAGCGAGCGCACGTGCGGCAGGAGGATGCCGCCCGTCACGAAGACGATGCGCGCGGCCTGGTCGGGAGCGATGACGTCGATGCGCTCGCGCAGCTCGACGCCGTTCATCCCCGGCATCATCACGTCGACCAGCAGCACGTCGAACGACTCGCCCGAGGAGACGCGCGAGAGCGCCTGCTCGGGGTCGGCCGTGGTTTCGACCGCGAACTCGTCGGACAGGACTCGGCGCAGCGACTCGGCCACGAGCGGCTCGTCGTCGACGACGAGCACGCGGGCCCGGGCGGTGTCGGTCATCGGTGGGGGCGCCTAGCACCCGGCGTGCCGGCGTCATCCAGCTCGTCGGCGCTCGCCCTCAGGGCCGTCGCACACGTGCGGCGCCGGCGCCCGTACGTGGCGAAACGCCACGGCGGGGCAGCTCGGTGCGTCGCCTGCGGGCGCCGGCGCGGTCGCGCCGCCGTGGCCGTCGTGTCAGGGTCCGAAGAGCGCCACCTGGCATCGCACGTCGGGCGCGAAGCCGACGCGCGTCGCGCCGAGGTCGCGCGAGTCGAACGCGAGCGTGCCGCGCGCCGCGACGGTGCCCTTCACGCGCGTCAGGCCGGCCGTCTCCGCGAGCTGGCGCAGCGCGTACGCGATGTCGAAGGGCTGGCCCGGCCCGAGGGGCGCGTCGAACGCGGCGCACGGCACCGGCGCCGCCTGCCACGCCAGGTCGAGGCGGAAGCCGTCGCCGAATCGCTTGAAGGTGCCGGTGATGGTGCCGACCAGCGGCCCGGCGGCCAGGCGCGCGTGGTCGATGCCGATGCCGTCGTCGGGATCGCCGGCGGCGCTCGCCTCCCACGCGACGTCGAGCGGGCGCGGCAGCCCGGGCGTCTCCATGCCGTAGAGGCCGCCCTTGGCGCTGATCTCGCCGCGCGTCGGGCCCTCGGCGCCGTAGTGGGCCGTGAGCGCGAGCTGCAGGTCCTTGCCGCGCACGCGCAAGAGCTCCGTCGGGACCCCCAGGTGCGCGAGCGGCGAGCGTGGCACCTCGACGTCGACCGAGGTCGTGCGATCGTCGTCGCCGACCACGAGCACCGTGCACGCGTCGGGCACGGCGGGATCGAACGCGACGCGCACGCGCGAGGTGCCCGGGGCGCGGTCGACGTCGATCCGCCAGGGGCCGAGCTGCCCGCCGGGCACCGCGACGAGGACCGCGTCCGAGCGCGCGTGAAGCTCGGCGCCGCGCGGCCGCCACTCGAGGTGCAAGCCGGACGCTTCCACGCGGGCGGCGTCGCCCAGGGGCGACTGCCAGACGACGCGCGAGCCGTCGACGACGACGGTCGACGGCGTCCAGGCGTCCTGCTGCCCGCCGCGAGGGCTGCTTCGCCATCGCGCGAGCGCCGCGCCGAGGGCGGCGGCCCCGCCGGAGAGCGTAAGCTCGGCGCCGCGCACGGTCATCGTCTCGGGACTCAGGCCGCTCGTCTCGACGTCGATCTCCGGGGCGGTCACCTTCGCGCCGGGCACCTCGGACGAGCTGGCGCGCGCGCCCGTCAGGCGAAAGCCGCCGGCGCCGATCGACACGCCGTCGATCGAGAGCGCGATGCCGTGCGCGGCCGCCTCGGCGACGCACCTGCGGCGCACGTACCACGGCAGGACGAGCGCGACGACGACGGCGGCGACGAGGCCGGCGAGAGCGGCGACGGCCCCGATGCGCACCGCCCAGCGCCTCGCGTCGACGGACGGGCGCGCGCGCTCGGCGGCGGCGGCGGCCTGCGCGGGCGCGGGCCTGGCCACGGGCAGCTCGAGCTGCAGCGGCAACGCGGGTGCGCCCTCGGCCTGGTTCTCCTGAATGGGCCCGCGCGAGAGGCCCGGCGGCTGGTCGGGGGGCGGCACGTCCCCGAGTCTACACGTGATAACTTGGTGGCCGATGCGCGCCGTGGTCGTCACGCGCTCGGTCGATCTGGCGGCTCCGCCGGAGCGCGTGTGGCCGTTCGTGTCCGACACCGACCGGTTCAATCGCCTCATCGGCGCGCACGACGTGCGCTACCTGCCCATCGAGGACGGCAACCCGTCGAGCGCGCGCTTCCTCGCCGAGACGCGCGCCGGCGGCTTCCGCCTCGTCTACGAGGAGTTCCCCTTCGAATGGAGCCACCAGCGCAGCTTCGGCGTGCATCGCCGCATGCGCAGCGGCCCGCTCGCGTCGTACACGTGGCGCACCTCGCTCGAGCGCACGCGCGCGCAGGAGGGAGGCGAGCGCGCGACGAGCGGCAATGGGAGCGGCGGCGGCGCGCTCGAGGGCGGGACGCGGCTGACGGTGCGCCTCGAGCTGGTGCCGCGCCTGGCCGTCCTGCGACCGATCGTGTGGCTCAACGGGCGGCGCTTCACGGCGAGGCTGGCGGAGCTCGGCGCGCTCATCGACGCGCACGTCCTCGAAGGGGCGCCCAGCCCCTACGTCAAGCCGGCGTCGCCGGCCGACCCCGAGCGCGTCGCGGCGGCGGTGCGCGCGCTCGGCGAGCAGGGGGTCGCGCCGGCGGTGGCCGAGCGCATCGGCGCGCTCGTGCGCGAGGGCGCCGACGCGGACGTCGTTCGCATCCGCCCCTTCGCGCTCGCCGACGCCTGGGGCGAGCCGCGGCGCGAGGTGCTGCGCGCGTGCCTGCGCGCCGTCGCCGCGGGCCTGCTCGAGCTGCGCTGGGCGATCATCTGCCCGAGCTGCGTGGTGCCGTCGCAGCAGGTGCACGCGCTCGACGAGATCGGCCCCGAGGGCCACTGCCAGCTGTGCGATCTGACCTTCGGCCTCGACCTCGATCGCGCCGTGGAGGCGACGTTCGTGCCGCACCCGGCGGTGCGGCGGGTGCCCGAGACGATGTTCTGCATCGGCGGACCGGCGCGCACGCCGCACGTGCTCGTGCAGTCGTCGGTGGAGCCGCGCGCCGCCCGCGCCCTCGACGTTCCGCGCGAGCCGGGTCGGTACCGCCTGTTCGTGCGCGGCGGCGCGGCGGCGACGCTGGAGGTGGACGAGGCGGGCGAGGCGTCGGCCGAGGCGCGGCTGGAGCCGGGGCGGGTCGACCCGCCGCGCGTGCACGTGACCCCCGGCGGCGAGCTCCGCGTGCGGAGCGCCCTGGCGAATGCGCGGCACGTGAAGATCGAGCGCCTGGAGTTCGCGACCGCGGCGGCGACGGCGCACGTCGTCTCGACGCTCGAGGAGTTCCGCACGATGTTCTCGAGCGATCTCCTCAAGCGCGGCACGCCGCTCAAGGTGGCGCACGCGGCGATCCTCTTCAGCGATCTGACCGGGTCGACGGCGCTCTACGCGCGCGTCGGGGACGCGGCGGCGTTCCGCCTGGTCGACGACCACTTCGACGTGCTGCGCGCGGTGGTGGCGGCGCACGAGGGCGTGTTCGTCAAGACGATGGGCGACGCGGTCATGGCGGCGTTCGTCGACGCGGCGGCGTGCGCGCGCGCGGCGGCCGACGCGCTGGCGCGCTTCGAGGCGTTCCGCGCGTCGCAGAGGCACGGCGACCTCGTGGGGCTGAAGCTCGGGATGTTCGCCGGGGCCTGCTACGTCGTGACGGCCAACGGGACGCTCGACTACTTCGGCCAGACGGTCAACTGCGCGTCGCGCCTGCAGCACCTGGCGGGCTCGGGGGAGATCGTCGCCCCGCAGGCGCTCGTCGCGTCATGGCCGGCGGAGGACGCCGCGCGCCTCGTCCTGCGCGAGCGCTTCGAGGCGACCGTGAAGGGCGTCGAGGAGCCGCTCGATCTGGCGCGCCTCACGCTCGCCGCGCCCGCGCCGTGAGCCCGGGAGGAAAGGATCACAGGAAGGCGGGAAGGATTGGTGGGAGGAGTCGATCTTCACCCAAACCTTCCCGCCTTCCCGCCTTCCTGTTCTCTCCCTCTCTCGGCGCCTTGGCGGTCTCTCTTCTCCCACAACGTCTGACACTGCCCTTGACGCAAGCGCGACCGCGACTTACGCATTGCGTCAACGCCGCGCGGTCGAGTCAGACATCCCTACGGATTTCGTGGGGAGAAAGAGAGACATCCATGAACCGCAACACGCTCTGCGTGCTCGGGACGGCTCTGTCCATCCTGAGCTCGGTGGGCTGCGGGGGGCGCAATGCAGACGCCATCGTCGGCGGCGAGGAGGGCTCGACGCTCTCCGCGCTCGAAGCGGGGGCTACGCTGCAGCGCGCGTACGTCGGAGTCACGAACGAGGTCGCCACCGGCGCGGTGCCGGTGGTCGCGGATCTCGACCTGCTCGGGGGCGCGCAGGTGCAGGCGCTCGTGGCGACCCACGACGGGTCGCCGGTGCGCTTCGAGCTATGGCGCGTGCGCGGCGACGGCACCGCGTCGCTCGTGTCGCCGGTCGACTCGCGATCGGGCTTCGCGCTGCAGCGGATCGACGCCGACGAGGACGGCAGCTGGGTCGTGCGCTTCCCGGCGGCGGCGCCCGCGTCGGTCGTCCTTCGCCTGGACTGCGCCGGCGGCATCCACGGATGCACCCCGGAGCGGCAGCCGGGTCAGTCGTGCCCGGCCGGCTGGAGCTGCGACGAGGGGCTGACGTGCGAGCTGCCCATCGGCGCGTGCAGCCCGCTGGCCGCGGCCGGCACGTGCGTCGTCACGCCGACCGCGTGCCCGGAGGACGTCCAGCCGATGTGCGGCTGCGACGGCCACACGTACGCCAGCGAGTGCGCCGCGCTCGTCGCCGGCGTGCCGATCCTGCACGGGGGTGCTTGCCCATGAAGCTCGGCGTCTGACGGCCCCTCAGCCCGTCCAGGTGGAGCCGAGGCGGCGGCGCAGCGCCGTCGCCTCGGCCGTGAGCGCGAAGCGCACGACGTCGCCGGCGAAGGGGTGCTCGAGCACCGCAGCCAGCGCCTGCGGGCCCGGAGACTCGGTCGCCCGCTGCAGGTTGCCGTCGAGCGGGCGCATCTCGTCGACCATCGTCAGCAGGTCGCCCGTCAGCACGAAGGCGGCCCGCAGCTCGGCCCGCGCCAGCGCGCCCACGAAGGCGTCGATGGGCATCGGACGAGACTGCGGCGACGCGACGTGCGGCGCCAGCTCCTCGAGCAGACGGCGCTGGCGGCGCGAGAGCACGCGCGCGAGGGTCGCCTCGTGCTGCGAGACGAGCTTGGACGCGAGCACGTCGACGTCGTCGGCCCCGTAGCCGGGCACCACCTGCCGCGCCGCCGCGACGAGCAGCGCCTCCATGTGCGGTGGCGGCAGCTCCTCGAGCCAGGGCACCCCGTACGCGATGCGCGCGACCGCGCGCGCCAGCGCGGCCAGCTGCGCCATCTCGGGCAGCTCGATCAGCGACGGCGGCACGACGATCCACGGCACGTCCTGCGCGAGCACGCGCGTGCGCGCCACCGTCGGCGCGATGGCCAGCTCCACCTCGCCGATGCCGAGCTGGCGCACGAGCCGATCGAGCAGCGCGCGCGTGGGGTGGCCGCTTCGCGACCCGATGCGGTCGCGCGAGGAGATCCCGAGCTCGCTCAGGTCCGAGCGAAGCATCTTGGCCTCGATGCCTGCGATGGCGGCGGCCACCTCGAGCAGGATGTGGCGGCCGTCGGAGGGGAGCACGTGCGTGACGAGCGTCGGCCGGTCGAGCACGCCGTGCCCGGGATCGAGCGGCTGCAGGCGCCGGGCGCGCAGCCACGCGCGGCGCCCCTCGTCGATCTCGCCCGCGACGGCGCGAAGCTCGCTGACGACGATGGCCTCGTCGGTGCGCCGCTCGGTCGAGAGGGTCCGCTCGAGCAGCATCAAGCCCGCCGTCGGATCGGCGATGGACAGCAGCGGGTGCGCGCTCGGCGAGAGCATGCCGACGAGCACGCGCGTCGCTTCCTCGTTCGCGCCCATGCGCGCGTAGGCGGTGGCGAGCTCGAAGCGCGTCTCGTACAGGCTGGCGTCGAGCGCCACCGCGCGCTGCAGGTGCACGATGCCGTCGCGCATGCGCGACAGCGAGTGGATCTCGAGCTGCCCGAGCGCGGCGAACCATCGCGCGTCGACGTGCCCGAGCTGCTGGCCCAGGCCGATGACCGACGCGAGCGCGCGCGCGTAGCCGAGGTGGTCGCGGCTGCCGTCGAGGCGGCGGAAGAGGGCGGCCAGGCGCGTGAAGGCGCGCGCGTTGGCCGGCGCGCAGGCGACCGCTTCGATGAGCGCGCCCTCGGCCGCCTTGGGGTCCTCGAGGCGCTGGTGCACCTCGGCGAGCTCCATGAGGATCCCGGCCTTCAGCTCGGCGTCCTTCTCGACCCCGGCCAGGCGCCCGAGCAGATCGGCGATCTCCTTGCGGCGAGCGCGCTGCGCGGTCTCGTCGTCCTCCACCGGCTCGGCGGCGATGCGCCGCAGGAGCGCGCGAAGCGCCCGCGCGTTGTTCGGGTCGATGGCGAGCGCGGCGCGCAGCACGCGGTCGACGTCCTCGGGGCGCGTCAGGACCTTCTCGTAGATGCTGGCGAGCGCGAACAGGGCGGTGAGCTTCGGCGGGGCCTCCCGGCTGATCGTGACCACCGCCTCGAGGGCGTCGACGGCCTCGGGCCAGGCGCGCTGCGCGATGCACAGCTCGGCGAGCGTCAGCAGCGACGGGACGTGCTGCGGCGCCGAGGCGCGCACGCGGCGCATGGCGTCGATCGCCACGGTGAGGTCGCGCAGCTCGTCGCGCGCGACGCGCGCGATCTCGGAGCCGAGCATGATCATGGCGTCGGGCGCCTTGGCCCTGCCGAGGGCGGTGCGGAAGCCGCTGACCAGGCGCTCGCCCTGCCGCTCCTCGAGCAGCACCGTCGCCAGGCGGCCGGCGGCGGCGATCGAGTCCGGATCGGCGTCGAGCGCGCGCTCGAGCAGCTTGGCGGCCTGCTGGCGGCGCTCGGCGTGCTTCCCCAGGCGCTCGTCGTCGTCGGGCCCGAGCAGCAGCTCGGCGGCGTCGACGAGGTAGCGCGCGCGCACGCGCGGCTCGACGGCGAGCTCCGCGAGCGACCGCGCCGCGGCGAAGGCGGCCTCGGTGTCGCCGAGCTGCCCGGCCAGCCGCGCCAGCCCCGTCGACGCGGCGACCGAGAGGTCGTCGATGCGCAGCGCGTCGCGGTAGCGCTCGAGCGCCTCGCGCGACAGCTCGCCGGAGGAGCTGGGGTCGAGCGACTCGGCACCCGCGGTCTCGAGCAGGAGCGCCAGGCGCAGCTGCTGGGCGAGGCGCGTGTCCTCGTCGGAGGCGAAGGGGACGAGCGCGCGCAGCGCCCCGACGATGACCTTGCGCGCGCGCGGATCCCCGCGGCGCGCGTTCGGGAGGTCGCGCCGCAGCGTCGCCTCGAGGGCGCCCGGGTCGGTGGGGTCCAGCTCCAGGATGCGCCGGTAGGTCGCCGCGGGGTCGCCGACGGGCAGCTTCCACTCCTCTAGCGCGGCCAGGTTCCAGAGCGCGCCCAGGCGCGCGCGCACGTCGTTGAGGTGCTCGCCCTCGCGGGCCAGCACGCGGCCGAGCGGCGCGAGCTCGGTCGAGCGGCGGCGCAGCGCCTCGAGGGTGCGCAGCGCCGGCACGTGGTCGGCCTGCTCGGTGAGCAGCGACTCGAGCAGCGCCGCGGCGCGCGCGGGCTCCTGACCGGTCTCGACGAGCAGCGCCGCCAGCTCGAAGGACATCCCCTGCGCCGCCTCGGGCGACGGCGCGCGGTCGATGCGTTTCACGAGCAGCGCCGCCACGTCGTTCAGCCCCGCGCCGCCCGGCTGCAGCGCGCGCCGCGCCGCCACGCGCGACAGCCGCTCGGCCGCCAGATCGTCGTCGGACATCTCGGCGAGCGCGCGCTGGTAGGTGCGGATGGCCGCGGCGTCGTCGCCCAGGCGAAGCTCGTCGATCTCGGCGGCGCGCACCAGGTGACGCACGCGCTCCTCCGGGGTGACGGCGTGCATCGCCAGCCGCTCGATCGCGTCGCGCAGCGCGCGCGCGTCGCCGTGGTCCTCGAGCACGCGCGCGATCTCCTCGGGGGGCACCGGATGGTTCGGGTCCATGGCGCGCGCCTTCTCGAGGGCCTCGAGCGCGGCGAGCGGCTTGTGCAGCCGCTGGTGCTGCAGCTGCGCGAGCGCGAGCCAGAGCGCCACCCTCTCGGCGGGCGTGGTCGCGACGTCGATGCGCGCGCGCAGCGACCTGGCCGCCAGCTCCCAGCGGCCGGACTCCTCCTCGAGGCGCGTCTCGAGGGTGCGCGCGGCGGTGTGCGCCGTGTCGTGCTCGAGCACCTCGCGCACGAGCTGCATCGCGCGCGCCGGATCGTGCTTGGCGAGCGCGCCGGCGGCGCGGGTCTTGAGCGACAGCTGCGTCGCGCCGTCGGTCGCCAGGCGCGCCTCGTCGAGCAGCGCGCGCGCGAGCGTCCGTTGGTCGCCGAGGCGCGCCGCCGTGCGTTCGAGGCCGAGCATCGCGGTGCGCCGATCGCGGTCGAGCTCGAGCACCTGCTCGTAGGCGCGGGCGGCGCGCGCCGGGTCGCCCAGCAGCTCCTCCCAGAGCAGCGCCACCTTCTCGAGGTAGGCGATCTTGCGCCCCGGATCGCGCGCCTGGTCGGCGGCCTGCGCGTACAGCTCGACGAGCGATCGCGCGCCGGCGTCGACCGCCTCGGAGAGCACCGGGGCGAGCAGGCGAGACAGCGCATCGAGCAGATCGGGATCGCCCGGGGCGGCGATCCACGCCGAGCGCAGGTGGCGCACGGCGTCGGCCGGCCGCCCGAGGTCGTCGCAGATCTGCGCCGCGCGCGCGAGCGCCCGCGCGCGCTTGGGCGCGTCCTCGGTGCGCGCCGCCTCCTGCAGCCACGTGGCCACGCGCTGGTCGTGCTTGCCCGTCGTCGTGAGCAGCCGGTCGAGCGTCTCGACGAGCGTCGGGTCGCTCGCGTCGACCGCGAGCGCGCGCTGCACGTCGGCGATCGCGGTCTCGAGATCGCCGTTGCGCTCGGCGGTGGCCGCCAGCGCGCGCAGCTCGTACGCGATCGCCGCGGGATCGGTGATGAACCGGATGCGCGCCCGCCGCGCGCGCGCCGCCTCGCTCCAGCGGCCGTCCAGCTCGTAGAGGCGCACCAGCTCGTCGAGCACGCGCCGGTCGACGTTCGGCGTCGTCGGCGCGCGCGTCGTGGCGCGCTCGAGCAGCGCGCAGGCGGCCGCGCGATCGCCCAGGCGCGTGGCCTGGATGGCGGCGGCGTCGAGCTCGAGGCGCGCGGCGCGCGCGACGCTCGCCTCGATCTCCGCCTCCTCGTCGAGCAGCCGCGCGAGCGCCCCCCAGTCGGCGTGCGCCGCCACGTGGCGCACGAGCGCGTCGCGCACCGGGCCCACTCTCGGGTCGAGCTCGAGCGCGTGCTCGAGCGCGCCGCGCGCCGCGTCGACGCGCCCGAGCTTTCGCTCGAGCAGGTACGCGCGCTCGACGTGGAGCCACGCGGCCAGGCGCTTCTCGGAGCCGTACGCGTCGGCCATCCGACCGAGGTGCACGGCGAGCGCGTCCCAGTCGTGCGGCGCGTCGGTGGCGATCGCGCGCGACGTCAGCTCCGCCTCGAGCCCCTTGAGCGCCGGCGCGTGGTTGGGCGCGTGCACGAGCGCCTGCTCCCAGGTCGTGCGCACGTCGGCGCCGCGATCGCCGACCGCCTCGAGCAGCCGCGCCTTCTCGGCGAGGAGCTCCACCCTGTGCGCCTCGCCGGTCGCGGCCAGAAGCTCGTGATCGAGGTGCGACAGCATCGCCGGCAGCGCGGCGCGCGCGTGCTTCTTGCGCCGGAGCATCGCGTGCGCCGCCGCCGACGTCGGGTCGACCTTGAGGGCCGCCTCCGCGTGCGTCGCCGCCCGCGCGTCGTCGCCGAGCAGGATCTCGCTCGCGATGGCGAGCTCCATGTGCGCGCGCGCGAGGCCGACCTTGTCTTCGCCGGCCTCGAGCGTCGTCACGCGCGCGTGCAGCAGGTCGACGAGCGCCCCGGGCTGCGACATGTCGGCCGGCAGGCGCACCGGCGAGGGCTCCGGCGTGCGCACGGAAGCCGGGGGCACGGGGAGCGGCGGCTTGCGCGGGAGCGGGGGCGGCGCCTTCGACGTCTTCTTGGGGGCGGGGGCGGGGGCGGGGCGCGCGGGCGGCGCCGTCACCTCGGTCGTCGGCGTGAGCGACGACGACGAGCTGCGCGCGGTGGCCGGGGCGCCGCCCGGCCCCAGCTCGAACGGCGTCGGCAGCTGCAGGGCGAGCGAGGGGAGCGGTGGGCGCAGGCCGGTGGCGGCGCTCTGCTCGGCGAGCGGCTTGTTGCCCGCCGCCTGCTGCAGCGTCAGCACCTGCGCCTCGATGTCCCAGCCCTGGTCGGTCTCGGTGAGCAGCTTGTCGATGGAACCGAGGTCGTCGAGGTCCTCCTCGATCTCCGCTTCGTCGACGATGCTGCCCGGCAGGGTCTCGGGCTCGTTGCCCGCAGGGATCTCGCGGGCGCGCTGCTGCGCCATGGGCCCATGGTCGCACAGATCGCGCGCGAATCCGACGACAGACGAGTGTGTGCGCCGCGCGCGCCCCCCTGGCGCGCTACAATCGAGCGCCGTGCGTGCCTCTCAGCCCACGCGCTGGCGGTGGCGATGGCGCGAGGCGTGCCTCGTCCTCGCCGCGGCCGCGTTCGCCGCGTCGTGCACGCTGCTCGTGCAGTTCCACGATCAGCCGGCGTGCGACGGCGGGCTCTGCGGAGACGACGCCACCGCGCCACCGGACGCGCCGGTGCCCGTCGACGCCGCCCCCGACGCACTCGATGCTGGGGCCGACGTGCCCGACCACTACGCGCCCTGCTCGGGTCTCGCGAGCGGTTATTACTGCGCGATGGATGGCCTGGACGCCTACGCGGGGCCGCCGGCGGACCTCGTCTACTGCCTCGACGGCGGCATCGGAGCCGTGACCCACTGCGACGGCGGCTGCGAGCCCATGCCGTCGCCCTTTCCGGACGCGTGCAACCCGTGCGTCGGCCGGCCCGACGGCCTGTACTGCGGGCGCGACCTGCCGGGATTTCCGGCCGAGAACGCCGATTTCCTCATCCAGTGCCAGACCGGAAACGTCACGCAGAAGACCGCGTGCTTGCACGGGTGCAAGTCCAGCGGCACGAATTCGTGCTGCTACCTCGTGAACGGCTGCTGACGGGCGACGGCGCCTTCTCCGCCTCGCCTCGACGACGCGGCGGCGAGCGGATCACGGCGCCGGCTGCGCGGCGACGACGAGCACGTGCAGCCCGGTTCCGTCGTAGGTGCCGCCGTCCGGCGACGCGGCGAAGGCATGCGGGACGTCGGGATCGCCGACGACGGCGACGACGTACGTCCCGCCGGCGCCGTAATAGGTGACCGGATCGACGCTGGGATCGACGAGCTGCTGCGCCTGCGCGAGCGTCATGAAGAGGTCGCCCGCGCCGGCGTCGACGCCGCCGACGTCGACGCGGATGCCGAGCTGGCCGTAGTCGGGCAGCGACGCGTCGAGGTCGAGCGCCACCGGCTGCGACGGGGCGATCTGCCCTTCGGCGCCGACGGTCGCGATGGCCGTCTCGGGAGCGGCCGCGGTGCCGAGCGACAGCGTCGCCGACCCGCCGCTGCCGAGCAGCGCGCTCAGGCCCGGCGAGAGCTGCGCGACCTGGACGGCGAGCTTTCCCGCATACGAGTCGGCGACGGGCAGCACCTGCGCGTGCAGGTTGCCGGCCGCCATGCCGTTGACGTTGACCCAGTCAGCGCCGCAGCGCGCGGGGTTCGCGGACGTGTCCAGCCCCCCGCCGAGGCAGCCCTCGATGGCGACGACGCTCGTCGCATCCGGCGACAGCGACACCGGCGGCAGCTCGAAGTAGTCGGTGTTCTGCGACAGGCAGTCGCTTCCGCCCGCGCAGATCAGCTGGTCGCAGGTCACGTCCGACTCGCCGTACCTGGCGAGCGTCTTGGCGCGGATGACGTCGAAGGTGATCGGCCCCCCCGCCAGCGCGGTCGCGTCGCGGAGGAACGCCGCGCCGCCGAGCGCGATCCCCTCGTAGTTGCTCGCGGGCATGATCTGCGACGGGAACGCCCTCTGCTTCGGCACCTGGCCGTCCGACGTGCGCCAGCAGACGCGCACGGCGCCGAGGTTGACGGCGCTCGTGGACGCGTTGACGAACAGCGCCGACGGCACGCGCGTCGCGCCGGAGGCGTCGCCCCCCGCATCGCCGCTTCCGGTGCTGGCGTCGGCCCCGGCGTCGTAGCCCCCGCCGGGGTTGAACCCGGCGGCCAGAGAGGCCCCGGCGCTGCTGCACGCGACGATGGCCCCCGACGCGCCGAGCGCCGCGGCGGCGACGAGCGCGCCCCTCCAGGACAAAGCAAGCATGCCTTAGCCTAGCGTGGACGGGCGCGCGTGCACGCGACAACGCTTGCAGGCCCCGGCGCGCGCGCGCGATGATCCCACCAGGATGTCCGAGCCGAGCGCGGGCATGATGGTGACGCCCAACGTGCGTCTCGTGCGGCCGCTCGGCGAAGGCGGGATGGGGAGCGTGTGGGTCGCCGAGCACCTGTCCTTGCGCACGCAGGTGGTCGTGAAGTTCATGGCGCGCGACCTCGCCAAGAGCCAGGAGGCCATCGCGCGCTTCTCGCGCGAGGCCGCCGCCGCGTCGCAGGTGAAGAGCCCCCACGTCGTGCAGATGCTCGATCACGGCGTCGGCGAGGACGGCACGCCGTACATCGTCATGGAGCTGCTCGAGGGGCGCGACCTCGAGCAGCACATCCGCGCGAGCGGCAAGGTCGATCCCAGGGAGATGATCGCCGTCGTCGCCCAGCTCGCGCGCGCGCTCGCCAAGGCGCACGAGCGCGGGATCGTCCACCGCGACATCAAGCCGAGCAACGTCTTCCTGCTCGACGCCGGGGGAGGGGAGCTCTTCGTGAAGCTTCTCGACTTTGGAGTTGCGCGCATCGCCAAGGGGCCGGAGGTCGGCATCGTGGGCAGCACGACGCGCACCGGCTCGTTCGTCGGATCGCCCTACTACATGAGCCCCGAGCAGGTCGTCGGCGCCAAGAACATCGACTTCCGGACGGATCTGTGGTCGCTCGGCGTCGTCACCTACGAGGCGCTCACGGGCGACAAGCCGTTCCACGCCGAGACGATGGGGGCGCTCGCGCTGAAGATCCATCGCGACCCGATCCCCGTGCCCTCGCGCGCCAACCCCGCGCTGCCCGCGGCGCTCGACGCGTGGTTCGGCAAGGCGTGCGCGCGCGAGCCGGGCGACCGCTTCGCGTCGGCCAAGGAGATGGCCGAGGCGCTCGCGGTGGCGCTCACGGGCGAGGCGATCCCCGCGGGGCTGAACGTCGACAGCGTGCCGTCGCCGCGAAAGCCGGTGGGGCTGGAGACGACGCTCGGCGCGTCGTCGTCGAGCGGCGGATCGACGCTGCGGTCGGGGGTCGATGCGCGCTCGGAGACCGGCGCGGGCGTGGGGCTGGTGACGTCCGGCCAGGCCGGGGGCGGCGCGGGCCGCAGCAAGTGGTGGATGGCCGGCGGCGTGGGGCTCGTCGCGCTGGTGATCGGGTTCGAGGTGCCGAAGCTCGTGGCGAAGAAGACGGCGGCCGCTCCGGCCGAGAGCGCGACGGCGTCGGCGTCGGCGACGGCGACGGCGTCGGCGGCGACGACGAGCGAGGCGGCGATGCTGTCGCCGCTCGAGACGACCGCCCCGGCACCCTCGGCGGCGGCGGACACGGCGACGATGATCGCGGCGGCGGGGGCGGCGAGCGCGCCGCCGGGCCTCCCGATCGCGTCGGTCACGGCCGCCGCCGCGCCGCGCCCGGCCGCGAGCGCTCGCGCCGCGACGCCCCACGCCCGTCCTCGCGCGCGCCCGTCGGCCACCGCGGCCGCGGCGACCGCGCACCCGACCGCCACGGCCACCACCCCGCCGGGGAGCGACGATGAGATCAAGTAGGTCCTCGCCGCTGCTCGCGTCGCTCGCGGTCGCGATGGCGCTCGCCGTCACGGCGGCGGCGCCTCCCGCGTACGCGCAGGCCGCGCACGAGGCGACCGCGCAGGAGCTCGAGACGGCGCGCACGCTGTTCCGGGAAGGCAAGGAGCTACGCGCCAAGGGCGACCTGAACGGCGCGCTCGAGAAGCTGCAGGCGGCCCACGCGCTCGGCAACACGCCCGTGACCGGTCTCGAGCTCGCGCGCACGTACGTGATGGTCGGCAAGATCGCCGAGGCGCGCGAGGTCGCGCTCTACTCGGCGCACATCCCGGTCGCGCCCGACGAGACGCAGCGGTCGGCCGACGCGCGCGTCGAGGCGGCGAAGCTCGCCGAGGACCTGCGCCCGCGCATCCCGACGCTCGCCGTCACGATCGCCGGGCTGGCGCCGGGCGAGGCGGCGCACCTGTCGATCGACGGCGTCGCGGTGCCGGACGCGGCGATGGGCGAGCCGCAGAAGGTCGATCCGGGCGCGCACGACGTGGCGGTGCGCGCCGGCCAGGGGCCGACGGCGCGCGAGGCTCACGCCTCCGCGCAGCTGAAGGAGGGGGAGACGGGGGAGCTCACCGTCACGCTGCCGCCCGTCGCTCCCACCCCACCGCCGCCTGCGCCCTCCGCCGGCGCGACGACCGGGGCTCCCCCGGGGCCGGCGCCTGCGCCGGCGCCTTCGCCCGCGCCCGCACCGCCCGAGCCCGACCTGTACCCGCACCACCGCCGCTCGACGATGCCCCTCGCGGTGAAGCTCGGGTTCGGAACGGCGATGGCGGGCGGCGCGGTGGGCCTCATCGCGGGGCTGACCGCGCTGAACAAGAAGGGGCAGCTCGACGGCGAGTGCACGCCGGCGGGGGGGAAGATGCTCTGCGACGAGCAGACCGGCGCGGCGTCGGACCTGCAGACGGCGCGCACGTGGGCCACCGTGTCGACCGTCGCCTTCGTCGTCGGCGGCGTGGGCGCGGTGGTCGGGCTCATCGGGCTGGTGACCGGCGGCGGCAGCTCCTCCTCCGGCACCGCGCGCGCGGGCGTCTCCCCGTGGATCGGCGCCGGGACTGCGGGGGTGCATGGGCGCTTCTAGCAGGAAGCCGCTTCGCGGCTTCGGCAGAACGGTGCCGGCACGGGCGTGCCGGCATGCGGCCAGGCGCGCGCTCGCCCTCGCGGTCATGGCGTCGCTCGCGCTCGGCGCGGCCGCGTGCGACGCGCTGCTCGGCCTCGGCCAGTACCAGTCCGTGGCGTGCGTCGGCAGCGACTGCCCGCCCGATGCCGCCGCGGACACCGGGACCGACGTGAACATCGACCAGGACGCGGGCAGCATGTCCGATGACGCGCCGCCGGACACCTCCTCGCTTCCGCCGCCGGACGCGTCCGACGAGGGCGGACCGCCACTCTTCGAGCGCTGGGCGCACTGGCCCATGCCCAACCCGGACGCGTCGATCGGCGGCGACTCGTCGACGCCGCTGCCGAACCCGATGGCGTACGACGCCGGCGGGTCCGGCCCCGTGTACGACGCTCGGACGAAGCTGACCTGGGAGAAGGACGGGAGCACCGCCGCGTCGGACTACACGACGGCTGCGGAGCACTGCACGAAGCAGGGCAAGCGCCTGCCGACGCGCATCGAGCTGGTCTCGCTCGTCGACTTCACGCAATCGCCCAGCATCGACTCGAGCGTCTTCACCGGTACGCAGTCCGCTCCCTACTGGACGTCGTCCCCCGTGGCGCTCGATGCCGGCGCCGACGCTTCCGTCGCGTACTGGACGGTCGACTTCACCCACGGCCTGGTCGGAGACGATCCGAACGTGCAGGGACGCTACGTCCGCTGCGTGGGGGTGACGCCGTGGTGAGCGCCGCCGGCCGCCTGCGTGGACCGCTCCTGCTCGCGGCGGCGACGCTGCTCGCGTCGGTCGCGCGCGCCGACGCGCCGGGGCCGCAGGGCAACATGAACGGGCAGTACGGCTACTTCGACCAGTCCGACACGACGATCACGGACAACTACACGGGCCTGACGTGGGAGCGGTATCCGTCGCCGTCGACCTTCACGTTCGACCAGGCGGCGGCGTATTGCCAGGGCCTCTCGCTGGGCGCCTCCCCGAGCGGCTGGCGCGTTCCGTCGTACAAGGAGCTGCTCACCCTCGTCGACGAGAGGCCGCACCTCGATTACTCGAGCGGCGCCCCCGAGCAGAAGGCGATCGATCGCGACGCCTTCCCCGGCGTCGCGTGCCCCGTCGATCTCCCGTACTGGACTTCGTCGTCTTTCCCAGCCGTCACACGCAAGGGGTACGCCGTCGACTTCAGCGACGGCACGGCGAGCAGCGAGGACGTCGCCTCCACCGTGCATGTCCGCTGCGTGCACGATTGAGCTTCCGGTGCCGGAGCTCTGGCCGGCCACCCCGAATGTTGGGGAGAGCGGGCGAGCCTCGAGGCGGGGGCATGCGGGAGCGTGAGGCGCGGGCTGCCCGACCGGAGGCGCGCCTCCGCAGGCCGGAGGCGAGCTCCCCCGACGTGGAGGCGCGTGTCCGCGAGCGTGAGGCGCGTGTTTCTGACGAAGAGGAGCACGTGGCGGTCCGAGAGGCGGACGCGCCTGACGGTGACGGACGCGCGCCTCCACGTGGCGGGCTCGCGCCTGACGGTGACGGACGCGCGCCTCCGCGTGGCGGGCCCGCGCCTGACGATGACGGACGCGCGCCTCCGCGTGGCGGGCCCGCGCCTGACGATGACGGACGCGCGCCTCCGCGTGGCGGGCTCGCGCCTGACGATGACGGACGCGCGCCTCCGCGTGGCGGGCTCGCGCCTGACGGTGACGGACGCGCGCCTCCGCGTTGCGGGCTCGCGCCTGACGATGACGGACGCGCGCCTCCGCGTGGCGGGCTCGCGCCTGACGATGACGGACGCGCGCCTGCGCGTGGCGGGCCCGCGCCTGACGATGACGGACGCGCGCCTCCGCG
>Ga0209012_1000872_pt1 | contig 36175 bp, 32 predicted proteins | sample RS3BMetagenome_FD_184735 | JGI IMG/M metagenome (GOLD analysis project Ga0209012, IMG submission 184735) | Ferric oxide microbial mat and aquatic microbial communities from Rainbow Spring, Yellowstone National Park, USA - RS3B (SPAdes) (version 3) ...
GACGTCGACGGCATCTTCGACGACGAGCCGATGTGCATGTTGACGACGGTCCCGGTCTCCTCGCAGGCGGCGAAGAACGGGTCCCAGTAGCCGTCGGGGTCGTGGACGCTCGGAAGCCCGAGGTACGGCGGGATCTCGCTGAAGCAGACCGCCCGGACGCCGCGCCCGGCGTTGCGCCGGACCTCGCCGGCGGCGAGGGCGGCGTCCCAGAGCGGGATCAGGGTCAGCGGGACGAGGCGCCCGCCCGACCCGGCGCACCACTCGTCGACCATCCAGTCGTTGTAGGCCTCGACGCACAGGAGCGCCAGCTCCTTGTCGGCGGCCTCGAGGAACGTCTGGCCGCAAAAGCGCGGGAACGTCGGGAAGCAGAGGGCGGCCTCGATGTGGTTGAGGTCCATGTCGTCGAGCCGGGGCGCGACCTGGTAGGAGCCTGGACGCATGTCGTCGTAGGTGATCCCCTTCACGGTGACCTCGTCGCGGGGGACGCCGACGGCAGAGTCGAGGCGGAGCAGGGGTCGCCGGAGCTTCTCGTAGAACCACCAGTCGGTCGGGCTGCCCTCGCTGCCGGGCTTCACCGTCAGCTTCCCGCCGAGGTAGGTGATCTCGCCCATCGGCGCCCGGACGACCCGAGGGCCGATCTCGGCGTACTTCGAGGGGAGGCGGTCGGCCCAGACGCCGGCCGGCTCGACGACATGGTCGTCGACCGAGACGATCAGCGGCAAGCCGGCCATCGGGCGAGCGTACCGCGGTCCTGACGGGGCGTCAGGTGAAGGCGACCCCGCCGTTGGGGCTGAGGAGCTGGCCGGTGACGAAGCTCGAGGCGGAAGACGCCAGGTAGAGCACGCAGTAGGCGATATCGGCGGGCTGGCCGACGCGTCGGAGCGGGGCGAACCGCCGCATCGGCTCGAGCACCTTCTCCTTCATCTCCTCGTCGACCGTGCCGTCGTCGCGGACGTAGTACCGCCCGGTCATGTTGGTCGGCACGAACCCGGGAGCCACGGCGTTGACGCGGACCCCCCGCTTGCCGACCTCGACCGCCATGCTCCGGGTGAGCTGGACGACGGCAGCCTTGGTGATGGCGTACGGACCGACCATCGGGGTCGGCGCCAGGGCGGCCGCCGAGGCCATGTTGACGATCGAGCCCGAGCGTTGCCCGACCATCACCCGGCCGGCCGATTGGCAGCCGAAGAGCACGCCCTCGAAATTGACCGACATGATCCGCTCGAGGTCGTCGACTGTCAGGTCGAGGATGGAGCTCTCGAGCATCATCCCGGCGATGTTGCACATCACGTCGAGCCGGCCGCCGGCCGAGACGACGTCGTCGACCAGCGCCTCGACCGCGTCGCGTTCGGCGACGTCGACGGCGCGGGCATGAGCGACACCGCCCTCCTTCGTGATGGCCGCGGCCGTCTCGTCGGCGGTGGTGCCGTTGAGGTCGGCGCAGTAGACGACCGCCCCGGCGGCGGCGAGGACCTCGGCGCTCGCCCGGCCGATCCCGCTCCCGGCGCCGGTCACGATCGCCACCCGCCCGGCGAGCCCGAACGCCTCTTCGAGAGTCTCTCGTGTCTCCATCGACCCGAGAGTGTGCCACCGTCAGTACCGGTGCGCCTCCTCGAGCGCCAGCAGCCGGCGCTTGAGGTCCAGGCCGCCGCCGTAGCCGCCGATCCCGCCACCGGAGGCCACCACGCGGTGGCACGGGAGGACGATCGGCAGCGGGTTGGCGCCGTTCGCCTGACCTACGGCGCGGAATGCGGTCGGTCGGCCGATCCACCCCGCGAGCTCGGCGTAGCTGATCGTCTCGCCGTAGGGGATCTCGGCCAGGGCGAACCAGACCCGGCGCTGGAACTCGGTGCCGCCAGCGGCCAGCGGGAGGTCGAAGCTCCGCCGTGCGCCGGCGAAGTACTCGTCGAGCTGGCGCCGTGCGGCCGCCACCGGCGCCGGCACCCCGGGCGGGGCGCCGCCGGGTTCCTGCGACGGTCCGGAGTGGGCGACCGACGCGGCGGCGCCGGGAAGGAGCACGTGGGTCAGGTGGTCGTCGTCGCCCCCGAGCACCAAGGTCCCGACCGGCGTCGGGTGGGCGACGAACCTCGTGGTCCCGGTGTCGGCGGTCGCTCTCATGCGGCGCTCCTCTCTCGGTCGGTTCGACGGGCCGTCGGCTGGTGGGCCCAGAGGTGGACGAGGGCATAGGAGCGCCACGGCCGCCACCGTTCGGCCACGGTGGCGGCACCCGACGGGTCCGAGGGGAGGCCAAGGCAGTCGAGGGCGCGCCGCACGCCGAGATCGGTCGGGAGGAAGACGTCGGGGTGACCGAGCCCGCGGAGCTTGACGTAGGCCACGGTCCACGGCCCGATCCCCGGGAGGCTCCCGAGCGCCTCGTCGAGCTCGGCCGGGTCGGTCCCCGGCCCGACGACGACCCTCCCCGATGCCAGGGCGCCGCACAGCTCGACCAGCGTCCTCGCCCGGGCCGCCGGCACGGCGAAGGCGCCGGGCCGGCGCTCGTGGAGCGCCAGGAGCTGCTCTGGCGACGGGAAGAGATGGGTGAGCCTCCCGACCGGCGCCGGGAGCGGGGTCCCGGCCGCCGCCACCACTCGGGCGGTGAGCGTCCGGGCGCCGGCCAGCGAGACCTGCTGGCCGAGGACGCCGCGGACCGCCAGCTCGGCCCCGTCGACCGTGCTCGGCAACCGACGGCCCGGCGTCGCTTCGACGAGCGGCCCGAGGAGCCGGTCGGTCCCGAGCGCCTCGTCCACCGCCACCGGGTCGGCGTCGAGGTCGAGCAGCCGGCGGCACCCGCTGACCGCTGCCGCCAGGTCGCGGAGGTCGGCCAGCCGCAGCCGCACCCGGACGGCGCCCTCCTCCGGTTCGAGCTCGACCACGGCGGGACCGTGGGGGAGTGCGAGGCTGCGACGGTAGGTGGCGCCGTCGACCTCCTCCACCCCGCCGACCGCCCGCAGGGCGAGGAAGTCGACCAGGGCACGGCCGGCGAACGGGCGACGGCAGGCGAGGCGGAGGTGCACCTCCTGGCCCCACTCCTCGCCCGTCCCGGCCGCGGCGACCTCCTGGCGTCGCTCCGGTCGCCCGCCGCGGCGCCGGAGCTCGGTGGGCGTCATGGCGAACACCGCCCGGACGGTGTCGTTGAACTGCCGGACGCTCTCGAAGCCGGCGGCGAAGGCGACCTCGGCCACCGCCAAGGCCGTCGTCTGGAGCAGGAGCCGGGCGGTCTGTGCCCGCTGGGCGCGGGCGAGCGCCAGCGGCCCGGTCCCGACTTCGGCGACGAGGACCCGCTGGAGCTGCCGTCGGCTGTAGCCGAGCCGGCCGGCCAGGCCGTCGACCCCTTCGCGGTCGACCACCCCGTCGGCGATCAGCCGCATCGCCCGGGCGGCCACGTCGGTGCGCCACCGCCACTCCGGTGACCCCGGCGCCGCGTCGGGGCGGCAGCGCAGGCAGGCCCGGAAGCCCGCCGCCTGGGCGGCGGCGACCTCGGCGAAGAACCGGACGTTCGACGGCCGCGGCGTCCTCGCCGGGCAGCTCGGCCGGCAGTAGACGCCGGTCGACGTCACGGCGGTGACGAACCATCCGTCGAACCGCTGGTCGCGGGACTGCAGGGCCCGGTAGCAGCGTTCGAAGTCCTCGTGCACCCGCCGATCCTCGCGCCGCCGACGTCCGCCGTCCGGCGGGTTTCGGACACGGTGGGCGACGAGCGGCCGGCCGGTCTTCGGCGACTACCGAGCCCCGAAGCCCGAGCTTTGCATGTTGCAAGGCTTGGAAGGGGCTCACCCAGATGCGAATTACGTCCCCGGGACCACTCCAGACTCTGGTTGGGCCGGGTGGGCGGCGTACCACGCGTTCTCGGCATGCTGCAGCACAGAGACGTTCAGGTTGCTGAAATTGGCCGGGCAACTGGCCGCCGCTTGCTGGAATGCTGGCGAAGTGTCGGCGAACTCACTCCCGGGAGCGCCCCCGACCATAGGAGGTGGGGTATTGCCGTCGCCGAAGGTGGCGGGGGCGTTCGGGAATGCGGAAACGGGGACCCCATGAGAGTGCATGCAGTTCGCCTGGTTTTGGAAGTCAGCCATCCAGATCTTTGCTTGGCTGGTCGGAAGGGACGGCCGTGGTAGTGCGGCTTCTTCCGAGCCATGTGCTTGCGCCCACATCGCCTGCTGTTGCTGCGCGGTCGGAACCGGTCCTGTCTTCTGGTCGGTACTGCCACTCGCGGCGACCGAGACCACAGCGATTGTCGCCAGAGCTACTCCTGCAGCCACGGGCCGGAGCCGCAACAAGCACGACCAGCGAGGCAACGAGAAGGGTGGAGCGAACGGCTAGGCGTCGGCTAGGCGCGACATTGCCGCACCTCCTGGGTTAGGGGAAAGTAGCCTGAGGGTTAGAGTAACCCGAGACGGGCCCCGCGGTCAACCCGGGTGTTCTACGCCGCCGCGTTCATTCGGGCGCCTGCCACATCTGGCGAGCGGCGTCTCGGCCGCTCGCTTCACCCTCCGGTCAGCGGCGGGCGGCCGCCGCGTCGTTGACCACGGCGGCCGCGTCGGCGGCCGTCGGCACCTTGGCGAAGAACCCCTCGATCGTGTCGGGGTCGAGCGGCCGGCCGAACAAGAAGCCCTGCCCGCTGTCGCACTGCTCTCTCTGGAGCGTCGCCAGCTGCGCCCGCTCCTCGATCCCCTCGGCGAGGGTCTCGATGCCGAGTGCCTTGCCGAGCTGGATCAGCGTGTGGATGAGAGCGGCCGACTCCTCGGTCTGGCTGACCCGGGTGATGAACGACCGGTCGATCTTGAGCGCGTCGATCGGGAAGTTCCGGAGGTAGGCGAGCGACGAGTAGCCGGTGCCGAAGTCGTCGATGGCGATCCGCACGCCGAGCTTCTTGAGTTGTGCGAGCACGCCGGCGGTGGCCTCGGTGTCCTTCATGATCGTCGTCTCGGTGATCTCGAGGGTGAGGGTCGACGCCGGCAGGTGGTGCCGGTCGAGCGTGCGGCGGACCTCTTCGGGGAAGTGCTCGCTCTCGAGCTGCCGGGCCGAGACGTTGACGGCGACGTCGATCTCGTACCCGTCGGACCTCCAGGCCGCTGCCTGGCGGCAGGCCTCGTCGAGGACGAACCGTCCGAGCGGGACGACCAGTCCGGTCTCCTCCGCCATGGGGATGAACTCGTCGGGCGCCACGACCCCACGGGTCGGGTGGCGCCAGCGCACCAGCGCTTCGACACCCTTGGCGGCGACCGAACGGAGGTCGAAGATCGGCTGGTAGAGGACGAAGAGCTCGCCGTGGTCGATCGCATGCTGGAGGTCCATCTCCAGTGACAGCCTGTCCTGCACCGCCGTCTGCATCTCGGGCTCGAAGACCACGAACCGGTCCCGCCCGGCGGCCTTGGCGGCATAGAGCGCGACGTCGGCGTCGCGGATCAGCTCGTCGGCGCCCTCCCGCAGGCCGACCGCCGCACCGATGCTGGCGTGGACGGTGATCGCCCTCGACTCCGGTGTGTCCAGGACGAACGGCTCGGCCAGCACTGCCTGCAGGCGCTCGGCGACCAGCTCGGGACCGGCGTCGAGGGAGGCGCCTTCGACGAGGACGAGGAACTCGTCGCCACCGAGACGGCCGACGGTGTCGTCCGCCCGCAGCGCCGCGTCGAGGCGCGCCGCCACCGCCTTGAGGAGCTGGTCGCCGGCCTGGTGGCCGAAGGTGTCGTTGATGTCCTTGAAGTTGTCGAGGTCGACGTAGAGCGCGCCGACCGCCATCGGGTGGCGCCGGGCGCGCAACAGCATCTGCTGCGCCCGGTCGAACAGCAGTGCCCGGTTCGGCAAGCCCGTCAGTGCGTCATGGAGCGCCTGGTGACGGAGCTCAGCCGTACGCTGCTCGACCAGCCGCATCGCCCGGCGACGGGAGGTCGCCAGAAAGACGAAGAAGCCGAACAAGAAGATGCTGGCGGTGCTGCCGGCGGCGCCCACCAGAAGGCCCTCGCCGAGCGCCGTCGAGGGCACCGACCTGGCCACCACCACCCGGAGCGCCTCGTCGATCGCCGGGCCACCGTTCACCGCCTGGATGCTCGTCTCGACCGCCCCGGCGGTCGTCCCGGCAGCGCCCACCGGTTGCCAGTTGCCGGTCGCCGAGCGGAATTGCAGGCTCGCTCGCAGCTCGGTGGCGTCGCCGACCGCCGAGCGGAGCAGGGTACGAGTGTCGAACGTGCCGATCGCCCAGCCGGTGCCCGCCGCGACCCGGCCGGCAGCGGTCGCCGGGGCGGCCCCGCCCCGGTAGAGGGGGGTGATCGTGATGAACAGGCCCCGCAGCGCGCGGCCGACGGCGGTGACGTAGCGCTCCGGGACCTGCGCGAGCAGCGAGCGGAACGGGAGGAGCGTCGAGAGCCCGGTGCTTGTGATCCGGTTGAGCGTGGCTACCGACATCGAGCACAGGTCGATGCCGGCCGGCAACGGTGACGGGGCGTACAGGACGACGTAGCGAATGAGGCAGTAGAGCGGCCGTGGCCCCGGCGGGAAGACGGCGTAGGGGGAGACCTTCATGCCGGCGGGGGGATCGGCCTGCACGGCTGCCACGAAGCCCGGGAGCTGGGCGGCGGTGACCGGTTCGGCGACGATGAAGCCGGCGGTGCCCGGGTAGCGGGCTCGGACGCCGGTGGTGTCGGACCAGGCCCGCAACTGAGCGTTGGTCACGCTCGGGCTCGTGGCCACGAGTCCAGCGACGGCCGCGGTGAAGTTGAGGTCGGCCCGCACGGCGTCGCCGGCGGCGGCGGCGACCGCCGCCGCCGTGTCGCCGGTGGTGTCGCGCGCCGCCACCTGCTGGCCGTGGTCGAGCGCCACCCCGCCGACGACCGACCCGGCGACCCCGGCCACCAGGACGGCCGAGGCGGCAGCGACGAGCAGGATCCGGCGGCGACGCCCGGGCCGCTCGCCGCCCAGGGCGTCGTCGGCCGGCCCGCCGGACCGGGTCGTGGCGTCGTGGGGATCAGTCGGTGGCATCACAGCTGCTCCACCCGCGGCGCCCGGAGCCGGTTCCTCGTGTCGAGGACGTCGACGGTGCTGTCGGCGACGAGGCCGTAGGGGACGTCGTCGTGATCGGTCAGGATCACCACAAGGTCCGCCTGCGCGAGCTCGTCGCTGCTCAGCGGGGCGCGCTGCACACCGGCGTCGAACTCCGAGGGACCGACGTGGTCGTCGTGGGCGCGGACCTCGGCGCCGAGGGCGACCAGCTTGCGTGCAACCTCCCTGGCCGGCGACTCGCGACCGTCGCTCGAGTTCCGCTTGTAGGCCAGACCGAGCAGCAGGAGGCGGGAGCCGTTGACCGACCGGCGGCGCCGGTTGAGCGCTGCGATGACGCGCTCGACGACGTAGTCGGGCATGTGCCGGTTGACGTCGTTGGCGAGGTCGACGAACCGGAACCGGCGCCCGAGCGTGCGTTCGACCTTCCAGGAGAGGTAGCTCGGATCGATCGGCAGGCAGTGGCCCCCGACGCCCGGGCCAGGGTCGAGCCGCATGAAGCCGAACGGCTTGGTCGAGGCCGCGTCGATGACCTCCCTGATGTCGATGCCGAGGTCTCTGGCGACGATCGCCAGCTCGTTGACGAGGGCGGTGTTCACGTGGCGGAAGGTGTTCTCGAGCAGCTTGGTGAGCTCGGCCACCCGGGTGCTCCGCACCCGCACCGTCCGCCGGACGATCGCCGAGTAAAAGGCGTCCACCGCCTCGAGCGAGCCGTCATCGATCCCGGACACCACTTTCGGTATCTCCCAGAACGGGTAGTCCCGATTGCCGGGGTCGATGCGCTCGGGGCTGTAGCCGAGGTGGAAGTCCCGCCCTGCGACGAGCCGGCTGCCCGCTTCGAGGCGGGGGCGGAGGACGTCCTCGGTCGTCCCCGGGTACGTCGTCGATTCGAGGATGACGGTACAGCCCGGTCGGACGTATTGGGCGAGCGATTCGGTAGCGGCGATCACTGCCCGCAGATCGGGCAGGCCGTCGGCGAGCGGAGTCGGCACGGCGATCACCGCGACGTCGAAGTCGTCGCAGTCGGCCGGGTCGACCGAAGCGACGTAACGGCCGAGCTCGATCATCCGGCAGAGGTCGCGGTGTGCGACGTCGTCGACGTCGCTCTGCCCGTTGGCGAGCGTCAGGACCTTCTCCTCGTCGCTGTCGAGCCCGACGACCTCGAAGCCGCGGCCTGCCGCCCGGACGGCGATCGGCAATCCGACGTGGCCCTGGCCGACGACGACGAGCTTGCGCCGAAGCCTCGGGCGGCCCGCCGCCGGCGGTCGCCGGCGGCCGGTCGCCGGCCGCGCAGCGACGGCACCTCCGGGCACGACCGGGCCGAGCACGAGCTCAGCGCGCGCCATCGCGGGCCTCGCTGGTCGTGGTCTCGAGCCGCCAGTACCGGGCGCGCCGGCTCCGCACCTGGAAGAGGGCCACCGCCCGGCTGAGGACGACGGCCTGGCGGATCCCGAGGTACTCGGCGAAGGCGGCCAAGAAGAGCGCCAGCCGGTCGCGGGCACGGCGGTGCCGGGCCAGCAGGAGCGTCTGCATCGTCATTCCGAGCTCGGAGAACAGCACCCCGAAGAGCACCGCCAGGACGAGGAAGAGGAGGAGGAAGCGGACGTCGAGGAGCCCGGCGGCGAGCGAGACGACGACCAGCAGGTACCCCGTCGTCTCGACGACCGTCGCCCCGATCTCGAACAGCCAGAGGTAGGGGACGCCGACCAGCCCGATCCGGCCGTAGCGCGGGTTGAAGAGCATCCGGCGGTACCGCCAGAGCACCTCGAGCACCCCGCGCTCCCACATGCTGCGCTGGGCTTGCAGGTCTCGGACTCGCCGCGGGACCTGGGTCCAGCACAACGGGTCCGGCGTGAAGGCGATCCGGTACCGCAGGGCCCGGTCGCGGAAGTGGCGGTGGAGCTTCAGCACCATCTCCATGTCGTCGGCGACCAGGCCCGGGGTCCAACCTCCGACCTCGATCACCGCCTCACGCCGGAAGACCCCGAACGCCCCGGAGATGATCATGAGGGAGCCGAGCCGGCTCCACGCAGCCCTGGCGATGAAGAACGAGCGGGCGTACTCGAGCACCTGCACCCGCTCGACCCAACGCGACGGCGCCGCAGCGTCGACCACGGCACCGTGCTCGACCACGGCCCCGTTGAGCGGTCGGAGCGATCCGCCGACCGCCACCACCGCATCGTCCTCGATGAACAGGCGCGAGGCTCGGGCGAGTGCCTCGGGGTTGAGCAACGAGTCGGCGTCCATCACGCACACCAGCGGGTAGCGGGCGAGGTTGACGGCGGCGTTGACGGCGTCCGCCCGCCCGCCGTTCTCCTTGTCCAGCACCGTCAGCTCGGGGTGCTCGGGTGAGCGGAGCACCCGGCGCACCTTGTTGGTCCCCACCGACCGGCGGTAGATCTCCGGCGAGTCGCGCAAGCCGAAGGCGACGATGAGGCGCGCCAGCGTCCGATCGGTGGCACCGTCGACCGAGACGATCACCTCGTACTGGGGGAAGCGGAGCGCCAGCAGTGAGTCGACCGTCTGGGTGATGACCCCCTCCTCGTTGTAGGCGGGCACGAGGACGGAGACCGGCTTGTAGTACCGGTGCTCGACGAGGTCCTTCAGCGCCACCGGTGACAGCTCGCGCGACGACGCCACGATCACCCCCAAGCCGAGGAAGGCGGCGCAGGCGTAGTAGAGGGTGAGGACGGCAAAGTAGACGAGGACGAACGCCTCGAGCCCGTGGAGGACCGACCCGAAGACCGTCACGCCGGCACCTGCCTGCTTGCGACGCCGACGTCCGTCCGGCCGCCGGTGCCGTAGCCGAGCCCGGCGTCGCGCAGCGCCTGGGCCGCCATCTGGCGGGCGTAGCGGTCGCGGTCGTGCAGGGCGGCGTCGGCGAGTGCCGCCTTGCCGACCGGGCCGAGGATCGCCAGGGTCTGGCCGGCGGCAAGACGGACCCACCAGGACGGGTCGGCGAGCAAGGCCGACAACGCGCGGGCGGCGTCGCCGTCGGGGAAGAGGCGGACAGCCTTAGCGGCCTGGGTCCGCACCACGTCCTGGGGGTCCGAGAGTGCCCGCCGGAGCACTTGCTCGGTGCCGGGCGGGAGCGAAGGCTGGGCGGCCAGCGCCCGAAGCGCCGCCGCCCGCACCTCGAGGGGGCGGTCGTCGCGCAGCTGAGGGGCGAGAAGGTCGGCGACTGCGGTCGAACCGAGCCGGCCGGCTGCGTCGAGAGAGGCGGCGAGCAGCGTCGCCCCGAAGCTGGCCTCCTCGGGAGGGGACGCCCCATAGCGGGCGGTCACCGCCCGGGCGGCTGCCGGCGCCGCCTGGTCGAGGAGCATCAGGGCCTCGTCGAGCTCGCCCCGCGGCACCCCACGGTGCGAAAGGCTCTGGAGCAGGGTGACCGCCGCGGCGGCTTGCGCCGTCGGGTCCTCGATGACGGCGATGCTCCGGGCAGCTGCCCGGAGGGCCTGCCGCCGCCGCGCGCCGGTGCCGTTCGCCACGAGCGCGGTGAGGAGCGGGACCGACTCGGCCAGCCTCGCCCGGGCGAGGTCCTCCAAGGTGTCGAGCGCCGACGCCGCCGTCGGTCGCGGCCGGAAGAGCGGCGGCAGCCGCAACGCCCGCAGCAGTGTCGAACGCCGGGAGTCGGCGACGATCCCCTCGAGGCGTCCCATGAGCACCCGGTCGGTCCCGCTCGACTCGACGACCGCCTGGGCGAGTCCCGCCTCGGGTCCGGTCGCCGACTCGCGCAGGTCGAGCAGCGCGTCGATGGCCGCCCGGCCGAGGTTCCCGGTGGGGCACGGTCGGTTCCCTTCCATCACGGCGCGCCAGGTCGCCAGCCAACGGGCCTTCGAGGCCGTCTCGGCTTCGTCGCGCCGGGCACCGGTCGCCCCCAAAAAGACCATGACCACGGTCACGGCTGCGACCAGGAGTGCGGTGGTGCTGATGGCGGCCACGAGCACGTCGTCCAGGAGCGGCTCACCCGCCGACGGCGTGGTGTGGCCGAAGAGGAGGACCCAGACGAGCACGCCGAGAGCGCCGGCCTCGGCGGCGACGATCGCCAGTGTGAGCGCCGCGAATAGGGCCTCGCCGCCACGGCGCCAGATCCGGCCCGGGTCCGGGTCCACGCCCGGCGGCTGCTCGCCCGGCGGGTCCACGCCCGCCGGGTCCACGCCCGGCACCGTTGTGCCGCAGGTCACGCCACCTCCTCGAGGAGAGAGGCCGGACCAACCGCGGTGGCCGCCGCGACCACGTCGCGGATGATCTCGTCGAGGGATCGGGTGGGGTGCCAGCCGAGGAGGGATCGGATCCGCGTGGTGTCCGGGCGACGTCGTTCGACGTCCTCGAAGTCCTCGTCGAAGGCGACCTCGAGCGGCACACGGCGGATCCGGCTCGCTGAGTTGGTCACGGCCACGATCCGCTGGGCCAGCCCGAGGATGCTGGTCTCCTCGGTCGAGGCGATGTTGTAGGCGTGGCCGACCGCCGCCGGCTCATCGAGCAGCCCCACCACCGCCTCGGTGGCGTCGGCCACGTGGCAGAAGCACCGGCGCTGGGTCCCGTCGCCGTAGACCGCCAGGTCGTGACCGAGCAAGGCCTGGGCGACGAACCGCGGGATCACCATCCCCCGGGCGCCGCTCTGGCGCGGGCCGACGGTGTTGAAGAAGCGTGGCACCACCGTGGGCACCCCGGCGTCGTGCCAGTAGCCGTAGGCCAGGTACTCGTCGATCGCCTTGGCCGTGGCGTAGATCCAACGGGTCACTGACGTCGGGCCGAGGATCCGGTCGGCCGTCTCGTCGAGCAGGCCGGGGTTCTTGCCGTAGACCTCCGAGGTCGATGCGACGAGGACCCGCGGCCGCCGCCGGCGCGCCGCCTCGAGCACGTGCTCGGTGCCGGCGATCATCGTCCGCATCGACTGCATCGGCTCGTCGACGATCGTCCGCACGCCCACCGCAGATGCGAGGTGGACGACGGCGTCGGCTGCGTCCACCAACTCCTCCACCAGGGGACGGTCGAGCACGCTGCCGACGACGATCTCGGCCGGTGGTGCCCCCAGGTCGCCGGCGACCCTCGTCGGCTCGTCGAGGTTGGCGAGGTCGCCGGTGGACAGGTCGTCGAGCACGGTCACCCGGTCGCCGCGGGCGGCCAGGGTGCGGGTGACGTGGCTGCCGATGAAGCCCGCACCCCCGGTGACGAGGATTCGCATCGGAACGGCTCCTTCCGGCGGCTCCTTGCCCTTCCACACTCTCCGTGCTCATATCGTCACTTTCCGTGGTTGCAGCGCCCAGGGCCGAAAGACCTTTCGCGAGAGCGGGGCGGGTCCCGGCGTCCTCGGGGGCGGGGCCTGGGCAGGTCGTGCGGCAGCCGGACCACCGAGGAGACCACAATGGGGCGATGACCAGCGACGACGCCGCCGAGGCGACCTACGCCCTGGCGCTGGGTGCCCGTCTGCGGCACGTCCGGGAGCAGCGGCGGCTCTCCCTGGCGGCGGTCCAGGGCCGGTCGGGCGGCGAGTTCAAGGCGTCGGTCCTCGGGGCCTACGAGCGGGGCGCCCGTACGATCTCGGTGCCGCGGCTCCAGCGCCTGGCCAGGCTGTACGGCGTCCCGGTCGACCAGTTGCTCCCGGTCGTCGGCGACGGGACGCCGATCCCGGAGCCCGCCGGCGGGCGGGCGGCCCCCCCGAGCGTCCGGGTCGATCTCGAGGGCCTGCGGCACGCTCCCGGCGCCGAAGCCGGCGCGCTCCGGCACTTCGTGGCGCAGGTCGAGATCGAACGGCAGGACTTCAACGGCCGGGTGCTGACGATCCGCCGCGACGACGTGCGGGTCATCGGGGCGGCGCTCGGGCTGAGGCTGGACGAGACGCTACGACGGCTCGGCGACGCCGGGGTGCTGGCCGACGCTGCCGACTGGACCTCGCGGCGGGCCGAGCGCCGGGAGGGCTCGGTCCGACCGTCGCCCCGGGGGGACCCGGATCAGAGATAGTTGCCGGTGGCCGGCATCTCGGGCTCCTCCGGCCGGCGGACCGGCGTGAGCATCTGCTGGCGCCGCATCCCCTCGAGGTCGGCCTGCGCTGCCATCTGCTGCGCGACCACCGCCGCCTGGATGCCGCGGAACAGCCCCTCGAGCCACCCGACGAGCTCGGCCTGGGCGACACGGAGCTCGGCATCGGTCGGGTCCGGATCCTCGAGGGGGCGGGCCATCTCCTCGAGCTCGTGGGTCAGGTCCGGGCTGAGCGTGCCGGCGAGCTCATGGAGGGACTGGTCGTAGATGTCGCGCAGCCGGCCGCGGCTGCGCTGGTCGAGCGGGGCGTCACGCAGCTCGTCGAGGAGCTGCCGGGCCATGATGGCGATCCGCATCACCTTGGCCGGTTCGTGCACCGACTCCCGCTCCTCCTCCAGCGGCGGTCGCTGGGGGGCTGCCTCGTTCTGCTGGTCGGCCGGCTGCGGGGCAGGCATCGTGCCGTCGCCCTGTTCCGGCGCAGGTCCTGGGATGGCCATCGGGACTCCTCGTCGTCGCGCTCCATGGAGCATTCCCGGCGCGACGGCATCCAGTCCGCGGGCCGGGGCCGTCGCACACCCTCGATTGTCCCGGCCGCCCCGGTCGGGGGGTAGGGCCGAAGGTCGGTCGCGCCCGCCTACCCGCCGGCCGCCGCCGGCCGACCCCGACGGTCGGCGAGCACCTGGGCGAGCACGCGGGCCCGCTGGGTGACAGCGTCGCCCCAGGACGCCGACAGGGCCCAGGCGCGCTTCATGAAGAGATGGAGGTCGCACTCGAACGTGTAGCCGATCGCCCCGTGGACCTGGAGCGCCACCCTCGAGGCGACGTCGGCGGCGTCGGAGGCGAGGGACTTGGCCATGGCGGCGTCGACCGAGCGACCCGGACGGCGCCGGGCGAACGATTCAGCGGCTCGGTAGGTCGCCGGCCGGGCGAACTCGAGCCGGACGCGGGCGTCGGCCAGCTGGTGCTTGACCGCCTGGAAGCTCCCGATCGGCCGGCCGAACTGGTACCGGTCGACGGCGTAGGCGGCGCTCATCGTGATCATCCGGTCGGCCAGGCCGAGCAGCTGTGCGGCGGCGGTCACGGCGCCGCGGTCGGCGAGCTCGGCGAGGAGGTCGACGGCGTCCTCGCCGGCCGACAGCCTCGTCGCCGGGTCCGGCGTCCACTCCCACCGCCCGAGCCGCCGGGAGCGGTCGAGCGACGGCGTCGTCACCGTGTGCGCCGCCGTGCCGTCGACGAGGTGAACTTCGGGGCCGCCGCCGTCCCGGCCGCCGGCGACGAGGACGGCGACGTCGGCCAGCCCGGTCGCCACCACCCTCGGCGTCACGCCGTTCTCGGTGGTCACCACCGGATGTCGACGGCCGGCATCGACACCACCGACCGTCGCCACGCTGCCACCGCCGGCCAGGGTCGCCAGGGTGCGCTCGACCCTGTCGCCGTCGACCGGACCCGAAGGGGTCGCCCGCTCGAGCAACCCGGCGAGCACCGGCACGACGAGCCCGGCGGTCTCGGCGAGCGGCTCGGGGAGGGCCGCCCGCCCGGCCTCCTCGAGCACGCCGACCAGCGCCACGTCGTCGAGACCCAGACCGCCGGCTCCTTCGGGGGCGAGCAGCCCGGTGGCCCCGAGCTCGGCGAGCACCCGCCACCGCTCCCGGGAGCGCCGACCGGCGTCGCCGCCCACCGCTGCCGGGTCCGGGGTCGAAGCCTCGTGGAGGACCCGCAGGTCGGCCGGGGTGCACTCGCGCTCGAGGACCTGGCGGACGGCGGCCGCCAGCTCGCGCTGGTCGTCGGTGAAGGCGAACTCCACGTCGATCCCGCCGCTCGGCCGCCCAGTCGTTCAGCCGCGCGGCAGCCCGAGCAGCCGCTCAGCGACGACGTTGCGCTGGATCTCGTTCGTACCGGCGTAGATCGGCCCGGCGAGGGCGAAGAGGTACCCCTCGAGCCACGGACCGGGGGAGAACCCGCCGGTGCCGTCGGGCACGAGCTCCTCGGCGGCCGGTCCGGCGAGGGCGAGGGCCAGCCGGTGGATGGCGAGGTCGGTCTCGGACCAGAAGATCTTGTTGCAGCTCGCCTCGGCGCCGACGGAGTGCCCGGCGGACAGCGCCGAGGCCGTCCAGTAGGTGTGGAGGCGGTAGGCCTCGGCGTCGACGTAGGCCCGGGCGACGTCGTCGGCGAGCGCCGACGCCGTCTCGGCGGCGTCACCGCGCTCGGCCAGCCGGTCGGCGTAGAGGTCGACCAGCCGCCCGGCCGCCTCGGTGTAGCGAGCCGGGCTCCGGAGGTTGAGCCCGCGCTCGCTGCCGGCGGTCGACATCGCCACCCGCCACCCGTCGCCGACACCACCGAGGACCTGGTCGTCGGGGACGACGACGCCCTCGAAGAACACCTCGGCGAAGCCGGTCTCGCCGTCGAGCTGGGGGATCGGGCGGACGGTGACCCCGGGGGCGTCCATCGGGACGAGGAAGTAGGTGAGCCCGTGGTGCCGCTCGGCCTCGGGGTCGCTGCGGAAGATGGCGAAGCACCACTCGGCGAAGGCGCCGCGCGAGCACCAGGTCTTCTGGCCGTCGAGCACCCACCGGCCGCCCTCGCGCCGTGCGCGGCTGCGGATCCCGGCCAGGTCGCTGCCGGCGTCGGGCTCCGACCAGCCCTGGCACCAGATCTCGTCGGCCGAGGCCATCGGCGGGAGGAAGCGGGCCTTCTGGGCGTCGGTCCCGTACTCGAGCATCGTCGGCGCGAGGAGGAAGATCCCGTTCTGGCTCACCCGCTTCGGCGCGCCGACCCGGTAGTACTCCTCCTCGAAGACGAGCCACTCGATGGTCGAGGCGTCGCGTCCCCCGTAGGCCGACGGCCAGTTGACGACCGACCACCGGTCGTCGTACATCGTCCGCTCCCACCGGCGGTGGGCCTCGAACCCGTCGGCGGTGTCGAGGGAGGCCAGCGAGCCGGGTGGAGGGGCGTGGGCCTCGAGCCACCGCCGGGCCTCGTCTCCGAAGGCCTGCTCGGCCGGGGTGAAGTCGAGGTCCATGGCGCGAGCAATGTGGCACACGGTGTGGTGCTCGGCAACAATGGGCAGGTGCCGAACGCCGTGATCGTCGATGCCGTCCGCACGCCGATCGGCCGGCGCGGCGGCCGTCTGGCCGGATGGCACCCGGTCGACCTGGCCAGCGAGCCGCTCCGGGCGCTCGTCGAGCGCAACCAGCTCGACCCGGCACTGGTCGAGGACGTCATCCTTGGGTGCACGATGACCGTCGGCGAGCAGGCGATGAACATCGCCCGCAACGCCGCCCTGGCCGCCGGCTTCCCCGAGTCGGTGCCCGGCACGACGGTCGACCGCCAGTGCGGGTCGGCGCAGCAGGCGATCCACTTCGCCGCCCAGGCGGTGATGGCGGGGGCCATGGACGTCGTCATCGGCGGCGGCGTCGAATGCATGACCCGGGTGCCGATCGGTTCGACGACCGAGCCGGGCCCCGGCGAGCCGTACGGGCCGCGCTACCTCGAGCGGTTCGAGCTCGTCCACCAGGGCGAGTGTGCCGAGGAGATCGCCCGCCGCTGGCACGTGAGCCGGGACGAGATGGACGCCTTCGCCCTCGAGTCGCATCGCCGGGCGGGCGTGGCCACCGACGAGGGGCGCTTCGAGCGAGAGATCGTGGCCGTCGAGCGCCGACCGTTCGAGGGCGCTGCGGGCGGCGGCGGTCACCGGTCCGAAGACGGCGACGTCGAGATCGTCCGCACCGACGAGGGGATCCGGCGTGACACCAGCTTGGAGAAGCTGGCGTCGCTCCCGCCGGCCTTCGTCGAGGGCGGGAGGGTGACCGCCGGCACCTCGTCACAGATCTCCGACGGCGCCGCGGCGGTGCTGGTGATGAGCGAGGAGAAGGCCGCCGCTCTGGGCCTGGTGCCGCGGGCTCGGTTCCACACCTTCGCCGTCGCCGCCAACGACCCGCAGATCATGCTGACCGCCCCGATCCCGGCGACGTCGCTCGTCCTGTCCAAGGCCAAGCTCAGCCTGGACGAGATCGACGTCGTCGAGATCAACGAGGCGTTCGCTTCGGTCGTCCTCGCCTGGCAGCGCGAGTACCGGCCGGACATGGCGAGGGTCAACCCGAACGGCGGGGCGATCGCCCTCGGCCACCCCACCGGGTGCTCCGGGGCGCGGCTCATGGCGACGCTCCTCGGCGAGCTCGAGCGGACCGGCGGCCGGTACGGCCTCCAGATGATGTGCGAGGGCGGCGGTCAGGCCAACGCCACCGTCATCGAGCGGCTCGGCTGAGATCGGCGACACCGTGGCCAAGACCCGCATCCCGGCGATCGACGGCTGGTTCAGCACCGACGAGGCGGCGCCGACGCTGCTCGGCGCCCGCTGCACGGCGTGCGGCACCTACGCCTTCCCGCCCGGTGGCACGTTCTGCCCGAACCCGGCGTGCGAGGGCACCGACCTGGCATTGGTCCCGCTCTCGCGCCGCGGCCGGATCTGGTCGTACACCGACGCCCGCTACGCCCCGCCACCCCCGTACGTCGCCGGCGACCCGTACGTGCCGTTCTCCCTGGCCGCCGTCGAGCTCGAGGCCGAGCGGATGGTCGTCCTCGGTCAGCTCGTCGGCGGGGTCACCGTCGACGACGTCGCCGTCGGCGACGCCGTCGAGCTGGTCGTCGACCGGCTCTACGAGGACGACGAGCACGAGTACCTCGTGTGGAAGTGGCGGCCGGTCGGCGGCGAGGGCCGGAGCGCCCGTTGAGCGACGACCGACGGGTTGCCGTCCTCGGGGCCGGGATGCACCCGTGGGGCAAGTGGGGCCGGAGCTTCGTCGAGTACGGCGTCGCCGCCGCCCGGGCGGCGCTGGCCGACGCCGGGCTCGACTGGCGGGACGTCGACTACGTCGCCGGGGCCGACACGATCCGCAACGGCTATCCCGGGTTCGTCGCCGGGGCAACCTTCGCCCAGGCGCTCGGCTGGACCGGCGCCCGCATCTCGTCGAGCTACGCCGCCTGCGCCTCGGGTGCGGCGGCACTGTCCAACGCCCGTGCGCAGATCCTGGCCGGCCTGTGCGACGTCGCGCTCGTCGTCGGCGCCGACACGACGCCCAAGGGCTTCTTCGCCCCGGTCGGCGGGGAGCGCCGCGACGACCCCGACTGGCTCCGCTTCCACCTCCTCGGGGCGACGAACCCGACCTACTTCGCCCTCTACGCCCGCCGGCGGATGGACCGCTACGGCGCCACCGACGAGGACTTCGCCGAGGTCAAGGTGAAGAACGCCCGTCACGGGCTGGCCAACCCCTACGCCCGCTACCGCAAGGAGGTCACCATCGAGGAGGTCCTGGCCTCGCCGATGGTCGCCGACCCGCTCCGGCTGCTCGAGATCTGCGCCACCTCCGACGGTGGGGCGGCCGTCGTGCTCTCGAGCGTCGACTTCGCCCGTCGCCACCTCGCCGGGCCCGGGGCGGCCGCCGGCCGGCCGCTCGTCACCGTCGCCGCCGTCGCCACCGTGAGCCCGGCCTACCCGAACACGGTGATCGAGATGCCCAACTTCGCCACCGACAGTGCCGCGGTCGTCCCGGCCTCCCCGGTCGGCCCGTTCCGGGCGTCGATCGCCGCCGCCGCCTACGAGGAGGCCGGCGTCGGCCCCGAGGACGTGAGCCTGGCCGAGGTCTACGACCTCTCGTCGGCGCTCGAGCTCGACTGGTACGAGGACATCGGCCTCTGCGCCGAGGGCGAGGCCGAGAAGCTGCTGCGCGACGGCACCACCACCCTCGGTGGCCGGGTGCCGGTCAACCCGAGCGGCGGGCTGTCGTGCTTCGGCGAGGCGATCCCGGCGCAGGCGATCGCCCAGGTCTGCGAGTCGGTGTGGCAGCTGCGTGGCGAGGCGGAGGGTCGTCAGGTCGACGGCGCCCGGGTGGCCGTCACCGCCAACCAGGGCCTCTTCGGCCACGGCTCGTCGGTGGTGCTCACCCGCTGACCGCCGCCTGCCCGGACGGCGAGCCCCGCACTCCCGGGGCCCGAATGTGCCGTCCACCGTGCGGTCGGCCCCCATCGCTCGTTTCGTAGGGCGACGAGTGGGTATCCGACCAGCAGTCACCGGCCGGTGGCCACACGGTGAGCCGGTGGCGCCCCGCCGCTCGGACTGCCCGACACGACGCCGATCCGGCGGTGGCGGCAGGGTGGCTGTCGAAGCAACACGGAAGGCTCCGATCCATGGCACTGGTGCACCAGATGGACGATCTCGACCACACCGCCGACAGCCCGAACGCCAGCTCCCGTGGGGGCAGCGGCGCCCAGGAGGGCGACGATGCGGCGGCCCCGGCCGAGGGCGCCGAGGGGGAGGTGATCCTGCGGGCGCTCGACCGGTTGGCCGAAGCGCTCGAGGAGAACAGCCGTGACCAAGAGTTGATGCTCCGCCGCGTCCAGCAGCTCCGCCAGGCGCGGACGTCGGGCATGCCGTGGGAGAACATCCTCTCGAAGGAGGAGGGGATGGGGACGATGCAACTGATGAGCCGGATGCTCGGCCGCCTGTCGACTGCCAGCGGGACGTTGCGCAAGGAGATGGTCTACGGCCTGCGCGACGAGGGCGTCAGCGTGCCGACGATCGCCCGCCTCTTCGGCGTGACCCACCAGCGGGTCTCCAACCTGCTCCGCCGCACCGGCAGCTGAGCACCGCTCGCGGACTGAGGTCCCACAGCAGCAGCCGGTAATAGGCGGCGCGCGGCGGTTCGTCAGCCGTCCCCCGGGGTGCCGAGGCGCTCGAGGACGGTGTTGGCGCCGCCGATGATCGAGGCCATCAGCTCGGCCACGGTCGGGAGCTCGTCGATCAGCCCGACGACCTGGCCGGTCGGGAGGACCCCGACGTCGGTGCGCCCGTCGACCAGGGCCGCCTTGGTCATCATCGGGGCGTTGGCCGCCATCACCACCTGTGACCAGTCGAGCCCGCCGCTGCGCCGCATCGCCCGGCCGTCGCGCAGCAGCGACGGCAACGTCGCCCCGGTCTCCCGGCGGAAGGCGTGGGCGCTGGCGAGGGCGCGCGGCAGCCGCCGCACCCAGCTCCGCTTTTCGAGCTCCTCGACGAGCTCGGTACGGACGACCCGCTGCGGGGCGCCGTCGACCCGGCTGGTGACGACGGTGCCGGTGACCGGCGTCTCGACGTAGCGGGCCTTCACCGCCTCGGGCACGGCGCTGTCCCGGGTGAGCAGGAACCGGGTCCCCATCGCGATCCCATCAGCCCCGTAGGCGAGGGCGGCCGCAAGCCCACGGCCGTCGAAGAACCCGCCGGCGCCGACCACGACGACGTCGCGGCCGACGGCGTCGACGACCTGGGGGAGGAGCAGCGACGTCGGGACGACGCCGGTGTGGCCCCCGCCCTCGGCCCCCTGGGCGATCACGGCCCCGACGCCCCATCCGGCCACCTTCTCGGCGTGGCGGCGGGCGCCGATCGTCGGCATCACCACCAGCCCGGCCTCCCGGCACCTCGCCACCAGGTCCGGGCTCGGCGCCTGGGCGAAGCTCGCCACCTTCACGCCGGCGTCGATCATCAGCCCGACCCGCTCGCCGACGTCGGCCACGTCGGTCCGCAGGTTGACACCGAACGGCCGGTCGGTCCTCGACCGGACCTCGGCGATCGCCTCGCCGAGCCGGTCGAGGGTCATCGTCGCCGAGGCCAGGATGCCGAGCCCGCCGGCGGCGGCGGTGGCCGAGACCAGCCTCGGGCCGGCCACCCAGCCCATCCCGGTTTGGACGACCGGGTAGCGGACACCGACCAGCCGGCAGAGCCGCGTCCGCAGCGCCGGGTGCGGTTCGGGGAGGTCCGGCCCTCCACTCACCCCTTCACCTCCCGGTCGCGGGTGGCCCCAGGGTCGAGCACGTTCCGCAGGAGCTCGAGCTCCTCGTCGGTCGGCAGCCGCGACTCGGCGACGTCGTCGGCGACGTCGTCGACGACGAGCTCGAAGCCGGTGGCCGCCCGGACGTCGTCCACCGAGACGCCGGGATGGACCGAGCGCAGGCGCATCACCCGCTCCGGTGTCTCGAAGTCGAAGACCCCGAGGTTCGACACGACCCGGTGGACGTGGTGGAAGCGGGTGGCGCCGGGTCCGGCGGCAGCCGCCCGCTCGTAGCCGACGCCGCAGACCAGGTCGACGTGCTCGACGAACGACCGCGTCGAGTGGTCGGGGACCCAGTAGCTCGTCGGGTGGTTGACCGAGTTCCCCGGCGCCCCGCGGACGCCGACCAGCTGTGCCTTCGGCCGGGACCAGTCGCCGATCACCGAGAGGTTCTGGTTGCCGTGCCGGTCGATCTGGCTGGCCATCATCATCACGTGGCGCCGTCCCGACCACAAGAGGTCGAAGACCGACCGGAACGGCATCGCCGCCTCGCGGACCGGCGCTGCTCCGAGCGGCGGGGCACCGACGACCAGCGCCGCCTCGCCGTCGGTCAGGACGAGGTCGGGCGAGAACGTCCGCAGCGCCAGGCGTGCCCCGAGGGAGGGGATGGTCCCGAACGGGCTCGCCAGCACCTCCCCGGCGTCGCGCCACACCTCGGCGCAGGCGACGGCGCAGATCTCGGCCCTCGTCGCGTCGGTGCTCACCGGGTCGCTCCCGCGGCCACGACGGCCGCTCACCGGGTCCCCCCGCCGCCGGTTCGGGCGGAGACGTCGCGGACCGCCGCCCGGTACCCGGCCTCGTCGACGTCGACGTACGACGCCCGGAAGGCGGCGAAGGCGGCCGGGTCCTTGGCGGCCTCGACGTAGGCGCGCTGGAACGCCTCGTCGCGGCCGTAGTCGGGGTCGCACGACGTGAAGTGGGCGCCGAGGGGGGCCTCGACGACGGCGTCGGTCAGCAGCCGGTGGGCGGTGACGGCCGCCAGCGGACCCTCCGAGGCCAGGGCGCCCTCGTCGACGACCTTCTCGGCGGTGACGAACCGGCGGGCGGCGGCCCCGAGGTAGAGCTCGTCGAAGTACCGGTCGGGCCCGAGGAACTGGGCGTTGCCGGCGGTGTCGGCCCGGTTGGCGTGGACGATCGCCAGGTCGAGCCGGAGCGCCGGCACCGCCACGAGGTCGGCGCCGTCGTCGGCCGGGTCGGCGAACGGGCCGTCCCCGTACGGCGAGCGGACGGTCCGCAGCTCGGGGTTGACCACCAGCACGTCGGAGCCGAGTCCGGCTCTCGTCGGGAGGAACGGCACCCGCCAGGCAGCCGCCTGGAGGCCGAGGTACAGCATCCCCTCGTCGAGCTCGGTCAGCTCGACCCGCCCTTGCTGCCGGGCGGCTCGCCAGTGCGGGTCGAGGGGGATCGAGTCGAGGGTGACGAACCCGGTGACGACGCGGCGCACCTTCCCGGTGGCGCAGAGCAGGCCGACGTCGGGGCCGCCGTAGGTGACGACGGTGAGGCCGTCGACGCCGGAGCGGCAGATCGCCCGCACCGCCGCCATCGGCTTACGGCGCGAGCCCCACCCGCCGATGCCGACGGTCATCCCCGGCCGGAGCTCGGCCACGAGGTCGTCGAGGGTGCTCCGCTTGTCGGCCATCGCCACCGTCGGCACCGGCGCGCCTCAGCGCGAGGTGTCGGCCTCCCGCTTCTCGACGAACGCGCTGCGCTGCTCGTCGGCGACGCCGCGGACGTGGAGCTCGTAGGTGAAGCCCTGCTCGTAGCGGTAGCTCCGCTTCACGTCGACCGGGTCGATGCCGTTGAGCGACTCCTTGGCCCGGCGGATGATCGAGGGCGACTTCGTGGCGATCTCGCCCGCCAGCTCGAAGGCGGCGGCCCGGAGCGCCCCGGCCGGGACCACCCGGGCCACCGACCCGAAGGCGGCCAGCTCGGCGGCCCCGATCGGTGCCGCCGTGTAGACCATCCGCCGCATCGTGTGCTGCGGAACGAGCCTGGCGAGGTGGGTGGCCGCCCCGAGGGCCCCGCGGTCGACCTCGGGCAGGCCGAACGTGGCGTCGTCGCTCGCCACGACGATGTCGGCGTTGCCGGCCAGGCCGATCCCGCCGCCGAGGCAGAAGCCCTGGACGGCGGCGATCACCGGGACCTCGCAGTCGTAGACGGCGGCGAAGGCGGCGGCGCAGCCGCGATTGACCCCGACGAGTGCCTCGTCGCCCCTGGCGGCGATCTCCTTGATGTCGACGCCGGCGCAGAAGCCCCGTCCCTCGGCGCGCAGCACCACCACCCGGGCCTCGGGGCGGCGCCCGGCGGCGAGCACCGCGTCGGCCAGCTCGAACCACGTGGCGACGTCGAGGGCGTTCACCGGCGGGTGGTCGATCACGACCTCGCCGATCCTCGGGTCCTCGTGCGACGTGTGGATGGGCATGTCGCCGGAAGGGTAGGCGACCCACCGGCGGGCGGCCAGGCGATCGCCGCTGGCGCTCTACGGCGGAGCACCCTGAACGAGCCGGGGGAACTGTGGGCGCCGGCCACCTACCCTCGATCCTCCGGCTCTGATCGGTAACGTGCTGGCGATGGACACCCCCCGGGCCGACCCGCTCGACTTCACCGGGAGCGTCGTCGTCGTGACCGGCGGGACCCGCGGGGTCGGCGCCGGGATCGCCCGGGCCTTCCTCTCCCACGGGGCGACCGTCGTCGCTCTCGGACGCCATGACCCCGGGGCCGGGTCGTTGCCGTCGGTCGCCGTGGGCGGGGACCCCGAGGCGGCGGCGCCCCGGCGGCGGGCGACCTTCGTCGGCGCCGACGTGCGTGACGCCGAGCAGGCCCAGGCGGCGCTGGCCGCCGTCCACGAGGCGCACGGGCGGCTCGACGTGCTGGTCAACAACGCCGGTGGCTCGCCGTCGGTGCCGGCGGCGGAGGCGTCGCCGCGCCTCGTGGCGGCGATCGTCAACCTCAACCTGCTGGGACCGTTCTATTGCGCCCAGGCCGCCTACCGGCACATGAACGAACAGGACGGCGGCGGCTCGATCATCAACATCTCGAGCGTCTCGGGCATCCGCCCGTCGCCGGGCGCCTCGGCTTACGGGGCCGCCAAGGCCGGATTGGTGAGCCTGACCCAGACGCTGGCCGTCGAATGGGCGCCGCGGGTGCGGGTCAACGCCGTCACCGCCGGCCTGCTCGACACCGGCGCCGGCCCGGAGCACTACGGCGGCGAGGAGGGGCTCGCCCGGGTGGCGGCCACCGTCCCGCTCGGGCGGATGGGCACCCCCGAGGACATCGCCGGGATCTGCCTGTTCCTCGCCTCGCCGCTCTCGGCCTACGTCACCGGCGCCAACCTGGTGGCCCACGGCGGCGGCGAGTGGCCGGCCTACCTCACGGCCGCCGCCGGCGACCCCGCACCGGGCTGACCGATCGCCCCGACGGGCTCGGGGCGAGTCGCCGCCCTTGGGTTGCCGCCGGCGCCATTTGGTGCTACTGATGCTATGTCCATAAACCCTCGGGTCGCCGGGAGGCCGCCTCGCCCGATGCTCACAGTCCAACCCCGACCGGCTCCGGCCGCCCAGCCGGAGGCGCTGATCCGCGAGGCCCGGCGGCTGCGACGACGACGGTGGCGCCGCCGGGGGGCGCTGGCGGCGGCGATGGTGGCGGTGGCGGTGGCGGTGGCGGTGACCGTGGGCGGCGGCGGGGGAGGCGACGGTGGGCGGCGTCACCACCCGACCGAGGCGCCACGGACGGTGCCGCCGCCGGCGACGGCGGTCCTGCCGGGGGTGGACCTCGGGCCGGCCACCGCGGCGACGCTCACCGGGCCGGTGAGCGTGGCGGTGGGCCCACTCGGCGACGTCGACTTCTCCGACGGCAACCGGGTCTACGAGATCGACCACACCGACGGGCACCTGCTGGCGGTGGCCGGGACCGGGGCGGCCGGGTTCTCCGGTGACGGCGGCCCGGCGCTGAAAGCGCGGCTCGACCTGCCGGGAGCGGTGGCGGTCGCCGACGACGGCGACCTCTACGTCGTCGACCAGTACCGGATCCGCCGGATCGACGGCCGGACCGGGGTCATCACGACGGTGGCCGGCGACGGCCGAGAGGGAATGGGCGACGAGATGGCCGGGCTCGGCGGCGACTACGCCACCGGGAAGGTCGATGGTGACGGTGGGCCGGCGCTTGCCGCCCGGCTCGACCTGTCGGCACCGGTCGCTGGGCCGGGCGGCCAGCCGGTGCTGGCCGTCGGCCCGCGCCACGACCTCTACCTCGCCGACCCCGGCACCGACGAGGTGCGGCGGGTCTCGCTCAGCACCGGGCGGATCACCCGCTTCTACGGGTCGGGGCAGCAGCCGGCCGTCCCCGGGACGGCGTCGCGGCGCCACCAGTGCCTGCCGACCGGGGTGGCGGTCGACCATGCCGACGACGTCTTCGTGCTCAGCTCCTGCGGCTCCATCGGTGAGATCTCGGCGGCCGGTCGGGTCAGCACCGTGCTGTCGGCCCGCCGGGCGGCGGCCCTGCCGGGGGCTTCGGCCGGGAGCCTCGGGGTGGGCGACGACGGGTCCCTCTACCTCGGCGACCTCTACGGCCGCCGGGTGATGGTCCTCGACCCGCGCACCGGGCGGGTGAGGGTGGTGGCCGGGACCGGCCAGCCGACGTTCCCGAGGCCGGGACAGACAGCCGGCGACGGCGGTCCGGCGCGCCTCGCCACCTTCGGTGCGGTGGCCGGCGTCGCCGTCGACGGTCGGGGCGACGTCTATGTCGCCGACTTCTCCAACAACGCCGTCCGGCGGATCGATGCCCGGACGGGGGTGATCACCGCCGTGGCGGGGCAGATCCCAACCTCGCCAGCCGCCGGACACTGCTGCTGACGCCATGCCGCCGCAGGCACGGTTAGCGGAGGGTTGCCGCGCTCGCGGTGCTGATCGGGCATGATCTAGGCGTCACTCTCGACCGGGGGAGCGGCCGGATAGGGGGATGTGTGGACGCAGGCAACGAGGGACAGCCGTTCTCCGGTGATTCCCGGCTGTCGAGTCTCGCCGGTGAGGCCCGGCTGGCCTACCTCCCGGTGGTCGACCTCGGATCGGGCCAGCTGCTCGGCTTCGAGGCGCTCATGCGCTGGCACCACCCGACGGAGGGTGTCATCTCGCCGCACCTGCTGATCCCTTGGGCGGAAGCCAACGGGGACATCGTCGAGCTCGGCGAGTGGGTGCTCGTCGAGGGCTGCAAGCACGCCACCGCCTGGCCGTCGAGCATGCAGCTGGCGGCCAACTGCTCGATCGTCCAGCTCCGCAACGGCGCCGGCAGCCAGGCGGTCGCCCGGGCTCTCGAGGCGTCGGGCCTGTCGCCCGATCGCCTCACCGTCGAGGTGACCGAGCAAGCGATGTCCGACGAGGCGGCGGTGGCCGACCTCCTCCTCATCATCGACCAGGGCGTGCAGCTGGCGGTCGACGACGTCGGGACGAGCTGGAACTCGTTCGAGCTCCTGCGCCGGCTGGCGGTCAACACGGTGAAGATCGACCAGTCGTTCGTGAGCGGCCTCGAGGAGCACGAGGGGATCAACCGGATGGTGGTCGAGACGCTGGTCCACCTGGCGCACAACGGCGGCATGTCGACGGTCGCCGAGGGGGTCGAGACCGAGTTGCAGGCGAGCCTGGTGCGCGAGTTCGAGTCCGACGCCGCCCAGGGCTATTTCTTCGCCCCGCCGCTCGACGAGGCGAACGCCACCAGGATGGCCAACATGTCGGACCTCCGTTTCCCGCTCGAGGGGCCTGGGTGGCGGGACGACGAGTCCTGGCCGTTCCCCGAAGCCTCTCTCGGGGACGACGAGTCGTCCGGGGAGAGCGGTGACGGGACCGCCGAGGTGGACGACGCACCGCCGGCGGCATCGGGGCGGCCGAAGAGGCAGAAGGGCCGCAAGGCCTCGCCGTCGCCGGAGTCACCCGAAGTCGCCTGACCGTTCGGACCTGGCCGGCGGCGCGGCGGCCGGTGGGTCGACGGTGACCTGCTAGAACAACCCTCCGTGAAACTGGCGGTCCTGACGGAGACCGGGTCCACCGAGCGGCGCGTGGCGGTCGTGCCCGATGTCGTCAAGCGCCTGATCGGCGCAGGGTGGGAGGTGTCGGTGCAGGCCGGCGCCGGCGCCGCCGCCTGGTTCACCGACGACGCCTACCGGCAGGCCGGGGCGAGCGTGGCGGCGGATCCGGCTGCCACCCTCGCCGGCGCCGACGTCCTGGCCAAGGTGCAGCCGCCCGGTCCTGAGGAGGCGGCGCTCGTGCCGGAGGGGACGATCGTCGTCAGCTTCCTGCAACCGGGGGCGGCCGTCGACGCCCTCAGGGTGCTGGCCGACCGGCGGGCGACGGCCCTCAGCTTCGACCTGGTGCCGCGGATCAGCCGGGCGCAGGGCATGGACGCGCTCTCCTCGCAGGCGACGGTCTCGGGCTACCGGGCCGGCCTGTTGGCGGCCGAGCACCTCGACAAGTTCTTCCCGATGTTCATGACCGCCGCCGGCACGGTGCCGCCGGCCAAGGTGCTCGTCATGGGTGCCGGCGTGGCCGGCCTCCAGGCGATCGCCACGGCTCGGAGGCTCGGCGCCGTCGTGCGCGCCTACGACGTGCGTGCGGCGGCCAAGGAGGAGGCGGAGAGCGTCGGCGCGACGTTCGTCGACCTCGGGGTGTCGGCCGAGGGCGCCGGCGGCTACGCCCGCGAGCTCTCGGAGGAGGAGCTGGCCCGCCAGCGGGAGGCGTTGGCGGCCGAGGTCGCCGCCTCCGACGTCGTGATCACCACCGCCGCCGTCCCCGGACGTCCGGCGCCGAAGCTGGTGACCGGCGAGATGGTCGACGGGATGGCTCCGGGATCGCTCGTCGTCGACATGGCGGCCGACTCCGGCGGCAACTGCGACCTCACGGTGGCCGGCGAGGTCGTCGAGCGCAGCGGGACGCGGGTCGTCGGGATGTCGAACCCCCCGGCGGGTATGCCGACGCACGCCAGCCTGCTCTTCTCGCGCAACGTCGCCAACCTGCTGGCCCTGATGGTGAAGGACGGCGCCTTGGCGCCCGACTGGTCCGACGAGATCCTGGCCGGCACGTGCGTGCTCAGGGACGGGCGGCCCACCCACCAGCCGACGGCCGAGCTCCTCGGGATCGAGCTGGCATCGGCGCCGGCGCCGGCGCCGGGACCGGCGACGACGGGCCCGGGCCCGACCGTGCCGATGCCGGCGGGGGGACCGGGGGCCGCGAGCGAAGGGACGGAGCATTGACCAATGGCATCCTCGAGTACCTGACCGTCTTCGTCCTGGCGGTGTTCGTCGGCTTCGAGGTGATCTCGAAGGTCCCGAGCATCCTCCACACCCCGTTGATGTCGGGGTCCAACGCCATCCACGGGGTGATCCTCGTCGGGGCGATGGTCGTGCTCGGCAGCGCGCACACCGGCGCCGAGGAGGCGCTCGGCTTCGTGGCGGTGGTGCTCGCCACCTTGAACGTCGTCGGCGGCTTCGTCGTCACCGACCGGATGCTCGAGATGTTCAAGGCCAAGCCGGGCGAGCAGCGCGGAGGCACGGCGGCGGCGTCGCGGGGCCCGTCGGGCGACGGCGCGGCGACCACCGACACGGGCGACGGTGCACGTTGAGCCGCGGCACGGCCATCGACCTCTGCTACCTGGTCGCCTTCATCGGGTTCATCCTCGCCCTCATGGGCCTGAGCTCGCCGCGGCGGGCGCGGGACGGGAACATCGTCGGCGCGGTCGGGATGCTGATCGCCATCGGCGCCACCTTCGCCAGGCCCGGCCTCGGCCATCTGGCGCTGATCCTGGTGGCGATGGCGATCGGCGTGGCGATCGGCGTGCCGGCGGCCCGGCTGGTGAAGATGACGGCGATGCCGCAGATGGTCGCCATCTTCAACGGCGTCGGCGGTGGGGCGGCCGCGCTCGTCTCGATCACCGAGTTCATCAGCCTGGACACGAAGCTGCTGGCGACCTACAAGGTGCTCGAGGTGCTCTTCGGCGTCCTGGTCGGCTGCGTCTCGTTCTCGGGTAGCGCCATCGCCTTCGCCAAGCTCCAGGAGCTCATGACCGGTCGGCCGATCACCTACCCGGCGCAGCAGGTCATCAATGCCGTCGTCGGGGTCGCCGTGCTCGCCCTGGCGCTCACGGTGCTCGTGACGTCGTCGACGCCGCTGCTCTGGGTCCTTTTGATCCTGGCGTTGGTCCTCGGCGTCATCTTCGTCCTTCCGATCGGCGGGGCCGACGTGCCGGTGCTCATCTCGCTCCTCAACTCGTTCACCGGCCTGGCCGTGGCGGCCTCCGGGTTCACCCTCGACTCGAACGTGCTGATCGTGGCCGGGACGCTCGTCGGCGCCTCGGGCATCCTCCTCACGAGGATGATGAGCAAGGCGATGGGCCGGTCGCTCCCCAACATCCTCTTCAGCGCCTTCGGCTCGGTCGTCACGGCGACCGGGACCGCCGGCGTCGAAGGCCGTTCGGTGCGGACCAGCACTCCCGAGGACATCGGGGTCCTGATGGCCTACGCCCGCAAGGTGGTGATCGTGCCCGGCTACGGCTTGGCGGTGGCTCAGGCCCAGCACGTGGCCAAGGAGCTCGCCGACGAGCTGACCGAGCGCGGTGTCGAGGTCTTCTACGCCATCCACCCGGTGGCCGGGCGGATGCCCGGCCACATGAACGTCCTGCTGGCCGAGGCCCACGTCCCCTACGACGAGCTCAAGGAGATGGACGAGGCCAACCCGCAGATGGCGACCGCCGACGTGGCGCTGGTGGTCGGGGCCAACGACACCGTCAACCCGGCGGCGATCACCACCCCGGGCAGCCCGATCTACGGGATGCCGATCATCCACGCCGACGCCGCCGAGCACGTCGTGTTCCTCAAACGGTCGATGCGCCCCGGCTTCGCCGGCATCGACAACGAGCTCCTCTACGACCCGAAGACCGTCCTGCTCTTCGGCGATGCCAAGGACACGCTCCAGAAGCTCGTGGCGGCGGTCGGCGCCGCCTGACGGCGCCGGCTACCGGTTGGTCACCGGTGGGACATCGGTAGGGAGACGAGGACCTCGCTCGAGCGCTCGGCGAGGGTGGCGAAGACGAGCAGGCCCTGCCTCGTCCGGCGGGTCGAGAGCACCTCGATCGCGACACCGTCGCGCCCCACGAGGTGGGCGGCGTCGTTCACGACGACCATGTCCCCGTCGGGCAGGTACCCGACGGCCTGCCGCGGCTGGTTGCCCTCGCGCTCGAGGTCGATCAGCAGCTGCTCGCCCGGCTGGTAGTCGGGGGTCAGGTTGTCGACGGTCCGCCGGAGATCGGTGACCGCCAGCCCACGACGGCGCGCCCCCTCGTGCAGCGTCCCGGATGTGGTGAGCAGCCGCAGCCCGAGACGGCGTGCGACCTCGAGCAGCCGGTCGTCGAGGTCGTCGATCTCGGGGACCTCGTTCTCGGCGAGGTGCACCGTCACGCCTTGCTCACGGAGTGATTCGAGCGACTCGAGACCGCGCCGGGCGCGCCGGGCGCTGACCGGGTCCGGCGAAGCCGCCAGGGTGCGGAGCTGGTCGACGACGAAGCGCGGGACGACGAGACCGCCGACCAGCAGCCCGGCGCGTCCGAGCTCGAGCAGCGACCGGTCCATCACCGCCGACGCGTCGACCACCATCGCGTAGCCGGGTGGCGGCTCGACCGGAGGAGCGAGGATCCGCGAGAGGCCGGCGGCGGCCACCACCTGGCGCCCCTTGACCATGCCGAGGCGGAAGCCGGCCCAGGTGAGGAGCCAGGCGACGGCGGCCGCTGCGGCGTAGACCCAGTCGCTGTGGACGAGAACCAGCAACGGCAGGCAGGCGGCCGCCCCGAGGAGGAGCCCGGCGATCCCGGTCAAGGTCCCGGCGAAGAGCTCGCCCGGCGGCAGCCGGGGGCCGTAGCGCTCGACCACCGTCGACTGGACCCGCTCGACGTAACGACCGAGGACGCCGCCGGCGACGTAGAGGACGAGCGCGCCGAGGGTCATCCCGATCACCGGCGCCGGGGTGGCGTTGAACTGGTGCCCGACCTCGATCCCGGCGAGGGCGCCGAGGAGCACCAGGATCAGGCGGAACACCTCGATGAAGACCACCCGTCCAGCGTAGCCGATCGCGACGGAATTTGTTCGACAAAGCAGAACAGATCAGCTAGGTTGTTCTGCGATACACAATGGCAGTTGCAAGGAGATAAAACCGCAGTTCAAGGGGGAAGTGTTGATTTGGGCCCCGGACTCCACCAGACTGGCCGCTGCCAACGGTATGCGAGCAACCAGGCGACGCCCAACCGGAGGTCGGCGGATGTCTCGGCGGAACCCCCCTTTGCAGCTGCAACTCCTTCATCCCGACCGCCCCGGGGCCACGCCCTGTGAGCTCAGAGTGTCGTTTCGCGGGCTCGTGCTCCGGCGGACCGGGCACGAGGCCGCCGGCGCCCCGCTGCGCATCCCGTGGTGGGCGGTGGCCGGCCTGGACGCCGACGCCGTCGAGGACGTCGAAGGACTCGGCACCCTCCAGATCGTCGCCGTCTCCACCGACGCCGGCACCCTCTCGCTGGCGGCCACGGCGCCGGACGTCTCGGTGCTGCTGCGCCGGGTCGCCGGCCATGCCCGTTGGTGGCGGACCAGCCGGGGGCGGCGGGTCGGTGGCGTGCTGCGGGCCGGTGCCGTCGTCTCCGGCACGGCCGCCCGTCGCCTCTGGTCGTTGCGCCGGCACCCCATCCCCGGCAGCGACAGCGCCCCGGTGCGCCCGGCGCTGGCCGTCCTCATGGGGGCCGTGCTGCTCGCCGGCCCGGTGATCGAGATGGCGGTGTCCGGGCCGGGGTACAGCGGGATCGCCTCGGCCGCCTCCCGCGGCCACGCGGTCGACCGCTACCCCTGGGGAGGGCTCCACAACGGGGCGCTCCGGCCGAAGGGCTCGGCGCCGGTGTCGCTCCCGCCGGCCACCACCCCGCCGGCTCCGGCCCCGCCATCGCTAGCCGACGAGCCGGCACTGCGTCCGCACGAGCTGTTCGGCTTCGCCCCCTACTGGACGCTCGACCAGGCGGGCGGCTTCGACGTCAACGGGCTCACCACCATCGCCTACTTCAGCATCGACGTGAACGCCAACGGGACGCTCGACCAATCCGGCCCGGGCTGGGACGGCTACCAGAGCCAGGCGCTTGCCAACCTCATCAGCCGCGCCCACGCCGCCGGCTCGCGGGTGGTGCTCACCGTCACCTGCTTCGACCAGGCGACGCTCGACCAGGTGACCTCCTCGCCGGCCGCCGCGGCCACCCTCGCCCAGCAGGTCCTCCAGGCGGTGCAGGCCAAGAACCTCGACGGGGTCAACATCGACTTCGAGGGTGAGGGGAGCGCCGACCAGGTCGGCCTCACGGCGTTGGTCGCCAAGGTGTCGAGCACCCTGCACGCCGCCAACCCTCACTACCAGGTCACGATGGACACCTACGCCAGCTCGGCCGGCGATCCCGGCGGCTTCTACGACATCAAGGCGCTGGCGCCGTCGGTCGACGGCTTCTTCGTCATGGCCTACGAGCTCAACCTCTCGGCGTCGGCCTCGCCGAGCTCGCCCCTCACCAGCTCGATGTTCTCGAACCAGACGGCGGCCGAGGAGTACGCGGCGGCGGTCCCGCCGTCGAAGGTCATCCTCGGTGTCCCGTACTACGGCTACGACTGGCCGACCACCGACGGGACCCTCTCCGCCCAGGCCACCGGGCCGCCCACGACCCCCTCGGACGCCCAGATCGTCGCCGCCGGCCACCCCGTCTACTGGGACCCGGTCACCGACACCGCCTGGACGAGCTACCAGGTCGGCAGCCAGTGGCACGAGGCCTTCTTCGAGGACCCGACGTCGCTGTACTTCGAGGCCCAGATGGCCCAGTCGCTCGGCCTCGCCGGCCTCGGGATCTGGGCGCTCGGGATGGACGGCAACGACCCGCAGATGCTCGGGGCCCTGCTCGGCTTCGCCCCGGCACTGAAGGACGCCAACCTCGGTCCGTCGTCCACGTCCGCCTCGCCGGCCAGCACGACGACGACCACGACGGCACCGACCCGCAGCACGACGACGACCTCCCCGGCTGTCACCACGACGACCTCCCCGGCTGTGACGACGACCACCTCCGGCTCGCCGTCGCCGTCGAGCACGACCACCACCGCCCCGGCGAGCACGACGACGACCACGACGACGAGCGGGTACACGTACTCGGGGATCTTCAACGGGCAGACGTGGTCGCTGAGCCAGGTGCCGAGCTCCCAAGAGCAGTCGGTGACCAGCGGCACCGGCACGCCGGTCGGGCAGCTGACCAGCTTCCAGACCAACGACCCGTCGATGGCCTGCCTGGAGTCGACCGGGCAGGCCCCACAGACCAACGCGTTGAGCGTCTGGCAGTTCGGCGGCTCACCCGGAGTCGACGTCGTCGTGGCCACTCAGCCCACCCCCGACTGCGTGGCCGTCGACTTCACCTTCTCGCCGCAGTCGACCGGCGGCAGCAACCCGGGCATCACCACGGGCTCGACCACCACCACCACCACGTCGACGACCACCACGTCAACGACCACCACCTCGACGACGTCGACCACGAACGCCACCGACGCGCCGACGACCACGACGACCCAGCCCTGAGCCGGACCCGGGCGGTCAGCGGGAGCCGGAGGGGCTCGCTGGCGACCGGGGCGGTCCCGTCGTCACCGTCGGGGCGTAGCGGCCGGTGCCGGTCAGGCGGGAGCGATCCGGTCGACCTCGGCGGCGACCTCGTCGGGCAGGGCCCACTCGGCGGCGGCGACGTTCGCCGCCACCTGCTCGGGCCGGGTCGCCCCGGCGATCACCGAGGCGACGGCCCGGTGGCCGAGGAGCCAGGCGAACGCCAGGTCGGTCAGCGAACGGCCGTGGTCGGCGGCCAACGACTCGAGCTGGCCGACGGTCGCCAGGCTGGGTTCGCTCAAGGCGTCGCCGACCTGTTCGGGGGTCATCCCGGCGAGACGGCTTCCGGGCGGCGGTGGCTGCCCGCGGCGGTACTTGCCGGTGAGCAGTCCTCGTTCGAGGGGGTAGAAGGGCACGAATGCCAGGCCGAGCCGACCTCACGCACCTTGCCCTGGGCGACCAGTTCGCCCAGGGCGCCGAGGGTGTCGGCGATCGGGGTCGACCGGTCGGGGGCGTGGAGCTGGTAGAGGTCGATCCGGTCGGTGCCGAGCCGGCGGAGGCTCGCCTCGACCGCGCTGCGCACGTAGTCGGCCGACGCGCCACCGGCCAGCCCGGCGGCCGCCATGCCGAACTTCGTGGCCACGACGACGTCGTCGCGGGTGGTCCCGAGGGCCCGCCCCAAGAGCTCCTCGCTGTGGGTCTCGCCGTAGATGTCGGCGGTGTCGAAGAAGGTGATGCCGTGCTCGAGGGCGGCCGCCACCACCTCCCTGGTGGCGCGCTCGTCGATCCGGCCGCCGAAGTTGTTGCAGCCGAGACCCACCACCGAGACCTCGAGCGAACCGATCCTCCGGGTGTCCATGCGCGTCCTTTCGCCTCGGTCTCGCTGCGACGACCGTCCTCCGGCGACAGCCCGGCGGATCGGTTGGTACCCTACCGGCGCCTGCAACGGCGCTGACCGAGCGACCAGGGGCCGGAGACGCGAAAAGGAGGCAGCACACCATGGGCAAGGACGCGGTGGCAACCGACGTGACGGCGTCGGCCGACGACGCCTGGGCGCTCGTCGGCGACTTCCACGGGATCGGGCAGTGGTTCCCCGGCATCGACTCGGTGCGGTCCGAGGGCGACGACCGGGTGCTCTCGATGTTCGGCATCGAGGTCCGGGAGCGCCTCGTCGAGCGCGACGAGACCGCCCGCTCGATCACCTACTCGATCGTCGGCGGCGTCCCGGTGGAGCACCACCGCGCCACGGTGTCGGTCACCCCGACCGAGCGCGGCTCGAGGATCACCTGGTCCTTCGAGGCCGAGCCTGATTCGATGCTGGCGCTCCTCGCCGACTCGTACAACAACGCCCTCTCGGCGCTGGCCGAGAAGCTGGGTTGAGCCGGGCGCCGACCGCCCCGGGCTGAGGCGAGGCGCCCGTTGGGCTCCACCGGCCCGCTCGACCACGGCGGGTAGGTGAGGCGGAAGAACGAGTCGATCGGGACGCTGAGGGCGAACCAGACGCCCGAAGAAGACGAGCGGGATGCGGAGCAGGGCGTAGGCCGTCGCCCGCCAGCGGGGCTGGCCCCCTCCCAAGGGGGATAACCCCGTCAGAGGCAGCGGTAGACGGCGTCGATCAGCGTGCGGTTGCGGGTGGACTGCCAGCGCGGGATGACGTGGTTCATCACGTACCCGAAGGCCAGCCCGGTGGCCGGGTCGGCGAAGCCGACGGCGCCGCCGGTGCCGAAGTGCCCGAAGGCGCCGGGATTGGGACCGAAGGGCCGGCGAGCGGTGGTCGGTTTGAAGCCCAGGCCGAAAGTGACCTCCTCGCCGAGCACCGGGCAGAAGCCGACCGACTGCGGCCTGGTCGCCTCGGCGAGCAGCGCCGGCGTAAGGAGGCGCCCGGGTTCGAGCAAGGCGGCGTAGAGCCGGGCGACGGCGGTGGCGGTGGCGTGGCCGTTGGTCGAGGGGACCTGGGCGGAGCGCCACGACGGGGTGTTGACGACCCCGATCGACGAGTAGCCGGGCGGGTTGAAGTACCCGAGCGCGACCATGAGCTCGTCGCCACGCAGCGCCTGGTGGTCGACGGCCGGCGGGGTTCCCCCGAGGGCCCAGATGACCTCGGCGCAGCGGTGGTGCTCGGTCACCGGCACCCCGAACCACATGTCGGCGCCCAGCGGCCCCGCCACCTGGCGCAGCCGCTCCCCGGGCGGCGCCCCGGTGCTGCGGCGGACGAGCTCGCCGACGAGGTGCCCGAAGGTGTTGGTGTGGTAGGCGTGGCGGGTCCCCGGCTCCCACCACGCCTCGGTGGCGGCCAGGGCGGTCGTCATCGCCTCCCAGTCCCACAGGTCGGCGTCGACGAGCGGCTGGCGGATCGCCGGGACGCCGGCTTGGTGGCTGAGGGCGTGGCGGACGGTGGCCGGCGCCTTGCCGCCGGCGGCGAACTCCGGCCACACCGACGCCACCGGGTCGTCGAGGCCGACGGCGCCGGCGTCGACCGCCTGGAGCAGGAGCAGCCCGACCACCGCCTTGCCGACCGAGTAGACGTCGACCAGCGTGTCGGGCGTCCACTGCTCGGTGCGGGCGGCGTCCCGCCAGCCGCCGACCAGCTCGACGAGCGGGCGCCCGTGCAACAGCACGGTGACGGCGGCGCCGACCTCACCGTGCTCGGCGAAATTGGCGGCGAAGGCCTCCCGCACCGGGGCGAAGCGGGGCTCGCACCGGCCGGCGACCGGTGCCGCC
>Ga0209012_1000874_pt1 | contig 36119 bp, 44 predicted proteins | sample RS3BMetagenome_FD_184735 | JGI IMG/M metagenome (GOLD analysis project Ga0209012, IMG submission 184735) | Ferric oxide microbial mat and aquatic microbial communities from Rainbow Spring, Yellowstone National Park, USA - RS3B (SPAdes) (version 3) ...
GAATGCGTTCTTCCCATTTCCTGCGTAGTTCGATCCTGGACACGGACGCCACACTCCTCTGACTGACTTGAGGATAGGATACCGCGGGATCGAATAGGGCGCGAGGTGGCTAGAGTTTGACGCTTACCGACGTCCTCTTCAAATGAACCATCAGTATTTTGTCTTCCGATTAAAAAAGATATTGCTTGATCAACAAATTCTTCCGATCTCAATCCCAGTTGTTCACACTGCGCCAAACGGTAACAGGTGGCATCGATTGAACTTGCGTCTGGCGCCCAGAAGGGCGCCCAACTGCCATCTTCCCGTTGCATCATCTTCAGATCATCGATTGCCTCCCGAACCAATGCCTGATCTTGAAGCAAAACATTTAAACGCGCCTGCTCTACAATGTTTCCGTGGCCCTGTACAAATTTGATCGCCAACTGAATATCTGCCATCGTTCCACCCCTTATCGTCGTCCACACAGAAAAGTCAGTCAATACTAATTGTGATTATATCAGACGTCGAATGGCGGCGTTTCGTGAACTCAGTGTGATATGATGGATTGGCCAGCCCGCGAATCTCCATGCCCACGAAATTGCATGGCACAGTTGAAAAGATCCAAATCCAGGTGATCGGAGAAAGAAACCGTCCGCAGGAGGATTGCGGCGACGGCGACGGATTTGAACACATACAGGAGATATTGCGGGATTCAGATCATCCCGAGCATGAAGAGACGGTCGTCTGGTTGAAAACCGGCAATGATCCTGAACGCTTTAGCTGTGCAGAGGTCAATGTTCTTCTGCAAGAGCGGGCAACTTCATTGAATCCGAAGCAACTTCAGGTGCAAGCGCCATCGAAGAAACCTCCCAGGTTGACGGTGGCGGGCCTGAAAAAGAAACTTCGGAACTCTTCGCAACAGGAACTGGTCCAATTGATCGCGGAATCCTTTGCGTCTGGCAGACAGGCACAACAGTTCCTCCCAAGACGATTTGATAGAAACGATCGCTGCATTTGCTTCAGGACTTAAGGAAGACTATGAAGTCGTCAAGAATTGCCTACACTATCCAGACATCAGTAATGGCCCGATGGAAGGCACCAACAACAAGATTAAAATGATGCGAAGGAGAGAGTATGGACGCGCGGGGATTGAATTACTCAATGCGCTTTCCGTTCTGCCCTGGTATTATAAGGATAGACTGTCATGCCGCTGCGCGCCGCCAACAACTGGGAAGAATATACGCCTGCGGCGATATTTCGGGATAGAGATGAAATGGACAAGTTCCGTCAACCATCAGCTGCCTAGTTCTTTGTAAAACCGGATCCGGTTTTCCGCCCTGCGCCCGATCCTCTGGCACAGCAGTCACGACCACATATCAGGCAAGAGTAAGCTCACGCACCGAAACAGCGTGTGATTGTCTTCGATCTTTAGAAGGGCTTTCCAAACTGGAGAATAATAGTCGTGTTTCTTGCTGTTTTGATGGAGCGCGCGGATGAACTTTCTCACCGCGCGAGCAACCCGTTTCTCTTGCGCGGTTTCACAGGCTTCATGAAGAAAGTCGGCCAATGCTTTTCTCCGCGCCTCATCGATCGCCTCATTGCGTTGATGGACGGCATCCCAATAGGCGCATATCGCAGGATCTTCAAGTTCTGGAAAAGACAACTCGACGTTTCCGTCATCCATCGGTGTCCAGACCATTTCCAATTCCGGTTGCGGCCCAACCCCTGCCCACTCGACTTCTGGCAGCTCTGTCACGATGATAGCAAAGGCATCTAACAACTCTTCCCAGCCCGCTCCCTTGATGCGCATGTTTCTCCCCCTTCGCCGATCTACCGTTCACAGCGGTTCAACCCAATTTTCCTCGAACAGCCCGCCAATTGGCTTGCCACAGTTCTCACTCACAGGCGCGAGGAGGACAAAACCGCCCTGAAGGGTGCTCATTTTTCGGAGGCTCAATCTTCAAAATCGAGTTGCTGCATATACTCTCCAAACAGCGGATGATACAAGGTGTACATACCGCGCCCTTTCCGTATCACCAGATTTTTTTGTACCAATCGGCTCAATAGACCACTGTTCTGCACATCTTTTGCCGGACAATCACCCGGTGCAGCCGCGGCGATTTGGCGCAAAATCATCCGCTCTCCCGGCGGAACGGATGACCAATCCACATCAAAACGCTCCGCATAGATCAAACGTAAAATCCCCGGCCACTTGCTTTCACAATACGAAACATCCAAATTGACCCGCCGTTCACTGTGTGCATTCATCAGCATAACGCGCATGATAAAAGTCACAAAATACGGATGACCGTTTGTTTTATTCTGTATCCAATCCAACGTTTCGTCCGGTATGGTGATTCCAGCCTGCACTCGCTCCACGGGATATCGTATTGCATCTGCCAAATCTTCGCGATCAAAGGGTTTGAGGTTCATTTTATTAAAAAAACGAACGACAGGCTCCGATTCCAAGCGAATATCTTCAAATAGTTCCGACGGGCCGGTAATCACTAACCCATATCGAGCGCCCAGTAAATGTAGATCCTGCATCACTGCTCGCAGGATCAGAAATGCCTGTTTGTCCAATGACAAAAGCAGATGCGCATCATCTAGTATCAACAAAATCCCACACTCGCGATCAGCCAAAAACCTTTCCCACAAATCCCTTAATTGGCGACGCAGAATATCTGCCGCTCCAGCTGTAACCATATCTGGGCGTTGCCTCTTCGTCACCGTAAGCCCCAACGCGTGAATGGATAACTGCCAGTCACGCAATTGTTCCATCACCTTTTCAGACCACCCTTTGTGTTTGGATAACTCATCCGCGACAAATGAAACCAGCATGGAAAAAAAACCATACAGAGAGTCGTATCCCCGGGAACAACTGATGAACACAGGAAAGATGTCAAACGGCGCCTGACGGCAACTGTGCATAAATCGATTTGCCAAGCTGGTTTTGCCAATTCCCCACGGTCCGAGAATCGCGATGTTCCACGGGCCGGAACTTGACGGGTGCAAGCTGGGGATAACCCCCTCTTCAAACCACGCCAGTTCTCTCTTGCGGTTCGCAAAGTATCGGATGTCTGCCGGATAATTGGGGTTGAATGGATTGAGAAAAATACGTCACCCCTCCAATAGAGCGCTTTTCGTGTAGGAAGTGAATACATTGTATTATTTGTAGTTTTACATGTCAATATACGGTCCTCCACACCACGGGGCGCGCTTTCGGACGATCGCGCGCTTAACACGCAGGCCGTGCTCTTGGTACATAAGCAGGGCTGCGTGAGCCTCGGGAATTAATTGTGCTTCCTTGTTGTTCCCCCAATGAATGCAGCAGACCCCGCAGCCAACCAGTTCGCATGCAGGAACCCGGGCAGATATCCTTCATTGGGATTCGAGACAAGGAACTCTCCGATCATGGTTAGCCCGGGAACCGGAAGTAATCAATCCAGAAACCTGCGTTTTCTGTTAAATATAGTTTGTCGACGCGTCGCCCACACAGAAAAGTCAGTCAATACTAATTGTGATTATATCAGACGTCGGATGGCGGCGTTTCGTGAACTCAGTGTGATATGATGGATTTGCCAGCCCGCGAATTTCCACGCCCACGAATTTGCATAGTTGCATAGTTGAAAAGATCCAAATCCAGACGATCGCGGTTCCGGGGAGACTCGAAAAAAGCGGAAGGAAGAACAGTTGCGATGATCTACCAAATGACAATCACCCTGCAGAAAATCGACAAGCCGATATGGCGGAAGTTCCAAGTGAACGCCGGCATTACTTTTCACCAGCTTCACAAGGTTTTGCAAATTGTCATGGGTTGGGAAGATTATCACCTCTACAGTTTCGAATTTGGCGAGAAGCTCATTTTGCTTCCAGATCCCACATTTCCGCCAGGTGAAAAAGTTGAATACAATGCCAGGCGAGAAATAGTACATAAGCATCTTTATCTGGAAGGCCAGAGCCTCATCTATACTTACGACTTCGGGGACAACTGGGAACACAAAGTGGTGTTGGAGAAAATACTGACTGCCCCGACTGATCATCCTCTCCCCGTCTGTCTGCAGGGAGAAAGAAGCTGTCCGCAGGAGGATTGCGGCGGTATCACTGGATTTGAACACATACAGGAGATATTGCGGGATTCAGATCATCCCGAGTACGAAGAGACGGTCGTCTGGTTGAAAACTGGCTATGATCCTGAACGTTTTAGCTGTGCAGAGGTCAATGTTCTTCTGCAAGAGCGGGCAACTTCACTGAACCCGAAGCAACCTCAGGTGCAGGCGCCATCGAAAAAACCTCCCAAATTGACGGTGGCGGGCCTGAAAAAGAAACTTCAGAACTCTTCGCAACAAGAATTGGTCCAATTGCTCGCGGAATGCTTTGCGTCAAACAGACAGGCACAACAGTTCCTCACCGTCAAGCTGCTGGGAGAACCGGCGATTGAAGCGCTTTTCAAGATATACGGGAAAAAGGTGAAGGATGAATTCTTTCCCGAGCGCGGTTTCGGAAAGCGGCGATTGGGTGAGGCAGAAAAAGCGATCAAAGAATTTGAACAGATCACCAGCAGCAAAAAGTACACATTGGAACTGATGTTGCTGTATGTGGAGATGGGCGTGGACTTTACGAACACGTATGGTGATATTGACGCCCGTTTTTACGAAAGCATCGAAAACATGTATGTAAACGTGATTAATATGGTGAATGAGGACGATGGATACGAACTTTTCGAGGAGTATGAAGAAAGAATCGCCAAAGTTGTTGAAGAGGCTGACGGGGTCGGCTGGGGCTTCTACGATACTCTCCAAAATCTAAATTCCCGGATAAGATGGATGTAGGTTGATATGCCGGTTTGGAGGGGCATCCCCTTGCAGGTTGCCAATCGACGAATCAATGATAGGAGGTGCGCGACAATGGCCATTCGCATGGCAGTGTCAACCGACGCTCGGGAACTCGCCGTCGTGCATGTCGACAGTTGGCGTTCCACCTACCGAGGGATCGTGTCTGATGACTTTCTCGAAAGTATGAGCTATGACGACCGCGAGGCGCGATGGCGGAGCACACTTGACGCCCTTGGCGCCGCGAACGCGAAGCGCGTTGTCTTCGCGGCGGAGGACCATGACGGCCGCATCGTCGGTTTCGCCATGGGCGGGCCTCATCGTGACCCGGACCCGGAATACACGGGCGAGTTGTACGCGATCTACTTGCTTGCGGAACACCAGGGGAAGGGTCTCGGACGCGCGCTTGTGAAATCCGTTGCGCACGGTCTCGCCGCACAAGGCTTTCAGTCCATGCTGGTCTGGGTATTGGCGCAAAACCCCTCCCGGTATTTCTATGAGAGGCTTGGCGGCGTGCACATCCGGTCAAAGCAAGCGGAGATCGGTTCGCAATCCTTGCCGGAACTGGCATACGGGTGGCGCGATGAGAATTTTTCCCGCATCCTTGCAAAGGAACAATCGATATCATAAGTCGCTGCGACGAGGTTCATCCGTCACAGTGACCCAACGCGTCGAACCATCACAAACTATGGATTACCGATTGTGCCCGCTCTCTTCCATGTCGCCGGTCGAGACGCCTGGTTGGCGGAAGTGGCGGCATTGCCGCTCGTCGCGCTCTACTGGTAGCTCATTCTGTGGACTAAACAAAAATACCGTACGTAACGGACTCCAGACGATCCGCCGATTGAGACGTCGATTCGCGGACCTCGCGACGGACTCGTGGAAAACATCGTTGACAATGTGTCACTCATCCGCAAGCGACTGCCGACGTCACATTTGTGTTGTGAGTATTTTTTTATCGGGCGCCGTTCTCACACCCGTATCGCTCTTCTCTATATGCAAGATGTCGTCCGCCCCTCGCTGGTTGATGCGATTCGGCAGCGTCTTGATCCATTCCTGCCACTCGGACCGATCTTTTGTGCATATAGGATCAGTTCCGCCGTTCCCAGGCGGCTCTGGCTAGACGGCGCACCACTTTCCCAGACGGCCCAAGCGGCAATTCCGGCACAACTTCGATGCGGTAGGGCCGCTTATAGTCGGCGAGCTGATCGCGACACAACTTTTCCAACGCTTCGATTGGCGCCGGCCGATCTTCCCGCGCCGTAACCAACGCCACGACGCGCTCTCCACGGCGCGAGTCTGGCACACCAAACACCGCCGCCAAAGCCACGTCCGCATGGCGCAACAGCACATCTTCCACCTCTGTCGGATAGACTTTCTCCCCAGCCACAACGATCCTGTCCTGCTTGCGATCCACCAAAAACAGCAATCCTTCGTCACTCAGATAACCCAGATCCCCCACGGTCAGAAACCCATCCGCAGTAAAATTGTCATGGTTGGCGTCCGGATTCCGCCAGTATTCCGTCATGACGGACATTCCGCGCACGTAGACCTCACCCACCGTTCCGGGAGCCACAGGCATTCCTGTTTCGTCCAGAATTTTCAGATCAAACCCGATCGTGGGATAGCCCACTGACCCCACAGGGCCATCGGTCGAGTGGCGTAAAATGGTGGCCGCCCCGTATTCGGTTGACCCGTAAACATCATAGAACCTGGCCCGCGGAAATCCCCGCATGAGTCGATCCCGCAGCGTGCTGTCAAGCGGGGCCGACGAAGTCATAATCACTTCCAGACCGTCGGCCCGCACCTTTCCGGACTCTATCGCGTCCGCCAAGAAAGTCAGCAGACTCGGAACAAACATGCCGTAATTGACCTTGTGCCGGTTCACCTGTTCAATGACGTGGCGCGGGTGAAACGCGCGATGGGGATATATGACGCAAGTGGCGCCAATGGCCACAGAGAGCGTGACAAACCACATCGAGTTCACATGAAACATCGGCAATATGGCAAATCCCACCTGGTCCGCCGAGATGCCCAGTTCACTCACCAGAGACAGGGCGATCATGAGATTGCCAAGATGGTTTCGGACGGCTCCCTTGGGGCGCCCTGTCGTTCCCGATGTGTATACAAGCACCCACGGATCGCTTTCCTGAACCGCGTAAAAGTCCGGTTCTGCGGTTCTGGACCCGGCTGTCAGTACGGTGAAGCTGCCTTCTGATCCCGTGTAATACACCGGGGCAAGCTCCTGTGCGATTGGACTCAATACAGGCTGAAATTCCGGGTCCGCTATAATCAGCGACACGTCCGCATCCCGCAGTGCAAATTCTATCTCGGACGGCGTCCACCGCAAATTGATAGGAACACCCACCACTCCCGCTTTCGCGACGCCAAAATAGAGTTCAGCCATCTCAAGTCCATTCGGCAACAGCAATGCCACGCGCTCGCCAGGCTGGACGCCATTTTCATACAGTGTCCACGCAATCTGATTGGCCCGCACGTCCAGTTCCTGAAACGTCAACTCCTGATCCCCAAAAATAAGCGCTTTCTTCGCACCCGAACGGCGTGCGGCGCCTGCCAGCGCAGCTCCCACTGTTAGCACATCCATCGCCTCTCAATGAACCCTATTATAAGGAGTTCATCATTGCGACACAATGCCTGCTTAAGAGGATGTTCAAAATGGGAAATCAGCGGTAGAGGTCGCCGCCGGTCGCGACAAACTCTTCGGCCTTATCCCGCATCCCTTTTTCAAACTCGAATTCGCGAATGTCCTGTGAGATCCGCATGCTGCAAAATTTTGGCCCGCACATGGAGCAGAAATGCGCTGTCTTCGCCGGTTCCGCCGGGAGCGTCTCATCATGGAAAGCAAGCGCGCGCTCGGGATCCAGCGAGAGCTGAAACTGGTCGCGCCAGCGAAACTCAAAGCGCGCCTTGGACAATGCATCGTCGCGTTCCTGCGCACCAGGGTGGCCTTTGGCGAGATCGGCCGCATGAGCCGCAATTTTATACGTGACGACGCCCTCGCGCACATCATCCCTGTTGGGCAGGCCCAGGTGTTCTTTCGGTGTCACATAACAGAGCATGGCCGTTCCGAACCAGCCAATCATGGCGGCGCCGATCGCTGAGGTGATGTGGTCATAGCCAGGCGCAATGTCCGTAGTCAGCGGGCCCAGTGTATAAAACGGAGCTTCCTTGCACACTTCTAACTGGCGGTCCATATTTTCCTTGATTTTGTGCATGGGAACGTGGCCCGGACCTTCAACCATCACCTGCACGTCATGCTTCCAGGCGATCTGCGTCAATTCGCCGAGCGTGTCGAGTTCCGCGAACTGCGCCTCGTCATTGGCGTCAGCGAGCGATCCGGGACGCAGTCCATCGCCCAACGAGAAGGCCACATCATACGCCTTCATAATTTCGCAGATGTCGTCAAAGTGCGTATAGAGGAAGTTTTCCTGGTGATGCGCCAGACACCACGCCGCCATGATCGAACCGCCGCGCGAAACAATTCCTGTCATCCGGCTGGCTGTAAGCGGAATATAGCGGAGCAAAACCCCAGCGTGAATCGTGAAATAATCCACCCCCTGTTCAGCCTGCTCGATCAACGTATCGCGATAGATTTCCCATGTCAGTTTCTCCGCCTGCCCATCCACCTTCTCCAAAGCCTGATAGATGGGAACCGTCCCCACCGGCACCGGAGCATTGCGAATGATCCACTCGCGCGTGGTGTAGATGTTCTTGCCCGTTGAGAGATCCATAATCGTATCGGCGCCCCAACGCGTGGCCCATGTCATTTTCTCGACTTCATCCTCAATCGAGGACGATACAGCGGAGTTGCCAATATTGGCGTTGATCTTGACAAGAAAATTGCGCCCGATGATCATTGGCTCACTCTCGGGATGATTGATGTTGGCCGGAATGATCGCTCTCCCGCACGCCACTTCACTGCGCACGAACTCAGGATCCACCTGTTCGCGAATCGCGATAAACTGCATTTCAGACGTCACAATTCCTTTGCGGGGCGTAGTGCAGTTGCGTCACATTGCTCCCCGTACGGGCGCGCAGCGGACGGTGAGCGAGACCGGGATAGACTTTCATGTCTGAAGTTTTGCGAAGCAAAATCTCAACGCTCTGCGCCACCAACAACGCGGAAGCGGACACTGGAGAAAGTCCATTGTCGACAGGCTGAACGGGGCGGCCTGCGTACTCTTCGACATCGGCGCGCTTTAGCACCCAGTTGCGGCGAACACGGGGAATCCCATTTCTGAAATTCGCCTGATATGCCGAATCTGTATAGGGGCCGCTGGTGTCGTAGACACGGACAGGCGGATTCTCCTGTGTTCCATGCCGTCCGCTTGTAGGTTCCAGCGTGATCTCTCGCATCGGCACTCGAATGTCTGACTGTCCTCCCGCCTCTACGTATACTTTTTTGCTCCCCGGAAATGCCGCAGACGCATGAAAACGCAAATCTGCCAATTCATTTGCCATGATTCTCATCTCCTCTGCGATTTTATCTGACCTCTCAAGCGGACAACAAAAAACCACTTGGGAACCCAAGCGGTTGTGCGCACACGGTTATTGTGCGTATTCCCTCCGCTGGCATTACCCAGATCAGGTGATCGGTCGGCAGTAGTGACGACTGCCCTCTCAGCCTGGCTCAACCAAGCTCCCGCAAACATATTAAATTCAAACTTAAGATACCACTACACTCTTGAGCGCACAACCACTATTTGTACGCGGCTCTCTGAATACTCTATGGACACTCCCCTGGTGCACAAGTTCTTTGCGCACTGTTCCTAGCGCAGGCTACGCCCCCGCGGAGAGCTTCTGTTCATCCATCACGCTCCGCCGACCCGACCGGCTGTGGGACTGCTTGGCGAAGCGACAACCGATTTTGGAATCCTTCTCGCCTGATACCCCATCCGGCCCGCCTCAACACCCGCCGCTATGGCCCGCGCCATCTGAACAGGATCGCCCGCTTTGGCGATCGCCGTGTTGACAAGCACCGCATCGGCGCCCAGTTCCATCGCCAAAGCCGCGTCGGACGGCGCGCCGATGCCCGCGTCGACGACCACTGGCGCCTGTCCGCCAACCACTTCGATGATGCGAGCCAGACGGTCCGGGGAGGTCAGCCCAAGGCCGGTTCCGATCGCCGAGCCAAAAGGCATGACCGCAGCGCAGCCGGCATCAAGCAGGCGTCTGGCCACTGTGTGATCGTCCGTCGTATACGGAAGCACCACGAATCCTTCCGCCGCCAATACTTTTGCAGCTTCCACCGTTGCGATCGGATCGGGCAGCAGCGTGTTGTCCGCAGGAATGACCTCCAGTTTGACCCAGTTGGACAAACCCGCAGCGCGCGCCAAACGGGCTGTGCGAATCGCTTCTTCTGCCGTCTGACAGCCTGCGGTATTCGGCAGCAGGAAAAAGCGGTTAAGGTCGATATAGTCGAGCAGCGACTCCTCCTTGCGATCCAGATTCACTCTCCTCACCGCCACCGTCACAATCTCCGCTCCCGATGCCTCAAGCGCGTCGCGCATCTGTGGAAACGTTGCATATTTCCCCGTTCCAATCATCAGCCGGGAGCGAAATGTTCGCCCCGCAATCGTAAATGACTTTTCCATACTGCTGTCTCTCCTTCTTGAAAATAGATTTTCCTGATTGCGTTTGCGGAATCAGCCGCCGCCAACGAAACGCACAATCTCGATGACATCCCCGGCGCTGAGTACGCATGACGCAAATGTCTCCTGGTTCATGATCTCTCCGTTGCGTTCTACCGCGATGCGCTCCCTCGACAGGTCGAGTTCCTCCAGCAACTTCATTCCTGTCCAATCGGGAACGATATCGCGCCTTTGTCCATTCACCACGATGGTCATAGTCCATTCCCTCCTCAGTTGACGGCCTGTGCTGCTTTCGCCGCATCTGGCAGAAAAGCGCGCCAATGTTCCGGCCACACTCTTCCAGCCACTGCCGCCGTCGCCATATTGCCTGTTACAGGCGCCAGAAGAATACCATTGCGATAGTGTCCGACTGCGTAAATGAATTGCGGATACGCGGGATCTGCCCCGATCAGAGGCAGAGAGTTCGGTGTGGCTGGCCGAAACCCCGTCCACGCTCTCGCAAATGCGGCATTGGCCAGTTCCGGGGCGACAGCGCGGACAGCCTTGAGCAAACTGTACACCGCCTCCAGCGTCACATCGCGCTGAAAACGGGCGTCACGCTCTTCCGTCGCGCCGGCAATGATACTCCCATCTCGCTTGGGAACCAGATAAATGCCCTCTGCAAAAGCGGTGCGATGAAGGCGCAGCGGCCCCCTGGGCCGAATGGACAATAGCTGACCCTTGACAGGCCCCACCTGGACAGGCAACGCCGGTTTGCCATAGATGCCGCCGCTCCAGGCGCCTGCGGCGAGAACCAGAAAATCAGCATGATAGACCGCGTCAAGCGTATTCACCACCACACCCCTGCCGTCAATTCCATATGACAGGATCGCCGCGCCTTCCACTGCGTCTGTACGGATCCTCGCCGCCACAGCGAGCGCTCGCGACAGCAGCGGAGCGGCTACGTTGCCATCGTCGGGCAGATGCAAAGCGCCGTGAGTCGGCCCCAAAAGAGGCTCCAGCCGATTCGTCTCGGCGGGCGTCAGCCACTGTGCGCGCGCCCCGGATTCCGACTGCCAGACCCCGCGTCGCCGCAACCGTTCTGCCTCCTCCTCGTCATGCGCAAGGCGCAGTGTGCCGTTGTCCGTCATCTGAATATCGATCCCCGTCTCCTCGAACAGTTCATCCGCAAACGAACGATACATGGACCGGCTCTCCAACCCCAGTTGATACTGCGGACCCGGTTTGTCCATCTCCAGTTGTGCGCCAAGCATGCCTGCTGCTGCGCTGGACGCGCCCATCCCGATTTCCCCTTTTTCCAGGAGCAGGACGCGGCGTCCCTCCTGTCCGAGCCGCCATGCTATACTGGCGCCGATCACTCCGCCGCCTGCAACGATAACGTCATATGTTGTGTTTTTCATTACTGTCGCCTCCTCGATAAATGGGTGGAAAAAGAATGCGTGGCGCTGTGCGCGAGCGAGCGATCCGGTCGAGCAGCGACTGCGTAGCGCGGCGCGGATTCTCGCTCTCCATGATGGCGCCAATGACGGCGACGCCGCTGCAACCCGTCTCCAGCACCTGTTCCACGTTTTCCTCCCTAATGCCGCCGATCGCGAGCACTGGAATCGACAGACGCTCGACGATCTCCGCCAGCGTAGGCGTTCCCCGCGGCGGAACAGCTTCGTGGGTTTTTGTTGAAAATACATGTCCGAACGTCACATAGTCAGCGCCGCGCGCCTCCGCTGCGACGGCCTCAGCGAGCGAGTGCACCGAACAGCCGATCAATCCGCGCCAGCCCGTTGCCCGGCGCAGACTCTGAACCGCCTCCAGCGGCAGCGATTTCGTTGCCAGATGAACACCCGCGACACCCGCTGCGATGGCCACATCGACGCGGTCGTTAATGAACAATTCGGTATCTACATGCGCCGCGCGGCATTGCGATGACAGTCTATTGAGCAAAGCGTACGTTTCGGCCGCCGGCGATCGCTTCTGGCGGATCTGCAGGACATCCGCCCCTCCGAGCGCGCTTTGCAGCAATGCTTCCTCCAGGGGGAGATAATGACGCTGTTGATCACTGATGATATGGAGAACCGCCCTCATGACTTCATCCTTTCCAGCAAAAAACCCTTCCAGCAAAAAAAGAAAAAAGCCGCACCCAAATACGGATACGGCGGGTTTCCAATGTGAACCCTGCAAACGCGATCAGTTATTATACTATCATATTTAGACGGCGTTCACTACCACAACCAACCGCAACTCATCCAGCACATCCTGCATCCGCAACTCCATGCACGCCATGGAAACGTCCGCCGCGCCGTAGTAGATCCGCAATCTGTCCTTAATGACAACAGCCCCGCAGGTGAACACGACATTGGAGAAAAATCCCGATATTTCATACTGTTCTTCCGGAATCAGCAGCGGACGATCCGTACGGGACAGCACGATCGAAGGATCATGAAGATCCAGCAGAGTCGCTCCCAGGCAATACCGGCCCTGCCCATCCACGGCATGATAGATTTCCAGCCAGCCGTCCGGCGTGCGAATCGGCGCCGCACCCGCGCCAATTCGCCTGCAATCCCAAAAATTCTGGCGCAAACCCAGCAGAAAGCGGTGATTCCCCCAATGGACCAGATCCCTGGATTCCGCGATCCACATCTCCGGAGCGCCGAACCCACTCGGCACCGGACGGTGAATGGCGTAGTAACGTCCATTGATCATCTCAGGGAACAGGACGACGTCTTTATTTTCGGGGGGAAATATGACGCCGTGTCGGACTGCGCCTGTAAAATCCCGTGTGGACGCCATCCCCACGCAGGCTCCCAGTCTGGAAACGGCCGTGTATGCAATATAATACTGATCGCCGATCTTTGAACACCTGGGGTCCTCAATCCCGTAAGCGTCCAATTCATCGTGCGGAAACAGAAACGCCCTGTCCTCAATGGTAAAATGGTGGCCATCCTGACTGCGCGCCAAACGGAGATATGATATCGACGTCAGGAACGACGAGGTGAAGGGATCGCGGCCCCGAATCACACGCGGGTCCGAAAAATCGTAGCGAACATCGTCTGAGTTTAGCCGCACGAACACCACATTGCGGACCGCTGGTTCATACACTGGCGCCACAATTTCCCCTCGCTCTGGCAAAGCGACGCTCTCCGCGACGCGGAGAATCAGGATGATTTCCTCTTCAAACACGGCTGTGGCGGCATTGAACACTCCCACCACTTTACAGCCCGGTATGATCGGCGTCACATCCTCGGGAGTAATCAATGGGTTAGCATGGTAACGCTCGATTTGAACCACAATGTTCTTCCTTCCGGTACCGCGAAATGTGACGATCGTATGCTGACTTATCCCTTTGTTCCTGACATCAGAATTCCCTGGATAAAGTAGCGCTGTCCAATGAAGAAAATGACGATCATCGGCAACATGATGACTGCCGAAGCCGCCATGATGTAGTTCCAGTTGGAGTGGAAGATGCCCTCAAATTCCGTCAGCCCGATCTGCAGCGTATACAGCTTCTGGCTGTTCAAATAAATCAGAGGTCCCAGAAAATCATTCCAGGCGCCCTGAAACGAAAAGATGGCCACGGCGGTGAGCGCGCTCTTGGACAAGGGGAGATAGATGCGCGAAAAAATCGTCCACTCCCCGGCGCCGTCGATGTACGCCGCGTCTTTCAACTCAGGCGGAATGTTCATAAAGAACTGCCTGATCAGGAAGACGTAAAAGGCAGATCCAAAGAAGGCTGGAACGATCAGCGGCGCAAATGTGTTGATCCACCCCAACTTGTAATACATGATAAACTGGGGCACCAGCAAAATCTGTCCCGGCACCATTAAGGTGGCCAGCATGACGATAAACAGAACATTGCGCCCAGGAAAACGAAACCGGGCAAATCCGTAGGCGACAAAAGCACTCGAAAACACGTTGCCCACCGTGACCAGCACAGCGATGGCCAGCGTATTGAGCGCGAATTGCCCAAACGGCAACGAGGTAAGCGCAATCGCAAAATTGTTCCACTCGGCCGGGTGGGGGATCCAGACCTGCGGAAAGACAAAGATTTGATCAGACGGCTTAACGGCGCTTGAAATCAACCAGAACAGCGGAATGAGAAAACAAAACGATGTGGCCATCAGCAGAAGATAGATAAACAATCGATAGACGCGCCCGCGCGCACCGCCTGAAACCTGAACGCGGATACTGTACGGTCTGGTCGCTGGCGTGGTTTTCACTAGGAAGATTCACCCCCGTAGTACACCCAGAGAGCAGAACTGCGAAAGACCAACAGCGACAGCAGCATGACAATCAGAAACAAAGCCCATCCCAAGGCTGACGCGTAACCCATCTGCAGTTCACTGAACGCTTTTTGATACAGGTAGAGAGAGTAAAAGAGACCTGAGTTGGAGACGCCTGCCCCAGTACCCGTACCCTGTCCAATCACAAATGCCTGCGTAAAAAAACTGAATGCGCCGACGATTCCCATGACGAGATTAAAGAAGAGCACGGGTGAGATCATGGGCAGCGTCACGTGCCAGAACTTGGCCCACACTCCCGATCCATCAAGCACGGCGGCTTCATACAGCTCTGCAGGCACATTTTGCAGACCCGCCAAAAAGATGACCATCCAGGTGCCGAGTCCCCAAATGCTCATGATCACATAACCAGGCACCGTGGTTTGCGGCGTCAGAAACCATTGCGGTTGGGGCAGTCCGATCGTCTTTAAAAACGTGTTCAGGATCCCGTACGCCGGGTTGAGAATCCAGATCCAGAGCATCGAGATCGCCACCGGCGGAAGCAGCGCCGGCAGATAAAAGATTGTACGAAAAAGAGGCATGAAGCGCACATTCTGATTCAGCATAATTGCCAACACAAGAGCGACGATGAGATCGATGGGAACGGCCAGCAACGCATAGTAAAAGGTCACCTGCAATGACAGCCAGAAGTTCGAATCCCCAAACATGTGCGCATAGTTTTGCAGTCCAATGAATTGCGGCGAAGAAAGCAGGTTGTAGTTGGTCATGCTGATGATCAGGGATGCGATCAATGGGCCCGCGACAAAGACGATGAACCCTATTATCCACGGCGAAATAAATAGGTATCCCATGGCTGTTTCCCGGCGTGGACGCCTCATGACTCTCTGCACTGGCATCGCCTCCTGTGACGGGGCCCCCATCGCTTGGGGGCCCCACTTGCCCTGATCGATCAGCCGTTAGGATTCTTCAAATAGTTGTTCATGTCGGTTTCCGCCTTTTGGGCGGCCGCTTTGGCACTGGAGGTGCCGAGCAGGATCGGGTCATACAAGTCGTTGGTCTCGATGTTGTAATAATTGGTCATATTCTGCATGGGCCGCAAAGAACGGGCGAATTTCATCGAGTCCAGAATGATCGGAATCCGCGCGGCGGGGATGTGCCCGCCCGGAGCAGAGTTGACGTAGATGGTTTTCAGCCTCTGCGCATATTGCCTGATCGGCGGCGCCACGTGTGTATGCGCATACGCAGTCAATATATCCAGATAGGCCTGCACCACCAACTTCGGATTGGCCGCCTTCGCATTCACCGCAATTTCCGCGACATAGTCGCCTGTCACTTGCTGCGTACCACGAGGTATCGGCGCAATCGCAGTGTTGATCCGATGGTTGCCATACGTATAGTTGCCGTCATTGGCGCCACCGAGAAACATGGCCACTTTGCCCTGTCGGAACAGGTCTTCGATGTTCAGGTTTTCGATCTGCGCCTGTGGGGGGATGATTTTGTCTTGCACCATCGTTTGCATGAGCTCAATGCCTTTCAGATCGGCAGGACTGGTTAATTCGGCCCGCGTTCCCTGCGGATTAAACATGTGGCCGCCATACGACCAGATGTACGTTTCCAGCGGCGGCCATCCGCTGGCTTGCAAATAACCGAACTGATGCTTCGCTGGAACCGTGAGCGCCTTCGCATCTCGCAGAAACTGGGTCCATGTCCAATTTGCAGTCGGCATCGGCAGATGCGCGGCCTTAAACAACTGCGGGTTGTAATACATCACGTAAGGCTGATCGATGAAGGGCAACGCATAGTACTTCCCGCCTATACGATCCCCGGCCAGAGATGCAGGATAGTAGTTTTGCGGATTTGCCGCCAGATACTGTTTCTTTAACTGCTGTAAGTACGGACTCAGAGCAAGCAGAGTGTGATTCGCAGCGAATGAAGATACAAACCCATAATCCACGTAAAAGAAGTCAGGAGCGTCACCGGCGGCCAGTTCTGTAAGCAGTTTCTGGTCATATCCGGAAGGTGGTGTGTACACCGGTTTGATAATAAACCGGCCGCGATTCGCATGATTGATTTCATTTAGCAGCTTCACATGACCGGGATGAGCCGACCAGGGAATCCACGATCCAAACGTGATGACTGGCACATTTTTTGCCGCCGCGGGTTTTGCCGCCGCAGACACCGAGGAACACCCCGCCAGAAGGGAAAGTGATGAAAGAACTGCCGCAAACGAAAGTAGTCTATTTGTCTTTTTTGACATTTGAATTATTTTCCCCCTTTTTAGATACATAAGACCTCTTTTTGAACATCCGCATATGCAAAATGCGCCGTTCATTCCTCCTTTCGATGGGGGTTAAGCGCTTCCATGGCCGTCAACGGATCATCAAAGCACACCTCTCTTACAAAACGGCCGTATATTTCTTTCGTTCTGTACATAAGTATATGAATGATAGATTATCCTGTCAACACGCAGCCCTTCTAGTTTTCTAGTCAATCAGTTGCGTATGGTCGTACACATGCTGAAGCGCCAGTGCGGCTGCACCAATGGCCACTGCGCTTATGCCAAAACTTGTGGGGATGACCTCGACCTCACTGCTTTGGCAGAGTTTTCGAATCCGCTCCTGCGTCTCCCGAACCATATACTCTGCCGAAAGCAGAGTGCGTCCGCCTAAAATCACGATATCGGGATCGAATACCTGCATGAAATTAAAAATGCCAACGCTCAGATACGAAAGCCCCCGATCCACCACTTCACGTTCTGGGCTGCTGCCTTGAATTGCTTGCTGTATGATCGTGTGTACGTTCTCCCCCTGATCGGCGTGACGCGCCTCACGAACGGCGGCCATCATTGCATACGCGGACGCCGCAGTATTGACACACCCTCTGCGTCCACAGCTACAAAGGGAGCCATTCATATCGACGATGGTGTGACTGAATTCGCCAGCCGTGTTTTTCGCGCCGCAATAGATCGAACGATGAATCGCCATGCCCGCGCCCACGCCCGCATCCGCGAGTACAAACAGGATATGGTTGAAATCATTGCCCAACCCAAACCATGTCTCTCCCAGCGCCGCCGCGTCGGCGTCATTGGCTAAAAACGCCGACACACCGAGTTGACTCTGGAAGAGTTCCACGAGTTGCAGTTCATGCCACTGCACACCGATATCATCGGTCGCCAGCAACTGGCCCTTCACAGGATCAAGCGGTCCAGGCGCCGCGATGCCGACACCGATTACGTTAGCCAGATCGAGTCCTGAGCGCACGATAAAACGGCTGACGAATTCAATCAGTTGGCTGGCGTTCGTCAGGGAGGCGACTTCAATTTCCTCCTCATGGATCACCTCGCACAGTAAATTTACGCAGACAAAGCGAGCATAGACTCGTCCCAGTTCAATCCCGATCGCCCCCGCCGCCTGCGCACGAATCTGCAAGAGTATGGCCGGACGGCCCCCGGTTGAATCGTCCGGACCCATCTCCTCCAGCCACCCCTTCTGCAGCAGAGTGTCCACAATGCGCATCACCGTTGGTGTGGCAATGCGAATCTCTCTTCCCAAATTGGATCGCGAAATTTTCCTGTGCATTCTGACTGTGTTGAGGATTCTTCTTTCGTTCAACAGGCGCAGCAAAGAAGATCGAGTTTCCAGTTCCGACATGAGCGCACCTGTCTTTCAGCGGATTAGCTTTCATGATCCAGAAAGGGATCGGGAATCAGCAGTTTGTGCGCCTCACAGTCATTGATCCCAGCGTACAGTTCTGCACGGCCGTCGCCCAGGCGCACCAATCCTCCTGGAAAAATGACATCCTGCAGATCGGGCCGCTTATAGTTTTGCACATCGATGAAGCTGCTGCTTGCTGCAATGACCCTGATGGAGGTTGCGTGTTTTGTGGTCGGGTTCCATACAAACGACATCGCGTAGTAGTGGCGCAGGTGATCCTCAGTAAAATACGCGATGTGACCCAAAATGCCAATCCTCCCATCGCGAAGAACATGCAGTTCATTGACTCCTCCCCATTCTCCAGGAAGGAAACGATGTGGAATCTTCTCCGCTTGCACAATCACACTGGGCGTCAGATCATCTAACCGTTCAATAACGGCAAATCCGATCTCCGCCTTGCCCCCAAACCCTTTGCCTTTCGGCCTTGTAAAAACACCGATGCGCCCATCAGACAATTCCACCAGCCGAATGTCCTTCATGCCCTGCGGCCCAACGGCGCACAGGCGCAGATCGCGAATGTTCTTCCCACGGTAAAACAGCGTTCGAAAATCAAGTTTGTATGGATCGGTAAACCGTTTCCAGATCTCCACGCCGCCAAACACCAATTCTCCCTGAATGTTGGCAATGAAGGGATCCTGTAACGAGGAAAACCGTCTCGTTCCCGTTTGGGGGAACCAGACCCCGTCGCGTTGCACGAAGAATACCACCTCAGAGTCCTCGCTGTCACGCGCCTCCACCCTGCCTGCAATGACAGTGTCGCCTTCGTCCATGAACGGTGCTGAAATATTATAAACATCCTTACCTTCTGTATCCGCAAAATTGATCCGCTCTCCACCCTGTTCAAACCGCCGGGCGGTAAACTCAGCAAACAACTCCCGAGCGCTCTGGGCTCTTTGAACAGGTTCTTTGTACGCCATGTTCAACGCAAATCAGCCTCTCCAAAATTAACTTATTTCCGCACAGTTTAAAAGTATATACCCGCTTGATTGTATGTCAATCCCCCTGCAGCATTCAGAAATCTCCGAATCCGCGAACTGCTGGCGCCAGCGTTCAATCGGGCGATTTCATTCCTCGAAGCGAGCGTTGGCTGCATGAGCCAGCTTTCGCGGCCGAGTTGGACGAAGCGTTGGAGTGGGCTTCGACGCATGCGCGTGAAGAGATGAATCCGGACGAGTTGGAAAGGCGACTGCGAGATGACGACAACCGTTCGTCGGGATCTCAATAATCCTGTATTTCAACGTCAACTCTTTGGTTTGGATAAGCAGGAGCGCAACCAGGTCCTCAATACCCTGAGGAAATTGTCCGAGCTTACGTGGGAACAAATCTATTCCGACAAAGGACTGCGTTGGGAGCGCATCCTGACGAAGATTGGCTCCAACGGCGAAAATCTATACAGTCTTCGCGTCAGCCATTCTTTCCGCGCTGTCGCTCACCGGGACGGCGATTGGCTGTGCCTAGATGCAGTACACCCAGATCATGATTCCACCTATTCATAATAGAGAGCGCTTCACGAAACGAAAAATTCGTACACATAGCAAGTAATTCGGGGAAAAGCGGGCTTCCCTTGTTCTTAACAAAGAATTCCTGCTATCACGCTGTCCTGGAACGTTACTTCCTGCTCACTCGCCCCCGTTAGTCCAAGATCCGAACGGGTATTAGACCGTACACCGTCATCTTCATCCGTGGTTTTGTTCAATTACCTGATCTATGAAGACTTGCAACTTTCCATCGAATGGGAACAGGCTTTTATGTACTCTATTTTGTAATGCCTGCAGTTGTTGCTGAGCTTCCTCGACCAAGCTTGACGGATACCCATACTTCACTCGGTTTGCATGGAATTCCTCCACATCAACAACTTCCCAAGGGAGATTCGGAGACCGCCGTACCAAATCCAAATCGAGGTCGATGAATGAGATTGTGCATTTACTCTTGTAACGTATCGCCGGCATTGCGATATTGCAGTAATACTGTTGCAACGCACCATTGACTATATCTGCACTAACCGTAAACCAGTGTTCCAAGGAATAAAATTCGATGGAGCAATTATCAACATCGAATACCTTTCGTTTCGTGTGGTGTAAAAGTTGTCGACCTGGCAAGCCTATACAAATGACGTGTGTTGAAGCTTCCTCTAATAATTCAACTTCCCAGTCGTAGTGAGGAATATCGGGATACTTCAGTGCCCGAATGGTTAGCTTCTCCCTCAAACCGGCACCTCCCGCAAAACTGCATTATCCTGCCCGCAAGCCTCGTTTCATGATGGTCCTATAAAACGTCATCCCACGTTACTCTTGCTATCCCAGGTATCCTGTTCCATGGACAGCTTGGGTCGTTACATGGTTCGTCTGGATCATAATCACCATGCTCAAATTCCAAATGAAAGCACAGCCAATGCATTCGTTCAAACACTTCGTATTGATCCTTAGAAACCTTGACAGGTTGGCTGCATCGAACACAGATCGGGTACTCCGACAAACGGTTCACCCCCACATAACGTGAGTCCTTGTGTCGCTCTTCTGCCCGATTGCCCCATAAAGCGAACAGCTCAAACACTGTATTTTCATGCAGAAGCCAAGGGCTTTTTGTTCTGGGACATGTGCACCCGAGAGTTCAAGAACTTGCTTTAATGCAACCCGTATTGGAGAATTTGGTTTCTGATCACAGGATCACCGAATGTGAACCATAGCAGTAATAGCCAAACTATAATTCCCATCACAACACTGAACCACGCAAAGGCACGATTCTCCTTTTTTGCAATAACGGGTACAGCGCAATTAGTAATGCTCCAAAAGCAAGTGTAACTACAACCATCAGTTGACCTGCAAGTGTTTGAAAAATGATGTTCATCGCCTCCTTTTATACCGAATAGAAATATCTGTTTTCTTCCTGTATATTCCTGCCCGAGAGTCTCATAAGTGTCTCATGGTCATTGGCGCATATTCATGCAACGGCACATTCAAATGCTATAGGTCCAATGTGGGATGTCCCTGTGCAGGGCTAAGCGTTCTCGTACCACCTGATAACACGCATGGCGCGGAGGGTGTTCCAACGACTGGGATGCTTCTCGAACTCGTGCATCTCGATGGGCATCACGCCTGCGTATCGAGTATCCAGCAACCACCGGCCGTCGCTCTGTCGCTTAGACGCGACCAACTCAATTGCTTCTGCCACGCGTTCGTCGGGCGTGATTCCGGCGTCACGCAGGTAATCCAGACCACGTAGCACATCGTAGTACCACCACGTCGGAAAGGCGAAGTGCGTCCACTGGGTACCACTCTTACGATCTCGCTCAATGACCTCGCCGGTCGACCGCTGCCGTGAAAGTCGTCGCTCTAGGAGATACTCCTGCCCACGCAGACGTGCCGATGCCACCTCCGGGGTTCCGCCGCCGATCCGCTCGTACTGCAACAACGCCTCCAGCACGCAGATGGTTGTGTTGAACGAAGAATGCGTCGATCCATCTGGTGCATCGCAATTCCAACCTCCGTCGGAAAGTTGTTCGCCGAGCAACCTGTCGATGATACCGCTCACGTTCTGGTGGAAGTAGGCGCCTGCCATCGCGACTTGACCGTTGATACAAGACTCAAACTCGCCTGCAAAAAAGGGGTTGTCATCGCACTCCTTCGGACCACACCCCTGCCATGTCACGTGGTCACGCACAAGTCCAACCGCGCGCTGCGCCTCGTGGCTGGCGGGGTCAAGCCCCATGTGACTGAGTAACCACAGTACATGCATCGTCGAGTTCCACCCGTGGTTCCAAGCCGTTCCACCCCATCGTCCATCGGCATCTTGCATGGCGAGCAACCGTGCGCCCCAGCCTTCGGTAGCAATGCGTGCACGTTCAGCTGCTACAACGTCTTCTGGCGCATCGATGAGGTCACGCATTACCTGCCAGCGGATCGATGGATCTGAATCGAGCAACCACTCTAGGACAGACTCCTTTGAATTATCAATTTGCGACTCATCAGACATGCTGGTGCTCCTTCCTCTCGCTTGGCGGTTCTCCTTCTGAGAGGTCCGCTCCTCAAAAATATCATATACCTGAAAATTTAGTATTACCGCTATTGCACACTCCTGCCCATTAACAGAGGAAGAGCAAGATCCCATTGCTGTAAAACGTTCATGCAATCTCTATTACACAGTCACAACCTTGCTCATTGTGTAGTAGTGTCCCTTTGACCAGCTAACAACGTAGTCAATAATTCAATTTTCCGTAAGTCCTTATTAGAGGCTGTTCAAAAAGGTCATAAATTCGGATGGAAAACAAAAATGCACGCCCGCGAAAAATGGTAAAATGGAAGTACCACAACCACCATTTAACCAAAGACGCGAGGTGCATTTTTATGGATTTGCAGCTTGAACTGCTTCCGTACCACTACTATAACACACTGGGATTTGACGAGGAACTCATTGATTATATCGATCATGTGGACGATTCGATTGTGCTTGAGAAGATCGCTCCACTCTATAAAAATGGCGGGCGTCCGCCTGTGGATCCAAGAACCTGTTTTCGCATGCACTATCTGTACTTTACCCGCCCGGAGATCTCCTCGTTTCGAGAGTTGGAGAGACAATTGAAGGAGCCGAAAAATCAAGCATGGCGCAATTTTATCGGTGTTCCCAGCATCGAGAGGGTGCCGGTCCACAGCAGCCTCAGTCATTTTCGCACGAAAGTCAGCGCTGAACTTTTCTATGCCATTCTATTTGATCTCATCGCTCAAGCGTTGAAACTGAAGGACTTTCTGCAACCGACTCTCACCGGTATTGATTCCAGACCAGTATGGGCCAACGTCAACGGGTACAAGCATAAACGCTGTGACTGCCCGGATCGAAGTCGGTGTGACTGCGAGAAGACGTATTCCGACCCAGATGCCACCTGTGGTGTGCAGCGAACGAAGGCCAATCAGAACAAGTTTTTCATCGGGTATCGCAAGCATTCGATCGTCTGCCCGAGCCCGAAAGGACCCATCGTCCTATTCTCGATCATTCTGCCAAACGATACAGCGGACGTCAAAGTCATGCTGCCGTTGATTGACATGATGAAAAAAATCGAGGGATTGCAGGTCGACTATCTGGTGGCCGACTTGGGTTATTTGGACGCGAAAGACCAGAAGGAAGCGTTGCTCAGTCATGATGTGGCGGTTGTGACGGGCATCAAGAAAAACACCGTCATTCCGGAGCATTGCTCCTCGAAAGGAAGACCGGAATGCGAGCAGGGACATGCTCTCGTGTTCGATGGATTTGACAGAGATACCAATACCGCTTGGTTTCGCGGTGACCCTGTGTTGTGCGCTGCCTGTCCCCTGCAAGGTCTTTGCGATAAACAGTTTGGCTATTCCTTCGAGGAAAATCCCCTTTTCCACGGACCGGTGCCTCAGGACAGCATGCTGCAAGAGCAGATGTTGAAATTCCGCAAACAGGTGGAACTCGCGTTTGCGCAAGAGTCGAATCAATTGACCTCCGTGATGAAGCACAAGAAGGTGCCGGTACGCGAAACCAAACGGGTCGAGAAATGGTTTATTCTGCGGGATGCGTTCCGACTGGTGGAACGAATGATTCAGCATATCAGGGCGACCGTTTTGCCGCAGGATCATGTCGCGAACATCAAAAAGCTGGAGGAGATACAAGTGGAGCAGTTGTCGTTGCCGTTGGCGGGGTAACGTTCACACATATAAACCAATAAGAGGGGAAATTAATGGCAACACGAGATAGGTCTGCCCCAATTCTACCACTGGCCAAGTGAACGGGGTAAGGAAAGGCCACAACACACCTTATGACCCTCTAACTACCAATAGTGGGACTTCGTCCGATGCATCAGGCTGTCGCAACAGAACTAAAGTCGGGCTTTTTGAACAGGCTCTATTATTGTTTTTGGTCCTTCTATATCCGTCCTTCACTGACGCCGTATAGACGTTAAGGAAATCGCTTAACGAAAGTTGGCGATATCTGAACCCCTCATACGTGGTTACTTCCAGGTTTCTGTAGTCTATGCCTGCAAATTCCCATAAATCCTCTTCAAAGGCGAATGCGGCCTTTATAGCACCTTTGTGGAATTCATGTTCATGTAAGTCGAAGAGTACATACCCCAACTCCTCCAATATATTTTTTAGAGTGCTCCATTCACTTTGAAGCCACGACAGCGGCACTAAAATATCAATATCCTGTGGATCTAACGAAGTCCCCGATACTTCCTGAAGTCCAAGGGAGCCAAACAGAACGGGAATGATATTAAGCTTTGAATTTAAAGAACCCGTGATTCGCAAGAACTCGGAGAATAACACCTCATTCCTATACATCAGAAATCTCCTTTTTGACTGCTCTGTTGTTTGGGCTAACCTGCCCGAGAGTCCAGGAAGGAAGAGAGGGAGGGAGCGCGTTCGACGTTGTATGTTTATTTAAACATAATCGCAGGTCAAATCCTGAGTTGGGGCTCCAGCACAGTGGTACTGTGATTTCAGTGCTCAAAATGCTGAATTACTTTTGATAAATCTCCATTGCATCTAGGTCGATAACAAACCGTCCTGCCGTAAGAATGTCTGCTCCCAACAGACCATTGATTCCGAAGTGGGAATCAAAGTTAGCAAAATCCAATTTGACTTCGGACAGTTTAAACGTTCCAAACTCGATTGACTCAATCTTTTTGCGGATAGAACGTTCGACACCACCAATGCCATGCATGACAACAATTTCATCATCAACATCGCCATAAATCCCTATATCATCAACCAGTTCCATTGATATCACTGAGTAACTCGCGCCGGTATCAAGCACTAAATGGTCGATGATTCTGCTTTGTCCTCGGAATGTTATCGTCATTGAGACAAATAGAATACCATCAATTTGTGCGATCTTCAACTGGTGACCTCCTAAAGCCCACGCGAGAAACAATCTCCATAACCATTTCTGGTCTACCCGTATGATAGACAAAGTTTTCATGTTTGGCCTTTAGAAGTTCTCTAGTAGCCTCATGCGGATCTTGTATAGGACGAATAACAGCCATTTCATCTATATACAACTTGCTGCCATCTTGGTGCGATTTTAATGACTGCACCAGCACAAACTGATCCGGAAATAGCTCGCGAACCTCCGACCACAACATGGCTTATCACCGTCCGTCTCATTAGTCACCTGTATTATACCATTTTCCGAATTGAGATAGGGTGTATTATGTCGGATAACTGCCCGAATGCGCCGTATATTCAAGCCACGTCTACTCTTGACAGCGTTCGGCTGCGTTGTCGCGACACGGACTCCACCATGACACCCCGTTCCCGCGTTATCGTGTATCGTGCCATGGCGGTCAGTCACTCTCCTGACCGCCATGTTTCGTTGCCTCGAACAGCAACTGCAGAGTCTCCATATACTCAAGAAAGGCTTTCCGGCCTGCCTCCGTAGCTTGGCATGTGGTACGCGGCTTCCGCTCCGCAAACGCCTTCTGAACCGTAATGTAGCCAGCCTCCTCCAAGATGCGGACATGGTTTCCAAGGTTCCCGTCAGTGAGTCCAAGGGCTTTTTTCAGGAAAGAGAATGAGGCTGACTGCTCTGTGAGAAGGACCGACATGATACCCAAACGGGCCTTGGCGTGGATTGTGTCGTCGATCTCGTGAAGAATCCGCTCATCCATGGGAGCCATGACGTCTCAGTCCGTATATGCCGCTGCCAATCATCGCAGTTGCGCCAAACACCGCTACAGCCGCCACTTGCACAGGATAGGCAACTGGCAGAAAGGGCGCAACGATCGAGACAACCGCAAGCCACAGCCCCACCAAACCAGACCACATCCACTTGCGCGCCAGGTAGGGCATTGGCCCAATCTTCCGACCACTCCTTGCGCCAACGATGACGCTCGCAGCAAACCCGAGAAAATCGAGGCTTAACCACAGAGGGCCGCGCCACCCATCTGGCGCCCCAACAATAGGCAGCAGATAGCCAATCATCCAAACGACTCCCCAAATCAGAAAGAATGGTGCGCCTCCTCTGAACATTTCTCCCCGCGCCTGCGCCACCAAGCCCTTGATCAACCGCACATCCTTAAGCGCTTCTTCAACATCCACTCTAAACACCTCCATACATAGTACTCTATTTAACAGAGTGCTATGTATGGAGGTGTACGTCAAGATCAGCTCGTCGAAAACCACATATTTCGGAGGCAAGAGCGCAATAGGTGTATAATGAACGGGAGAGAATTGATGAAGGAGATGCAACGTGAACAGCAAAGTTGTCATGTATATAGTTCCGCTCTGACCAAAGTGCGCGCTTGCAAAGCGCTTCCTTTCGGCGAAAGGCATCCCTTTTGAAGAACGCAATATTTTGACGCACGGTAAATTTCGCCGTGAGATGAAAACTCTCACCGACATCATGACAGTTCCCGTTACCGTCATTGGCAACGAAGTGGTTGTGGGATACGACGAACGCGCATTTACCGCGGCGACGGCGCAGCTTCAGATTTGACGGCGGAGAAGCCGCACTGGCGCTCTCCAAGCGCCGCCGCTCCCCAAATCGTAGCCACGCATGACTTGGAAGACAGACGCCAATCATGCGTGGCTAACCACCGAGTACAACCAACAAAGCCTAATCCTCCTCCAGCCAGCCCGCCTCCGTGAGCAGCCCCGTGAGACCCACTGGATCGTACCCGCGCAAGAACTTGCCGCCCGCGATCACCACGGGAGCCGCCAGAGAACCCGTGAGACGGACCAGATCGTCAATCGCCGCAGATTCCCGAAACACATGCACCTCTCGAAAGGGAATGCCGCGATGCGAAAGAAACTCTTTCGCCAAACGACACTTTCCTCAGTTAGTCGTCGTGTAGACCAGGATTTCGTCCAATAGCATAATCCACTCCTTAATGGATAATCGTGAAACTTTCCGGCGTCGCGAGAAAACAGGAAGAGACGATCGATCCGACTGGCGTTAATCTATACAATGCCATAGCGACTGGCGGAACGCTACTTGAGGTCGTCGAAACGAAGCGGGCAACCACTATGGAACCGCATCGCTTGTTCAATCTCCGCATTCATTATCCGCTTACTGATCGTGGCTGCACTTCTGACCATGTGCCGCCGCCATTCTTCGTTTTCCAGACGTTTGCCGACCAACCTTCGCCGTCTGCCACCGCCCACCCGATTTCCGGTGTGACAAAGTCCACTTGAGTCAGTCCAGGCGGCGCCTTGCGCTCTGACCAATGCACGCCGTCATCCGCTGTTTCGTAAAGCCGCATCGTTATGGTGCCAGGTGGAACAAATCCCTGACTGATGACGAAGCATGTTTTTTCGTTGACGAACTGAACGTATGTGAAATCCGTGCTGTTCGGTGAACGCGCCGCATTGCTCTGCATGCGCCATGTCTTCCCGCCATCGTGAGTGGTGTAGATCGCCAGCCCCCTGTTGCCGATGGCGAGAGCGCCGCTCTGAGGTCCGAAAAACTGTGGTGGATAAGTGAATGCCCCGCCCGCATGCGAAGGGCTGCGCCACGCAGGCGGGAGCTCAACCTTCTGATTGGACCAGTATCTCCCACCGTCCGTTGTGCGCGCCGCCCATGCTGTGGTGAAATTTGTCGCCGATGTGATCCAGCCCACCGTTTGATTGATGAATGTCATGCCCAGTTTGTCGCCCCAAAACGGGATTGCGCCGTGCGTCGGATCGCCTTGCGCCAGGAGACGCCATGTCCGTCCGCCGTTCGTTGTGCCAAATACTTCGGCGCCCTCGGAACCCATGGCTGCCCCCGTCACAAGCATCACGAAACCATCTCGCCGATTCAGAAATTGTACGGTGGGTCCAGACCCGCCTTTCCCAAGCAGCGACCATCTCCAGGTACGCCCGCCGTCCGTTGTGCGCCAGATGCGGTCGGTCGCCTTCCACCAATCGCCGTTTGGAGCAGCCGCTTGCTGCAACACCCACGCGTCAGCCATCCCAAGCGCGAAAAATCCTCCCTGCGGAACGTAAGGCTTCGACTGCACAACAGCATTGTAGGAAAACCCTGGAGGCGAAGCGGATACCCAGTCTTTGCCGCCATCCGTGGTTCGCCAGACACCGTGGGCCGACAACGCCCATCCATCCGTTCTATTCAACATATCCAACTGCCTGAAGTTGAGGTGAATGCTCGACGCCGACTGTGCGCTGGTTCCCACCGCGAGCGTCACAATGAGTGCCAGCGCTGTGCCGACCACTGCCCAACTTTCGAACAATCTCCATGACGTCATATTCATTTCCCCCAGCGTCGTCTTATCCTACAGACGATTGCAAAGGGGTGTTGGTTACAATCTCTCAGCCTCTCCTCATCTCGTTCATACCAACTGCAAGTAGAAATCGAGCGTGCGATCCACCAGTGCCGCAGCCAGCGACACAAACGCTGAAACATCTCCAGTTGTATGTGAACGGTCCAGGGCTGAATAGTACTCGGCCCTGCTCTCTTTCTCAATCACAATGGGAGGGTATCCACTCTTCATTAACTCAAAATTAAGCAACAGACGCGCCATTCTGCCATTGCCGTCGATGAAGGGATGAATCTTCACGAAATCGCTGTGCACAGCCGCTGCCCGTTCGATCGGATGCCGCTTCTGTCCATCGATTTCATACCACTTTACGAATCGCTCCATCTCACTCTGGACATGTACGGCATCAGGCGGAATGTGCCGCGCACCGCTGATTACAATGTTTCCCTTGCGATATACACCGGCGTGATCATCGTCAATGCCTTTCAGAATCAGGCGGTGAATACTTCTTATTTGCCACTCCGACAACTTCGCGTCCTTTTGAACGATCTCCAGAACGTACAGGATCGCTTCCCTGTGATTGATCGCTTCCAGGTGTTCTTTGATCGTCTTCCCGCCAACGGTAATCCCCTCAAGGGCAACCTTGGTCTCGGACAACGTTAACGTATTGCCCTCAATCGCGTTGGAGTGATACGTCCAGTTAACGATGAGATGTTCCTCAAGACTGCGCAGGGTGTGAACAGGCAAGGGCCGCTTTTGATCCAGCAGTTTTTTCTTCTCGTCTATACCCTCAAACATCAAGCAACCACTCCGACGATCTCATTTATTTACAGATAGTATACTACAACTTCGTTTCCATCTCCAAGATGTAGTAACAGGAATTCGGCGAGAAGAGGTTCATGCGCCTGCTTTTTCTGCATCGCTTCAAGTAGGTTGAGCGCCTGAATGTTGCTTTGTCCGCAAATTCACTGCGTACTGCGGCTCTGTTCAATCTCCTCGACACGCTCGCTGAGATACGTCCAACGCTCCAGCAGCTCATTCAGCCGGGCTTCGACAGCCTGCTGATCAGCGAAGAGCGCCTGCACTCGTCCGTAGTCGCCCCCCGCACGCTCCATCTGCTCAGCGATCTCCCGTCGCGACTGTTCTGCCTCCGCGATTCGATCCTCTATCTCCTCGTATTCCTTCTGCTCCCTGAATGTAAGCTTGAAAGGCGTTCGCTTCTGCGCTGGCGCGCCCCGCTCCTCCACGCCCCGCCCCAGTTGCGCGGAGGCGCTCGGTTCACGCGGAGACGCAGGGGCCATCGACGCTGTCGCGGATTGGGCCGAGTAATCCGAGAAGTCTCCCAGATACCGGGATATTTTCCCGTCGCCTTCAAATGCGAACACGTTCTCCACCACGCGGTCCAAAAAGTAGCGATCGTGCGAGACCACAATCACCGCGCCCGGAAAGTCGTCGAGATACGATTCGAGCACCGAAAGAGTGGGAATATCGAGATCATTGGTCAATTCGTCCAGCAAGAGAACGTTCGGACCTGACATCAGCATACGCAGCAGCGCAAGACGCCGTTTCTCACCGCCGGACAGTTTGGCAATCGGCGTCCACTGCACGGAACTGGGGAAGAGAAACCGTTCCAGCATCTGCGCAGCAGAAATGCTCTGTCCGTCGGCGGTTTCCACGTAGTGAGCCATTTCCCGAATGTACTCGATGACGCGCTGACTCCCGCTCAGTTCTTCGTGCTCTTGCGAAAAATAACCGATCTTCACGGTGGCGCCAATCACGACCGACCCGCGATCCGGCGTCTCAATTCCGGCCAACAGCTTGAGCAGCGTCGACTTGCCACTGCCGTTTGGTCCGACGACGCCGATGCGGTCGCGCCTTTTCACGAGGTAACTGAAGTCACGAATGAGCACGCGCTCCCCGTACGCTTTGGTCACATTCTCCAGTTCGATGACAGTATTGCCCAACCGTGACGCTGCGGCAGACCATTCCAGCACCCCACTCCCGGCAGCCGGCGTCTGCTCCAGGATTTCGTAGTACCTGTCTGTCCGCGCCTTCTGTTTTGTTCCACGCGCTTTGGGTCCGCGTTTGATCCATTCAATCTCATTGCGCAAAAAGTTCTGCCGTTTCTCTTCGGACGCCCGTTCCTGCGCCTCGCGCGCCAGCTTGTTTTCCAGAAACGTCCGATAATTTCCCGGGTACTGATACAACCTGCCGCGATCCAGTTCGAAGATGCGGTTGACCACCCGATCCAAAAAATAGCGGTCGTGCGTCACCATCAAGAGCGCGCCTCTGCGCTTTTGCAGAATCGTTTCCAACCAGAGCACGGTCTCATTGTCAATATGGTTTGTCGGTTCATCCAGAATCAACAAGTCCGCTGGCTGAATCAGCGCGCGCGCCAGTGCAATTCGCTTGCGTTGCCCACCCGACAGGGCGCCGACCGCAGCCTGAAAGTCCGTGACGCCCAGTCGCGTCAGGATGTCCTTGGCCTCGTGCTCAAGTTGCCACCCATCCATGGCCTCCAACTGCGACTGCAAACGGAGAAGTGTAGCCTGCTGTTCACCCGTAAGCGACGACTGCGACGAGACTTCCAGCATCTCCTCATACTGCCGGAGCACACGCATCACAGGCGTGTCGCCGTAGAATACCTGGTCCAGGACAGACGCATTTTTATCGAAGACCGGCTCCTGCGGCAAATAGTGGACGCCCGCGCGACCGCCCACTGTAACTGTGCCCGACTCCGGCGACTCTACCCCAGCCACAAGTTTGAGCAAGGTCGACTTGCCGGCCCCATTCACGCCTATCAGTCCGATCCGGTCTCCCTCATCCATTCCAAATGAAACACAGTCCAGCAGAACCTTGTCGCCGTAACTCCTATAGAGTTTATCCGCAGAAATAATATTCATAAACCCACACCGGGCGATTTCTTCACTGTTGCCTGACGGCATCGGTCATCTTGGATGTTCATCGCAATCTCCCCGCCTGAGCTGTCATTTCTTAATCAGTGTACCATGTGTGCCATGCATGGACCTTTCCCCCGGATACTTCCCTGATATAAACTTAACCTATATTCCATTGAACGACCAATGGCCATTGGCCCATAACAAGGAGGCAGCACGTTATGGAGTTTCATTCTCGACATTGGGAACGCGATCTCGCCTTACCGGAATTCAGGAAAGGTTTGCTGGCTGCAGCGGTCTCCGACTTGACCCACGATCCAGATGTCCTCGCAGTCTATCTTGGCGGCTCTCTCGCCACAGGGGATTTCGATCTCTATTCGGATATTGACCTTCGCATCGTTGTAAATCCAGAAAAGCACTCGGTTTTTATTGCAGACAAATTAAATCGACCTGCACGCTGGGGAAACATTCTTTTTTTTGAAGACATAGGACCAACTGTCACCCATACTGTGGCCCACTTTGATTGTTTTATCAAGGTAGACGTTTTTTATTACAGACCGGGGGACCTCCGTCCATCTATGTTTATGCAGGCAACCAAAATACTCCATGACCCACTGGGCATCGTAAAACAGGTGTACGAAGATTCCCTGTCACTGAGTTACAAGCCAACTCACGATGAATTTGAACGCTGGCGCGGCAAAGTGTTCGCCTATCTGCACGAGGTATATCGCAGGGTCATGCGCCAGGAACTATATTATGCATTGAAAATGATCAATGGACTGGCCGGATTCATCCTGCAAGGCTGGCACATGGAGTCAGGCAGATTCCCCGGTTTTTGGGCAGATTGGTCGAAGGTCGAAGGCCAACGCACCGTACTGGACGATTGGCAATTATCCCTGCTCGCGAGTTGGCACTGTGAGCCAACAGCAGATGACATGATGAAAACGATGCAGAGCATGCTGCCTGAATTGTCGCGTTTGAACAGAACCTTAAGCCGGTCACTTGGCTGCGACGAACGAGCGGATTTATGGGAGCAAGTTCTTCATATGATCATTTAAAGAATTTGCAATAAATCCAAGGGAACCATCCATTATGAGAATGACTCCTGTTCCAGAAGAGATCATTCAAGCAAACCTGTTCCACACTCTTCAATCCGGCTCGCCGCCCGATGCTGTATAATGAAGCTATCCTTTACATGACGGAAGGCGGCATTTACTGTCGAATAGCTGGGCATCCACGATTGCTGCGGCTATGGGTGGATGCCATGGCCAAGCGGGAGGTTTAAACAATGGCGCATCCCCCGATCAAGAGGCATCCTTCTTTACAGCCGTTGTCGCGTCACCACTTTCAGGGGTTGGTGATCGCGCAAAATTTGCTGCGCGTGGGTACGGAGTCAGACAGCCTGGCGATTATGGACGTGCGATCAGATCTGGCGGATTTTTGGTCATCGGGAGGCCGTGATCACTTTCGCGAAGAAGAGGAAGTCCTGCTGCCTGTGTATGCACGATACGCACAATTGGATCGGCCGGAGATAAGCGAGATGCTGCTGGAGCATATTCGCATCCGTTCCTTCGTTGACCAGATCGTGAACAGACATGTGGAAAGCGCGGCGGTCATGCACGAGCTCGGCGTACTGCTGAGAGACCACATACGGAAAGAGGAACGTGTAATATTTCCAATGATCGAAGCGGCTTTGCCGGCCGATGAGTTGGAGCGTCTGGGAACGCAGCTCACTGACCCGTCATAACGTACCTGCAAGCCCTGATGACCACAAGTTCTGCGGAAAGCCGACGCGCGTCTACACGTCCACCGCCTTCTGCTCTCCCGCCCAGCGGAGAGCGCGATCAACCTGATGTGACCCATGGACGACCTGTCATCAAATCATCCTGCTATTCCCAGTCCTCCAGCGTTGACCACTGTATCATCGGTTCCCCGCCGTTGTTTCCGAGAACACCCACCCAGATGTCGTCTGACGGCCCGTCCTGAAAGTATTTTTCCAGGATAAAGCGATTGGCGGCAGACATTGCTTTTGCCAACACCTCGCTTTGTCGGATCCAATGCAAGGCGCCCTCCGTTGTCTGTCCAAGATCTCGCGTCACCGTGTATCCAAAATAGATATACTGCACACGAATCTCCTGACTGCGCTGTCGATGCACAATCGCTTGCAGCCGTAGCCCAGTGATCAAGTCGGGAGTGATCCCCGTCTCCTCTTCTATCTCGCGCAGCACACACTGAAGGGGATCACTGATCTCCTCAGGATCTACATGTCCACCGATTCCCGCCCAAAGACCGGGTGCGATGTACATGGTTTCCGCCCGTTTCATCAACAACATATCCTGGCCGTTCCGCAGGAAAGCGCCGGTCATCTGCCGCAAGCGAATTGTCATAAAGTATATTCCCCGCTCAGTGCGCCCAACCCAATCGACTCCACCGGCGCCGCGTCCGCAAACCAGCGCAGCACATCGTTGTGGTGCGCGATTATTTGCTGCGCCGACAATTCACCCCGCGGCCATGTACTGTGCGCATCGCTCGCCAATGTGACTCTATACCCAAGACTGAATGCGCGGCGGCAAGTGGTGTCGACGCACACTTCCGTCTGAATCCCACACATCACCAGGTTCCGAATCCCCCGCTGTTGAAGCAGGTTCTGCAGAGGCGTCTCAAAGAACGAGTCCGGAGTCCGTTTGTCGATCACGATATCCGCATCTGTTCGCGCCAGGTCCGAATGAAGACGCCATGCAGGCGAGCCGTACGCCAAATCGCTTTCATCCCCGCCATCGTGCCGTATGAAAAAAATAGGGGCGCCAGCTTGTCTTGCCCTGGAAATCAAAGTCCGCACCTCTTGCAACAAGATCGCGCCCTGAAACACTGGATTGTGCGGCGCGAACATGCCAACCTGGACGTCGATCACAAGCAGAGCCGTGTTTGCCGTCGGATCAGTTGCCGGACCAATGGCAGAGTCCGGCCACAAATTTCGCACGAATCGAACGCGACTGTGCCCCGCTCCATCGTGGTCCGTGAAAACAGGAACGCCGTCCACCTCGCCATTTCCCGCTTCCATTCGAAATCCCATGCGCGTGTGAAACAGAATGGACCCCTTGTTCACGGGTGACGTGACACACTTCACCCGCCGACAGCCCCTGTCCTGAACCACTGTGAAGAAGCGGTCGTATAGTCTGCGCGCCAGTTCGTGACGACGATACTCGGGGTGGACGCCAACAAAGTGGATATACGCCTCATCAGCATCTGTTTGCGACACGAAACCCACGAGGAAAGCGACCAGTTGCCCATTCTCCTCCACAACAAAACTCGTATCCCGAAAAATCGCCGCAGGCGTATTTTTTTCTCGGTTGTTGGTGCTGCGCAGCAGCATGGATGTCTATCCTGAAAGTGTTGAAAGAATAATTTCGGCAGCATGTCTGCCATGCGACGGCCATCCCACCAGTTATCCATGACCGAGATGACGCTGATGTAGTCGGATTCCTGAAGCTGACGAAAATTCACGAATTCTCACCCCTTCACAGTGCTGCGCTCTATACGAGGCGCAATACCACTCCTCTGATATAGTCCATAATCAGCGCCGCACACTATAGTTTGCGCGGCATGTAACGTTGATTGAACGAGCTCAGGTACGCCTTGAAGGATTTCAAATCAGTGTACACATGCGTATTAAACCCCAACCGATCCGCGACCAATGTGTTGCGCTCCTTGTCATCAATAAAGAGAATCTCATGCGGAAGGACTCCCAACCTATTTGCGGCCATCCGGTATATCGCTTCATCCGGTTTTGCCATATGCACATGATGGGAATTGATTACTATTTCAAATAAATCATAGAAATGAAAATGTTTCAACCTGCGTTCGAGATCAGCTCCTGCATTCGAAAGTGCAGCGACGCGGTATTGGGCTCTCAGCGTCTGAACCAAGCCTACAAGTCCTTCATCGACCTCATCTACCAGATCCATTTCGTCTCGGAGGAACGTCGGGGTTCCGCTGAAGGTAACGGGCAATCGGGATACCACTGTGGACCAGAAGTAATCTTCTGCCATATCGCCACATTTGTACCCCTCCCACAGGCCGTTGGCAAAGATGGCAGAAGTCAACACCTCCGGCGAGATTCCGAAATTGCCCGCGAGTGACCTGTATCGTTTTTCCGACCTCAACAGGAAAACGCCGTGGATGTCAAACAACAGTGCCGCAATCATGACCCCATCGCCTTCGTCGGTTCTCCTGTCCATAGGCGCCCCCCTCCCTTGTAACGAATATCGGCGGCGTTGCTATACCTGTCGAGGGCACATTCTTGGCCGGTTCCCTCATTTAAGTATAACTTCCCCGCCAACATCTTCGTTGTCCTCGTTAGGTGCCATGTATCGCCAAGAGAACTTGAAAGAAATATCTGTCACGTCATCAGGAAGTCGCGGACTCACTACAAACTGATGAGTCCATTGTTCACCGTTGCCTGAACCACCCGAAGTATAGCAGTCGTAATCAGGTCCAACCGACAATTCCCATTGAATCCTGCATTCCCGAAACACATAACGATGATCTGATTTAAAAGGGCGAAAAACCCTTGATTTTATTGGATTTTTGTCAGTTTTGACACCCCCTACTCCTCGTTATGTGTTATAATACATAACGAGGAGT
>Ga0209012_1000877_pt1 | contig 35931 bp, 24 predicted proteins | sample RS3BMetagenome_FD_184735 | JGI IMG/M metagenome (GOLD analysis project Ga0209012, IMG submission 184735) | Ferric oxide microbial mat and aquatic microbial communities from Rainbow Spring, Yellowstone National Park, USA - RS3B (SPAdes) (version 3) ...
CGACTGGTGTTGCCGCCTCGGGTGCGGGGATCTCGACTCGCTCGACCTCACGCTCCATCGCCACCGCGTCCAGCGCGACGATCACGGGTCCGCGGCGTGCGCGCGCCAGGTTGGCTGCGTCGACGATCTGGCGGCCCGCGAACTCCGGGTGCTCGACCATGACGAAGGGGGCGTCGACGGCGGCCGCGAGCGGCGAGGTGCGCATGGCAAGTGGCGGATCCAGCGCCGCATGGCTACGAGGATGCTCGCCGAGCAGCACGAGGAGTGGGCTGCGGGCGCGGCGAGCGTCGTGTACGAAGGCAAGGCCGTTGGCGAGCCCCGGACCGAGGTGCAGCAGCGCGACGCCGATCCCGGTGAGGCGCGCATGGGCGTCGGCTGCGCCGGTGGCAACCAGCTCGTGAGTGACGAGCACCGGGTGGGGACCGGAGCGGGCCAGCGCGTCGACGAGCGCGAGCTCGCTGGTGCCGGGATTGGTGAAGACCGCGCTGGCCCCCAGCTGGCCAAGCGCTGTGGCAACGACGTCAGCTCCTCGCACGAGGCGAGGTTAGCCCGCGCCACAACCGGTGCGTTAGCAGGCACTCAGCTCCGCCGGGTAGCGTCCAGGTCTCGTGGGGCTGCGACGGGACGCCCAGCTGTTGCGGGCGCGGTGGCGCATCGTGGTGCTCGTGACCACGGCGGTGGCTGCGGGCGTGGTTGCCATCGCAGGCGTCGTCCTCTTCGGCCCACTGCCTCCAGCCCCGTCATTGCCAGCCCGTCAGCCGCTCCTCGTAGCGAGCATCGCCGATCGACCCACCCACACGCTCGTGGGTATTGGAGCGAGCGGCGCATGGTGGTCCGAGCCAGTAGCGGCGTTCGGTCCGCGCACGGTGGCGCAGGTTGGTCGGCTGCTCTACTCGCGCGAGGGGCTTGCTCTCTCGCAGTTCCGCTTCAACATCGGCGGCGGCGGTGTCGGGGTGACGACCTGGTGGAAGGCCCCCCCGAGCTTCTTCCTCTCGAACGGCCAGTTCGACTTCAACGACGACCCTGCTGGCGTCGAGTTTTTGCTGCAGGCCCAACGGTGGGGAGTCCGCGATCTCGTGGGCTTTGTGAACTCTGCGCCGCCTGCGTTCACCTCGAACCATCACAGCTGTGGCGGCACGCTGCTGGCGCGGGACATCCCGGCCTACGCGCTCGAGCTCGCCGAGACCGTGCAGGGGATCTGGCGCACCTTCCACGTACGGCTTCGCTACGTGTCGCCGATGAACGAGCCGGTGGGCTCTCAGGCACCGTGCCGCCAGGAGGGCATGGCAGTACCGGTGAGCGAGCGCGGTCCGCTCGTTGTCGATCTTGCCCGCGACCTCGCACGGCTCGCACCGTGGGCCCGCGTGATCGCGGACGAGTCTTCCTACGCCACCCAGCTGCTGAACCAGGCACCCCAGTGGTTGGCGTACCCAGGTGCTCGTAGGGCGCTCGCAGCGCTCGCGGTCCATGGCTACGACTACCCCTCGCGCGCGGTCCTCCGCCAGGTGGCTCTCCTCGGTCGACGCGAGGGCCTGCCGATCTGGGACACCGAGATCTGCTGCTTCGACGGCGAGGGTTTCGGCTACCAGTACGACCCGACGATGACCAGCGGCCTCTGGCTCGCTCGCACGATCTACAAGGACCTGATGGTTGAGGATGCCAGCGTCTTCGACTGGTGGATCGCCCTCTCGCCAGACCTTGGGTGTAGCCCGGCCGCGGACCCCACCTGCTTCCAGGACATCAACCCGCTGGGTCGCAACGACGGCCTCATCTTCTTCGACCTCAACGGCGTGCGCGACGGCGACCGCCGGCTCTATCTCACAAAGCGCTACTACGTGCTCGGGCAGTTCTCCCGGTATCTGCGTCCTGGTATGAAGCTGGTGCCGGTGGTGACCTCGGATGCGCGCGTCGAGGCGCTAGCGGGACTGTCGCGCTCGCGGCTGGTGCTCGTGCTCATCGACCTCACCCCGGCCGCTTCGCCACCCGTGCCGATCCAGATCGACCTCCCGGATGGCCTCCGCCTCGACCGCCTCGTGACGGGGTACATGACCGACCCTCGGATCTCGTGGGGCCAGGCGCCGCGCGCCACGCTGGCCGGCTCCACCGTGCTCGTGCTCAACCAGCCCGACTCGGTCACCACCTACGTCTGGACGCTGCGAGGCTCCAGCCGTGAGGCTGACGGGGCAAGCTTGGCGCGCTGAGAGGCTGCGGCGTCCGAAACGCCACCTGGGCGGGCGCGCTAGCGTGACCTGGAGGGGAGGTGTGTGCCCATGCGCTACGCGGTCGTGTTGGCAGCAGGCAAAGGAACCCGCATGCGTGCGGACCGACCCAAGCCGCTCGTGGAGGTGTGCGGGGTGAGCATGCTCGGCCACGTGCTAGGCGCGCTCGCTGAGGTGCCGGAGCTGGCTCGCATCGTCGTCGTTGTCGGTCACGAGGCTGAGCTCGTCGAGGCGGAGCTCGCGCGCCTCGAGCTCGGCGGCGTCGAGGTGATCACGGCGCACCAAGCGACCCAGCGAGGCACTGGCGATGCGGTCCGGGTGGGGCTCGGCGAGCTCCCCGAGCTCCTGCCTGGCGTTGGCGGCAGCGGGGCTGAGGTGCTTGTGGTCCCGGCGGACACGCCGCTGCTCACCACCGCGACCTTCCAGGCGCTGCTGGCGGCGCACGCTGAGGGCGGTAACGCCGCCACGGTGCTCACCATGGAGCTCGATGACCCGACCGGCTACGGACGGATCGTGCGGGGTCGGAATGGTCGTGTCGAGCGGATCGTGGAGCAGAGCGACCTCGACGACCACGAGGTCGCGCCTACGCGAGAGGTGAACACTGGGGTCTACGTCTTCGACCTTGCGGTGCTGCCGATCGCCCTGCGGATGCTGGCCCCCACGAACCGCCAGCGCGAGTACTACCTCACCGACTCGGTGGCGCTGCTCGCACACGCGGGCTACCGCGTCGACACGGTGGTGCTCGCAGATCCCACCGAGGCGCTCGGCGTCAACGACCGCCTTCAGCTCGCCGAGGTCGAGGCGCTCATGTGCGAGCGGATACGCCGGCGCTGGCTTGCGCGGGGCGTACGGCTCGCCGGCGGGGCGTCGGTCTGGATCGGCGCGCGCGTCGAGATCGCTCCCGGTGCGACGGTCGGGCCCAACGTGGTCCTCGAGGGGCGCACGCGCATCGATGCCGACGCTGTCGTCGGTCCTGGGTCACGCCTTCGCGACACCGTGGTGGGCCGGGGGGCCGAGCTGGAGGCGGTAGTGGCCGTGGAGGCGCGCATCGGTGAGTATGCCGTCCTCGGCCCCTTCTGTGTCCTGCGGCCCGGCGCGAGCGTCGAGCCTAAGGCGAGCGTCGAGCCCTTTGGCGTCGTTGGCTAACTCGCTGCGGCGGCGGGTCGCCGGCGCCTAGGATGGTGGCGTCGGCGCACCAGGAGAGGTGAGGCATGGAGCTCGTCCCCCGCAAGCGGCTCGCACTCTTCTCCGGTCGCTCTCACCCTCAGCTTGCTCGCGAGGTCGCCGAGCACCTCGACGTGGAGCTCGGTGCCATCACGCTGCGTGAGTTCTCCGACGGCGAGATCTACTCGCGCTTCGACCAGTCGGTGCGAGGCAAGGACATCTTCATCATCCAAAGCCACGCCGGCCCGGTCAACGACGCCATCTTCGAGCAGCTCATCATGGTGGACGCCGCCAAGCGCGCCTCCGCGAAGCGCATCACGGCGGTTTGCCCCTACTACGGCTACTCCCGTCAGGACCGCAAGGCCTCCGGGCGCGAGCCCATCACCGCCAAGCTGGTCGCGGACATGTTCCACGCCGCCGGCGCGGACCGCATCATCGCGGTCGACCTGCACTCCGGCCAGATCCAGGGCTTCTTCGACGGCCCAGTCGACCACCTCACCGCGAGCCAGGTGCTCGTCGAGTACCTGCGGGCGTTCGCGCCCAGCGACGCGGTGATCGTGGCTCCGGATGCCGGTCGAGTCAAGGTGGCCGAACGCTTCAGCCAGCGCCTCGGGGCCGGCCTTGCGCTCGTCCACAAGAGCCGCCCAAAGGGCACCCAGAACGTCGTCACCGCCTTGGAGGTGGTCGGGGACGTCGAGGGTCGCCACTGTGTCATCGTCGATGACCTCATCGACACTGCGGGCACGGTAACCGCCGCTGCCGAGCTGCTCAAGCAGCGGGGCGCGGGCGAGATCTGGGTGATGGCGACGCATGCGGTGCTCTCGGGGCCCGCCCCCAAGCGTCTCGAGGAGGCGCCGATCGCCCGGGTGGTGGTGACCAATACCCTGCCCATCCCGCCCGAGCGCGCCATCGCCAAGCTCGAGGTCGTCTCGATCGCGAAGGTCATCGCCGATGCGATCGCCGCCGTCTTCGAGGACGGCTCGGTCTCGGAGCTCTTCCAAGGGGAGAACCTCTCCTAGGCGCCGCAGGCAGCCGTCCACGGCGGCGATAGGCTGTCTCCCTGCGCGCACACGAGGCTCGTCGAGGAGGAGTGAGCAGGCATGGTCAAGGTCGTCGCCGAGAGGCGTCGTGAACTCGGTTCCCCCGCCGCCAGGCGGCTTCGTCGAGCCGGAGGCGTGCCTGGCGTGCTCTACGGTGCGGGTATCGGTGAGCCCGTCCCTGTCAGTGTCGATCGTCACGCCTTCCTGACCGCGCTCGGCCAGCACGTCGTCGTGGGCCAGCTGCTCGACCTCGAGCTCGACGGCGAGGTGCGCACGGTCAAGCTGCAGGCAGTCGCCCGTCACCCGGTGCGGCGCGATCTTGCGCACCTGGACTTCCTCGCGGTCGCGTCGTCAGAGTCCATCGAGGCGCAGGTCCCGCTCGAGGCGGCCGAGGGTGTCATGCTCCAGGTAGGCGTGGTGCGCCTCGGCGGCTTGCCCGGTGCGATCCCGGCTTCGCTGCGCATCGAGCGCGACGACGTTGCCGAGGGCCTGTGCACCGCAGGGTCGCTGCGGCTGCCTGCCGGCGTCGAGCTGCTCGACCCGGCTGACCTCGTGGTCGCGGTGCTCGAGGAGGGCTGAGCACGTCGCCACCTGCGCTCGCTGACCCCGTCCTCATCGTCGGGCTGGGCAATCCGGGCGCGCGGTACCGCCGCACCCGCCACAACGCAGGGGCGCTCGTCGTGGAGCGCCTCGCCGGCGAGCTGGGCCTCCAGCTCGTGCCCGGTCATCGCTCGCTCTTTGCCTCGGGGCTGCTCGAGGGCCGGCGGGTGGTGCTCGCCTTGCCGCAGACCTACATGAACGACTCTGGGGCCGCGGTCGGCTCCCTGGTTCGCTACTTCAAGCTCGACCCCGCCACCCAGCTCGTGATCGTCCACGACGAGCTGGACCTCGAGCCGGGGAGGGTCCAGCTCAAGTACGGCGGCGGGCTCGCGGGCCACAACGGCCTGCGCTCGGTTGCCAAGGTGCTCGGCACGCAGGACTTCTGGCGCGTCCGCGTTGGCATCGGTCGACCAGGTGGCCGTGTCGAGGTCGTGGGCTGGGTGCTCAGCGAACCGCGGGGGGCGGAGGCGGGTGAGTTCGATCTCGGTGTCGAGCTTGCGCACGCGGCCCTCCGTGACCTCGTCGTGCTCGGGCCCGAGCGCGCGATGACGCGGCACAACGCCAGGGGGGCCGCGTGAGCGAGGCGAGCGCGCTCGCCGAGCTGGCGCACGAGCTTGCGCAGAGCGCACCGGGGCCGGTCGCCCTGAGTGCTGCCGGGGTGGCCGTGGCGTGGCACCGCCGCCAGCCGCGGCGTGCCCTCGTCGTCACCCAGACCGAGGAGGAGGCGCGCCGGCTCGCGAACGACCTGGCCGTGTGGCTGCCGGGCCCCGCGGTAGCGGTGCTGCCGCCCTGGGACACGCTGCCGCTCGAGCGGGTGCGTCCCAGCCTCGTGACCACGCAGGAGCGCCTGCGCGCCATCGCGGCGCTCGCAGCCCCAGCCGATGCAGGCGTCGTCGTGGTCACCAGCGTGCGCGGTGCGCTCACCAAGCTCGTGCGCTCGGCACGCGAGCCGGAGCAGCTCCAGCTCGCCGAGGGGATGAGGCTCGCGCGCGACGAGCTCGTCGCGTGGTGCGAGCGCAACGGCTACGTGCGCGAGCATCAAGTCTCGGCGGCAGGGGAGTACGCAGTGCGGGGCTCGATCGTCGACGTCGCCGACCCGGGGCTTGCCCAGCCGGTGCGCGTGGACTTCTTCAGCGACGAGGTGGACCGGCTCACCGCCTTCGACCCCACGACCCAGCTCTCCACGGGCTCGCTCGCAACGGTGCGCCTCTTCCCGGCTCGCGAGGTCCTGGTGGACACGGAGCTCGCCAAGCAGCTGGACGCCCTTGGGGCGCGCACCGAGGTGCTCGCGGAGCGGGTGCAGGCGGTGCTCGATGGCGAGGCGCCGCCGGAGCCGTTGGTGCCGCTGGTGCTCGAGGCCGACGCCCCGACCGTGCTCGAGCTACTCGAGCACGGCGATCTCCTGGTGAGCGTCCCGCTCGGGCTCGCGACGCTCGCGGCCTCGCGGCTTGAGGCCGAGGAGCGTTCCATTCGGGATGCGCTCGCTCCCACCTGGGGTCTCGATCCGGCCGCGCTGGAGGGCGCGGGGCTCTTCGCGTCGGCGACGCGCCTCGGCGCGAGCAAGGCCACCCTCGTCGTCGCGGAGCCGGACGGGCTCGGCGCGCGGGTGGGTCTCAGCCACCGCGACGTGCTCGGCGCCTACCGCCAGATCGCCCAGGTCTCGGCCGAGGGCGGCGCGGTGGTGGTAGCGACCGGGAGTGCGGAGCGCGCGCGTCAGGTTGCAGCCCGCCTCGGCGACGAAGGCATCGCGGCGAGCGTCGCCGCACCTGAGGCGCCGATCGCACCCGGGGTGAGCGTCCGTGCCGACCTCGCGCTCCAGGAGAGCCTCGAGCTGCGCGAGGCGAGGCTGCTCGTCGTGGCGGATGCGAGCCTGGCGCGGCCCGCCGCCAGCCAGCCCGCGGCTCGCGGCGAGCGGGCGCGCGCGGGCAGCGTCAGCTTCGACGACCTCGCCCCGGGTGGCTACGTCGTGCACGAGAGCTACGGCATCGCGCGCTACCTCGGGCTCGTGCGCCAGGTGGTCGATGGGGTCGAGCGCGAGTACCTCGAGCTCGAGTTCGCCCACGGCGACCGGGTCTTCCTGCCCTTCGAGCACCTCGCGCTCGTGGCCCCCTACGTTGGCGGCGAGCAGCCCCAGCTGACCAGGCTGCGCGGTGGCGACTGGCAGCGCCAGGTGCAGCGAGCGCGGCGTGCGGCGCGCGAGGTCGCCCAGGAGCTGGTTGTGCTCTACCAGCGGCGCCTCGCGGCCACCGGCACCTCCATCAGGCCCGATCCGGTCCTCGAGGCCGAGTTCGCCGAAGGGTTCCCCTTCGAGCTCACCCCCGACCAGCAACGCATCCTCGAGGAGGTGAGCGCAGACCTGGCGAGGCCGGTGCCCATGGATCGGCTGGTGTGCGGGGACGTCGGCTTCGGCAAGACCGAGATCGCCCTGCGAGCCGCGTTCGCGGTGGCGTCGGAGGGCTACCAGGTCCTCCTCTTGGCCCCCACCACCCTGCTCGCAGCCCAGCACGGCGAGCTCTTCGAGGAGCGCCTCCGTGGCACCGGGATCGCGGTGGGGCAGCTCTCGCGGCTCACGCCGTCGCGCGAGGCTGCGCGCGTTCGGGCCGCGGTGGCGTCCGGGGAGCTCGACGTGCTCGTCGCGACGCACGCAGCCCTTGGGCGCCAGACGACCTTTCGCCGCCTCGGCCTCCTCATCATCGACGAAGAGCAGCGCTTCGGGGTGCGCCATAAGGAGCAGCTTAAGGAGGCCTTCCCCGGGGTCGACGTCCTCGCGCTCTCCGCGACGCCGATCCCGCGCAGCCTCGAGCTCTCGCTGGTCGGGATCCGCGACCTCTCCGTGCTGCGCACCCCACCGGTGGATCGCCACCCCATCCTCACCCACGTCGGCCCCTTCGACCACCAGGTCGTGAGCGAGGCGATCCGCAGGGAGCTCGTCCGCGGGGGCCAGGTCTTCTACGTGCACAACCGGGTCAAGGACATCGAGGCGGCTGCGCGCGTGGTGGGTGAGCTGGTGCCGGATGCACGGGTGCTCGTGGCCCACGGCCAGCTACCCGCCTCGCAGCTCGAGCGCACCATGCACGCCTTCTGGCGGGGCGAGGCCGACGTCCTCGTGGCCACCACCATCGTCGAGAACGGCATCGACCTTGCGCGCGCCAACACCCTGATCGTGGACCGCGCCGAGCACCTCGGGCTCGCACAGCTCCACCAGCTCAGGGGCCGCGTGGGCCGCTCAGGGCGCCAGGCCTACGCCTACCTGTTCACCGCCCCCACCGGCGCGATCTCCGAGGTCGCCTTGGAGCGGCTGCGCACCGTCGCCGAGAACACCGATCTCGGGGCTGGCTACCGCATCGCCATGCGCGACCTGGAGCTGCGCGGGGCAGGCACGGTGCTGGGGCTTCGCCAGTCGGGGCACGTCGGCGAGGTGGGCTACGAACTCTACGTGCGCCTCGTCGCCGAGGAGGTCGCCCGCATGGACGGCCGGGAGCCGCCACCGCCAGCACCCGAGGTGACGCTCGACCTGCCGGTGTCGGCGCTGCTGCCCGAGGAGTACGTCGCCGAGGCCGAGGCACGCATGGACCTCTACCGACGGATCGCGCAGGCGCGCACGAACGAGGAGGTGGACGCCCTCGCCGAGGAGCTGCGCGATCGCTTCGGCCCGCTGCCCCCGTCGGTGGAGGCGCTCCTGGCGCTCGCGAGGGCGCGGGTTGCCCTCCAGGGCCTAGGTGCCGAGCACGCGGTGGTCCGGCGGGCGCCGCGCGGGGTCGGGTTCGAGCTCCAGGTGGGGCCGATCGCACCCTCGGTGGCCACTATGGTGCGCCTCGAGCGCCGCGTGCCTGGCCTCGTGCGTCGGGGCGATGAGCTCGTCGTGCCGCTGCGCGAGCGCCGAGAGGCACTCGCGAGCCTTGAGCGGCTCCTGGGGGAGCTCGGGGTGGCGGGCTCGACGGGCGTGCCGCGCAACGGGTAGCATGGCCCCGGTCGACGAGGAGGCCCTGCGTGAACCCACGACGAACGGCGATCGCGCTTCCGCTGCTTGGGGCGCTCGTGCTCGCAGGCTGCGGCTCGGCAACGGTCGCAGCCCGGGTTGGTGGTCGTACCATCACCACCAGCGAGCTCGATGCCGAGCTCGCGGATGTCGCGCACAACACCGCCTTCGTGGATGAGCTCCAGGCGAACCACGAGCCGGTGTGGGGCCCGCACCACCAGAGCTACACCGCGCTCTTCGTCGACAACATCCTCTCGCGGCGCATCACCATCGTGCGGGTGCAGGAGGCGCTGGCGAGGGAGCACGCTGCGGTAACCCCCGTCGCGACGAGCCTGGCGAGCGCGCTTGCCGTGCAGTCGGCCGGGGGCCAAGCCGTCTTCGCAGGGTTCCCCACCAGCTACCAGCGACGGCTCATCCGCGACAGCGCCGACATCGTCGAACTCGAGGCGGCACTTGCGCACGTGTCGCTGGCGCCCGCGGCAGTTGACGCCTACTACCGTGCGCACCCGTCGCAGTTCGTGACCTACTGTGGCTCGGAGATCCTCACGAGCACACCGACGCTCGCCGAAGCCGCCCTCGCCAAGCTCGATACGGGCCAGTCGTTCGCGTTGGTGGCCAAGACCTCCTCGACTCAGAACCCCTCCGGCGGCGGCGCGCTCGGCTGCGGCACCGAGGGGCAGTACGCGGCGAGCTTCGGCTCGTCGGTGGCGAGAGCGGTGACGTCGCTGCCGGTCGGCAAGCCCTCCAGCATCGTCCAGGTCGCCAACGGCTTTGCGATCTTCGAGGTCACCTCGCGCTCCGAGCTGCCGTTCTCCCAGGCCGAGCTGCTGGCTGCGGACTCGATGATCGCGAACGGCCAGACGCTGCTCAACCGCTACCTGGCCAGCACCGCGCGCAGCGGCGGGGTCTCGGTGAACCCGGCGCTCGGGCGTCTCGAGGTCGTCAACGGTGTCCTGAGCGTCGTGCCGACCGTGCCGCGGGGTGCTGCGCTCGCGAGTCAGATCGTGACCCCACACGCGGCCTCCTAGGGCGCAGCGCCAGTCCCCTCGATGCCCGGCCACGTCCAGGTGAGCTGGAGCGAGGCGAGGTCGCCCTCGGGCACGAAGCTCAGCACGATGGCATCGGACTCGAGGCCCGCATCCGCACTCTGCGCTGATTCAGGCTGGCTTGCGACGCCGAGGACGGGCACGTCGCCAGCGGGTGCCGAAGCCAGCAGGTTCGCGCGATGCGACCAGCAGCCCGGGGCATCGGGACCGGTGCAGGTGATGTTCGTCGTGGTCGCGGGGGAGCCACCCCAGCCATCGTCGTAGAGCCAGTCGTAGACGCTGCCGGCGCTCGAGTAGTCGGCGGCCCAGGTTGCGTACGCCCCAACGACCCAGGGCCCCCCGCCGTTCGCGAGCGGGGCGAGGGGTGGGTCGGTGTTGGCGGCCGCACCCTCGGCAGCCAGCGTCGACAGCTGCGGCGACACCCCCACCGCGGGTGCAAGACCGCGCGCGACGCGCTCCTCGTCGATGAGGATGACGAGCTGCTCGGCCGCGGCAAGGTCGAGGAAGTCGGCAGGCAGCCGGAGCGGACCGAGTCCCTCGAGGGCGCGCGCGTGGTCGATGGCCGCGATGGCACTGGTCTCGCAGGCGGGTGCATCCGGACCCTGGCTGAGCTCGGCGGTGCACGTGGACGGGAAGTCGGGTACTGGTGGGATGTTCTCGAGCGCGCCAGGAGAGGCGGGTGTGGTGGCCGCGGGTGCTGCCGGAGCCGCAGGCGCCTCGACGGGTTGCGGGGGCGGGGGGAGGGATATGCGCGGGGTGCTCGGCGGTGGTGCCGGCGAGGTGAGCGCGGGAGCCAGCTCGGTGCCGAGGCGATGTGGCGCGAAGCGCGACGGGGCACCGAGCTCCTTGGTCGTGCTCGCACCAGGCTGCTGGGCGAGGTACGCGGGGTTGGTGGCGGGGCCCGTTGGGCGGGCGATGGCCCGCACCGCGACCACGCCGCTGCCGATGCCGGCCGCGCTGCCGGCAGCCAGGAGCACGCGCAGCAACCCCGCGGTGCGCAACACGCTACCACTGGTGCTGACACCACTCATCGTGGTAGGTATCGGCACCTATCGTGCATTTCCTTGATCGGGCCGCGCAGCCCACGGCGAGGGGCACCGCACGGGTAGCCTGGGCCCGTGGCAGCAAGGGTTCGTGTCGTCGGGGCGGGCTACGGGGTGGTCGACGCCGCACAGCTCGCGCGCCGGCTCGGTGACGTCGAGGTCGTCGTCGCGCGGACGCTCCAGCACCCGGGTCTCGCAGAGGCGCTCGCGACGCTGCCGGTGCCAGCCATCGCGTGCGACGATCTCTACGCGGCCAGCGCGACCTTCGAGGAGTGCTACGAGCGGATCGTGGGGCGCGTGGTCGACCTGGCGGCCCAGACCGGCGGCACGGTGGGCTACGTCGTGCCCGGCTCCGCCAGGCTCGCCGAGCGGACCGTGGCGCTCCTGCGCGCACGCGGTGACGTGGCGGTCGAGCTCGTCGACGGCCCCGGGGTGCTCGAGGGCATCGCCGATCGGCTTGGCCTCGACCTCGTCGAGGGGGTGGCGATCCTGGACGCGAGCGCGCTCCTTGCCTCGCCGTGGTCGGCCTCGGGTACCGTCATCGTGCTGCAAGCCTTCGATGCGGGCCTCGCCGGTGAGGTCGTCGCCCTCGCGGAGCGCTACGGCGCCCGCAGCGTGCTCGTCCACCACCTGGGGCTCCCTGACGAGCTGGTGCGGGACGTCGACGCGGGCAGCGCTGAGCTCGAGCGAGCCGACGAGCTCACCTCCCTCGTGCTCCTCGACTACCACCACCCCGCCCAGGCGCTCGGCGAGCTCGTCGACGTGGTGGCCACGCTGCGCACGGCCTGCCCCTGGGACGCGGCCCAGACCCACGCCTCGCTCGCGCGGCACCTCATCGAGGAGGCCTACGAGGCGGTGGACGCCATCGACGCGCTCGATGCCACCTCCGACGACGAAGCGGCCAGTGCCCACCTTGCCGACGAGCTGGGCGATGTGCTCCTGCAGGTGCTCATGCACGCCACCATCGCGCACGAGCGGGGAGCATTCGATCTCGCCGCGATCGCGAAGCACCAGCGCGCCAAGCTGGTGCGGCGCCACCCGCACGTCTTCGGGGACGCCGAGGCCAGCTCTCCCGAGGACGTGGAGCGGCGCTGGGAGGCGATCAAGGCCACCGAGCAGAGCGGACAGGCTGAGGTGCCGCGGGCGCTCCCCGCCGCCCTGCGGGTTGCCAAGCTCGCCCGGCGGGTGCGTGCCGCGGGTCGTGCCTGCGAGGTCGAGCTCGGGAGCGGTCTTGCGGCCGAGCTTGCCGAGGCCGCGCTCGCGGGCGTGGACCTCGAGGAGGTGCTTCGCGGCGTTGCGGCACGTCTCGAGGGTGCCCTCGGCATCGACGAGCCGCGCACCGGCGAGCTGCGGTAGCATCGCCAGGGACGCGAGGAGGTGACCGTGGCGCCGATGCCGGACAGCACGATCGAGGCGGTACGCGGGTTCGTGACGATCGACTCCCGGGCGAACCCGACCGTGGGGGCGGAGGTGCTCCTCGCGGGTGGGGCCGTGGGCACGGCCATCGTGCCCTCCGGCGCCTCCACTGGGACTTTCGAGGCGGTCGAGCGCCGCGACGGCGGCCCGCGCTGGGCGGGAAAGGGGGTGGACGGCGCTGTCGAGGCGGTCAACACCGAGCTCGCGGCCGCATTGCGCGGCCACGACGCGACCGACCAGCGGGCGGTGGACGCCACGCTCATCGACGTCGACGGCACCGAGTCGAAGGCGCGAGTAGGGGCGAACGCGATCCTCGCGGTGTCGCTGGCCGCGGCGCGCGCTGCGGCGGCGGCGCGGGGCCTGCCCCTGTATCGCTACCTCGGCGGGCTCGTCGGCGGCGGACGACTGCCGGTGCCGATGCTCAACGTCGTCAACGGTGGGGTGCATGCCTCCAACAACCTCGACATCCAGGAGTTCCTCGTCATCCCTCACGGCGCGGCCAGCTTCTCGGAGGCGCTGCGCTGGGGCGTCGAGGTCTACCACCATCTGCGGGCCGCCCTCGCGGCCAAGGGGCACTCGGTCGCGGTTGGTGACGAAGGGGGCTTCGCGCCCGACCTTGCCAGCCACGAGGAGGCTCTCGAGCTCATGGTGGCCGCGATCGAGGCAGCGGGCCTGCGTCCTGGCGAGGACTGCTCGCTGGGTCTGGACGTGGCCGCCTCCGAGCTGTGGCGGGAGGGTCGCTACGTCATGAGCGGCCAAGGGCTCGAGTTCAGCCAGGCGGAGCTCGTCGACTACATCGCCGCGCTGGTGGAGCGGTTCCCGATCGTTTCGGTGGAGGATGCCATGGCCGAGGAGGACTGGGAGGGCTGGGCCCAGCTCACCGAGCGCCTGGGCTCGCGGATCCAGCTGGTCGGTGATGACGTCTTCGTCACCAACCCGCACCGGCTCCAGCGCGGCATCGAGCGCGGGGTGGCCAACGCGATCCTCGTCAAGCTCAACCAGATCGGCACGCTGACCGAGACCATCGACGTGGTCGACCGTGCGACGCGAGCCGGGTATCGCAGTGTCATCTCGCACCGCTCCGGCGAGACCGAGGACACCACCATCGCGGATCTGGCGGTGGCGCTCGGCGCCGGCCAGATCAAGACGGGCGCCCCGGCCCGCTCGGAGCGAACCGCGAAGTACAACCGCTTGCTCGCGATCGAGCGCGAGCTCGGCGACTCGGCTCGCTATCTCGATTGGACGGTGGCAGCGCGATGAGGCCGCGCACGAGGCGCCGGATCCTCGCGGGGATCCTCGTAGCCGGCGTCCTCGGGTTCTACGCGGCAGTGGTCATGCCGACCCGCCTCATCGCGAACCTCTTCGTCGAGCGCCAGCACCTCAGCGCTGAGCTCGCCGCGCTCCAGCGCCAGAACGCCGCCCTCGAGCGCGAGGCCACCCAGCTCGCTAGCCTCGCCGAGCAGGAGCACCTCGCCGAGCAGGACTACGGCATGGTGCCACGGGGTACGGTGTCGGTCCAGATCCTGCCGAGCTCTCCGCTGTACGCGCCCGTCGACCCCTCGGCGACTGCCACGGCCGCTCGGGGAGCCCACGGTGCGTCCTCGCACCGGGCGGGCTCGCGGGGCTGAGCCAGCGCATGGCAGGGCATTGCAATCGCAGACCTGTCTCATACCTGTATACTCTGAGCCGTCAAGCAGCCGGATACCTCCAGGGAGGCAGCATCATGGCGACGGAGCACGGGGCGCGCACGCCGCGCTGGGTGGGGCTCGACCACGTCCAGCTCGCAGCGCCGCCCGGGTGCGAGGAGGAGGCTCGGCGCTTCTACGGCGAGCTGCTCGGCCTGGAGGAGCTGCCCAAGCCAGCGAAGCTCGCAGCGCGCGGCGGCGTCTGGTTCCGCTGCGGCACCCAGGAGCTCCACGTCGGCGTCCAGCGTGACTTCGTGCCGGCGACGAAGGCGCACCCTGCCCTGCGGACCGAGAACCTCGAGGCGCTGCGCGCACGGCTCGCGGCCCATGGGGTAGCGGTTGTCGACGACGAGCCGCTCAAGGGGGTGCGTCGGTGCTACGTGAGCGACCCCTTCGGGAACCGGCTGGAGCTCCTCGAGCGCCTCGGTGCTACGGGGGCGCCGGCGAGCTCATAGCCCCGCTCGCGGCGCGAGGCTTCGGCGCGCGTGCCGCTGCGCTGTGGTGTGGGCTCCATACCGGGTCGCTGCGGGCTGGTCGCGGCGCGCTCGACCTACCCTGGGGAGGGGCGCGCCGTGCCGCTGCGCGCGAGGTAGAGGAGAGGAGTCCCGGGTGAGCATTCTTGGCAACGAGGTTCGTCGCGTCGAGGACGATCACCTGCTGCGGGGGCAGGGTTCCTGGGTGGCCAACCTGCGTCTCGAGGGAGCAGGATGGGCGCTGTTCGTGACCTCGCCGGTGGCGGCGGGGATCCTGCGCGGCGTGGACACCGCTGCCGCACGAGCGATGCCAGGCGTGCGGGCCGTGTTCACCGCGGAGGACCTTGGGGACTGGGCGGTCCCGAGCCCCATCCGCGGCCGCGACGACCTGCGACGGCCCCTGCTCGCGCGCGGTGCGGTGCGCTACGTCGGCGAGCCGGTGGCGCTCGTGGTGGCCGACTCGCCATGGATCGCCGAGGACGCAGCCGAGCTCGTGGAGCTCGACATCGAGGAGCGAGCGCCGGTCGTCGACCCGCTCGAGGCCCTCCGCGACAAGGTTCGCGTCCACGATGGCTCGAACGTACTGGCTCACGTCGAGGCTGGGGAGCCTGCCGACCTCTTCGCCGACGCCGACGTCGTCGTGCGTGCGCGCTTCGTCAACCAACGGCTCGCGCCGGCGCCGATGGAACCACGAGCCCTCGCGGCGCTGCCACGCGCCGACGGCCGCCTCGAGGTCTTCGCCTCCACCCAGTCGGCACACCGCCTGAAGGCGGAGATTGCTCGCGTGCTCGGCCTCGAGCCGGAGCGCATCGTCGTGCGTGCGCGCGACGTGGGCGGGGGGTTCGGCGCCAAGGCCGCCGTCTACCCGGAGGACCTCGCCGTGTGTGCGGCCGCACTCCTGCTCGGCCAGCCCGTGCGCTGGGTGGAGGCCCGCAGCGCCTCGATGCTCGGGCTCGCGCATGGGCGCGCGCAGGTGCACGACGTCGTGCTGGGTGCGACTCGCGAGGGGCGGATCACGGCGCTCTCGCTCCACGTCGTCCAGGACGCCGGAGCCTGGCCGCTGCTCGGGCCGGTGCTGCCCCGGCTCACCACGCTCATGGCCCAGGGAACCTACGACATCGGGCGCGTCGTGACCTCGTTCGAGGCGGTCGCGACCAACACGGTGCCCGTCTCCGCCTACCGGGGGGCCGGTCGTCCCGAGGCGACCGCCACCATCGAGCATGCCGTGGACCTGCTCGCCCGCGAGCTCGGGATGGACCCTGCCGAGCTGCGCCGACGCAACTTCATCGGCGAGGACCGCTTCCCCTACACGACCGCGACCGGGGCCACCTACGACTCGGGCCGCTACGCGGCTGCGCTCGAGCGGGCGCTCGAGGCAGTGGGCTACGAGGCCCTCCGGGCCGAGCAGGCGGTCAGGATCGAGCGGGGCGCACCGCGCCTGCTCGGCATCGGCCTGTCCACCTACGTCGAGATCACCAACGGCTTCCCCTCCTCGGAGTACGCCCGCGTCGAGGTCGCCGAGGACGGCACGCTCCTCGTCACCTCCGGCACCTCCCCACACGGCCAGGGGCACCATACCACCTGGGCGATGATCGCCGCCGAGCAGCTCGGCATCCCCCTCGAGCGCATCCGCGTCGTGACCGGGGACACGGACGCGGTGCCCCGCGGGGTGGGGACCTTCGGGTCGCGCTCGGCCCAGACCGGGGGTGTGGCGGTGCATCTCGCGGCGGTCGAGGTGCTGGCCAAGGCCCGCGAGCTCGCCGCGGAGCTCCTCGAGGCCGCCCCGGATGACCTCGTCGCGGGCGAGGAGGGCATCGGCGTCGTCGGCGTGCCCACCTCGACGCTCAGCTGGGGGCAGCTGGCCAAGGAGGCGAGCAGTCGCGGCGAGCTGCTGGCTGCCACCGTGGACTTCGAGCCCCCCGGCCCAACCTTCCCCTTCGGTGCGCACGTCTGCGTCGTCGAGGTCGACACCGAGACGGGCCGGGTCGAGATCGTGCGCTACGTCGCCGTCGACGACGCGGGCCGTATCCTCAACCCGCTCCTTGCCGAGGGGCAGGTGCACGGGGGGCTCGCCCAGGGCATCGCGCAGGCGCTGCTCGAGGAGATGGTCTACGACCCCGACGGGGTCCCGCTCACGACCACCCTTGCCGACTACGAGGCGATCTCCGCAGCGGAGCTGCCAAGCTTCGAGGTGCTCCACCAGGAGACGCCGACAGCCGTGAACCCGCTGGGCGTGAAGGGCATCGGTGAGTCGGGCACCATCGGCGCAACGCCCGCAGTGTGGAATGCGGTGGTGGATGCGCTCGCCCCCCTCGGGGTGCGCGACGTCGCCATGCCGGCCTCGCCGGAGCGCATCGTCGCCGCACTCAGGGAGGCTCGGCGCTAGGCGCCTCGTCGCCGAGGTGTCGCCAAGCCTTTGCCCCCGCGTCACGTGCTCGTTACCGGCGTTGCGTAGGGTAGGGCTCGTGGTGAGCGGCGCCCGGCCGGAGCCGTCCCCCTGGCACCGGCGGCGCACTCACCCAGGATGTCGCAGGGTCAAGTGTCGGGCTCTGCGCGGCCTCGGCGGGATCCTCGACGGGAGCCCTCGGCGAGGTGGCGCACCGAACCACACTCAGCCCTCGCAGCGCACGGAGGACAACATGGTCGCGATGCCGCGCATCTGGTCGCACCGAGGCAACCTAGAGGGCTCCATGCTCCCGGAGAACACCTTGGGGGCCATCGAGGCGGCGATCGCTGCAGGGGTCGACGGCGTCGAGATCGATGTGTGGCGAGCCCAGGACGGTCGCTTCGTGCTCAGCCATGACCGGATCGTGGACGGGGTCGCAATCGACCACGCCCCGGAGCGCATCCTGCGCCTGCTGCCCCGACTCGAGGACGTGCTCGAGGCTGCGGCCGAGGTGCGCCTCGACGTCGAGCTTAAGGTGCCTCCCGATGCCAGCGACGCCGAGGCGGTGCGCCTGGCTGGGATCCTAGCGGACCAGGTGGGCGCGAGGGGCAACGTCGTCGTGAGCTCGTTCGATCTGCGCGCGGTGCGGGGTCTGCTTGCCGAGGGTACGAGCGCTGGCCTCATCGTGGAGGAGCCGGTGGGTGCGACGCAGCTCGGTGCCCTCATCGATCAGGGGCTCGAGTGGCTCTTCGTCGACGAGGCCCTGCTGGCGAGCGCGTGGAGTGCGCGGTGGTCGTCCGCGCTGCGCCTTGGCGCCTGGACGGTGAACGACGCCGCGGGCCTTGAGCGTGCCGCGCGGGTGGGCTGCGAGGTGCTCATTACCGATCGGCCCCGACACCTGCTCGAGCTCACCCAGGGCGAGCAGATCCCGGCGACGGCGCCCTCGGCGTCGCACCCAGCTGGGATGCAGGCGCGGCGTGGCGACTCACGCGCGTTCGTGTCCGAGGACGAGGCCACCAGCTAAGGTGCGACAGCGCACCCCGGCCGAAGGAGGCCTTGCCATGGAGCCGATCCACCCCTACCTCGACACCCGCGGCCGCGAGGAACGGGTCGCGGGCGGCGCACGCCTCGTGCCGATCCAGACGCCGCAGGGTCCCTACCGCGTGTGGGTCAAGCGTGTCGGCAACAACCCCCGGCTGCGCCTCCTGCTCCTGCACGGTGGTCCGGGAGCCACGCACACCTATCTCGAGGCCGTGGACAGCTACCTGCCCACAGCAGGCATCGAGTACTACCACTACGACCAGCTCGGCGCGGGGCGGAGCGATCGCCCGAGCGACATCGGCTTCGCCGAGCTCGACCGCTTCGTCGACGAGGTCGAGCAGGTGCGCCGTGCGCTCGACCTCGACCGCGACGACTTCGTGCTCTTCGGCCACTCCTGGGGCGGCATCCTTGCCATCGAGTACGCCCTGCGCTACCAGGAGCACCTCAAGGGACTCGTGATCTCGAACATGATGGCGAGCGTGCCGCGCTACAACGCCTACGCGGAGCAGGTGCTCATGCCCGCGATGGACCAGGCCGCCCTGGCTGAGGTCAAGGCGCTCGAGGCGGCGGGAGCCACCGAGGACCCTCGCTACATGGAGCTGCTCATCCCACTCCACTACGAGCGCCACGTGCTGCGCAGGCCGTACGCCCAGTGGCCTGAGCCGGTGGTGCGGGGCTTCGCCGAGATCAACCCCGAGGTCTACGTGCGCATGCAGGGACCGAGCGAGCTTGGCATCAGCCCCACCGCGACGCTGGCGACCTGGGACCGCTTCGAGGACCTTGCCCGCATCGAGGTGCCCACCCTCGTCATCGGGGCGCGCTACGACACCATGGACCCGGAGCACCTTGCGGCGATGGCCGAGCGGCTGCCCCGCGGCTGCTTCCACCGCTGCGAGCAGGGGAGCCACCTTGCCATGTACGACGATGCGGAGTCGTACTTCGAGGGCCTCATCGGCTTCCTCCACGAGCTCGAGGCGGGGTCGCCGAAGGGCGATCCAGCGCGCTGAGCGGCCCGTTCGCTGAGCCTCCTGCCGTCAGGGCTCGTCGCGCTCGTCCACCTGCCAGGCGCTGTAGTGGTCGAGCAGGTAGAGGCTGACCTCGCGCGAGCGATCGAAGAGCTCGCAGAGGGACTCCTTGCCGGTTACGATGCGTGCGAGCGAGACCGCCCAGCGCGCGGTGATGACGAGCCGGCGCTCCGGTGCCTCGGTGGGGGCCGAGACCACGTCGGTCGCGGCGACCTCGAGGGGCAGGGCGGTGCCAGTAACCCCTGCCAGCTCGACCGCGATCCGGAGGATGTCCGTGTCGATCGCGAGCGGCGGCAGCGACCACGTGAAGGTCAGGGGGAAGTGGAAGTCGTCGGGCGGGTCGGCGTCCTCGGGCAGGGTCGCCACCGTGTCCTCGAAGGCCAGGAGCACGCGCGGGTCCACGTCGAGCGCGAGGTGCAGATCCACCGGCTGGCCGCACCCCTCCTCGGGGTGGAGGTCGACCTCCCACCACTGCCGGAGCGAGTAGGTCTCCACGAAGTGCCGCTCGTCGTGCACGTGAAAGCCGTGGTCGACGGCGTGGTCCTTGAGGTCGGTGACGAACCCGGCGACATCAATCGCTGCCACGCCCTTCAGCCTAGGACGTCCGCCCAAGGCGTACTCGGGATTCGCGAGATGGATCGGTTGGCTGGCTCGCATGCAGCATCCCGGTGCGCTCGGGGCAGCGTCGCGCGAACCGGCACCGCTCGCAGGGGCGCTGGGTGAGCCCGGCCACCTTCGGGATCCCCGCTTCGACCACGTGGAGCTGGAGGCTCGCGAGGTCGAGGAGGCCTCCGGTCGGCACCCCGCACGCGGCGGCCGCGAGCGCGGCCACGAGCGGGCCCTCGGGCTCGAGTGCTTCCCGGGATGCCATCGGCACCACCACGATCCGCGGGGTGCGCACGACGCTCGTCACCTGGATGCGGCCGAAGCCCTCGAGGACCTCCTCGTGCTCGAGCCAGGTCAGCTCCTCGGTGCCGAGCGCGTCGCGGAGGTGGGCGGGCAGCGGTGTCGCCTGGCGGTGCTCGCCCGGGGCGGGTACGGCGCCCCGGGGTCCGACCCACAGCGCGAGCGCAGGGCAGGCAAGCTGCGCGGAAAGCCCGTAGACGGTCGTCGCGTGCGCTGACGAAGGAGGTTCGGCGCGGCGCCTACGCGGCGTGGTAACCGGTGGTGGTGGTGGCACCTCGGGCGGTGCGGTCCCGGATTCGGATCCGTCGCCGATGACCGATTCGTCGGGCACCTCGATGTGCAGCCACCTCGCCTCGGAGGCTGCGAGGACCGCTCGCAGGTGGTCGTCAGGGGTGGTGTCCTCCGTGAGCACCACGACGAGCCGGTCGCGAGCGCGCGTGAGGGCCACGTAGGTGAGCCGACGCGCCTCTGCCTCGGCAGCCTGGGCCTGGGCCTCGCGGATCTCGAGTGCGAGGGAGCTCGGTGCCTCGGTGGCACGGTCGCGCCAGGCCACCCCCAGCTCGGGATCGATGACGAGCCCCTCGGAGCGACGGTCTGGACGGCGGTACTCGAGGTTGTCGGCGATGACGATCGGCCACTCGAGGCCCTTCGCGTCGTGGATCGTGGTCAGGGTGACGGCGTCGGTGCTAGGGAGCGGGGGACGGGACTGGCGCGACCCCGTGTCGACCATGCGCTCGAGCAGCTCGGCGACCTCGAGGATGGTGCGACCCTCGCCCAGCGTCGCCACCAGCTCGACCATGGCGTCGAGATCGGCGAGGCGGCGGGGCCCGAGGGGGCCATGTCCGAGGATCGCATCGAGCTCGAGGAGTGCGCGCGCGCACCCGAGCGCCTCGGCGACGGTGCGGGTGCGGGCGCAGTCGCCGAGCTCGCGCAGGCGCTCGGCCCGTTGGTCGGCGAGCTCCCCGAGCCGCTCGCTCCAGGGGCGTGTCGGCTCCGTGGCCTTGGCGAGGGCGACGAGCTCGGCATCCGAGACGCCGATGCCCTCGAAGCGAGCCAGCGCGAGGGCGGCGAGGTCATCGCGGGGACTCGCGAGGAACCTGACGAGTGCCCGCACGAGTGCACCAGCCTCCGTCGAGAGCAGATCCCCGCCGCCCTGGGTGACCACGGCGATGCCGGCTGCACCGAGCGCCCGTCGGTACGGCTCGAGGTCGCTCCAGCGGCGCGCGATTACCGCCACGTCGGCCGCCCGCACCCGCCGTGGCCCGAGGTCCTCGTCACCGGCGAGCAGCTCGGCGACGAGTGCGGCGACGGTCTGGGCGGCCGCGGCTCGGGCCGGGGCGCGGCCGCCCTGGACCCAGACGACGTCGATGGCCGAGGAGGTGCCAGCTTCGGGCTCGCGCGCGGGGCTGAGCGCGTCGGTGGCGCCGAGCGCCGAGGCGGCGTAGGCGTTGGCGAGGGCGATGATGGCGGGAACGCTCCGGAACGAGGTGTCGAGGCGCACGACGTCGCTGCGCTCGGCGATCTGGTTGGCGTGGTGGGGCTGGGCCCCGCGGAAGCCGTAGATCGACTGCTTGGCATCGCCGACCACGGCGAGGTCAGCGTCGACGACGCGGCGCAGGCGCTCGACGAGCTCGGCCTGGGTTCCCGAGACGTCCTGGTACTCGTCGACGATGACGGCCCGCCAGCGGGTTCGCAGCTCGGCGATGGCGCCGGGGTTCTCGAGCACCTCAAGGGCCGCTCGCTCCATGGCCGCGAAGGTGGCTGCGCCTCGCAGCGCGAGGCGCTCGTCGAGGATGGCAACGGCGCGCTCGGCGACGGCCGCGAGCGCGGGCTGGTGGCACACGACGAGCTCGTCGGCCTCGGTCCAGCCCAGGGCTCGCCACCGTCCCGAATTGGCCTCGTCGACCTCGCCGCGCAGGCTGCGTACGACCTCGACGAGCGGCTGGGGGCCCCGGACGCGCGTCTGGATGGCTCGCAGCTCGCGAACCAGCCCCGTCGCGTCGGTCCTCGCCGCAGCGAGGTGGTCGTCGATGGCCTCGCAGAGCGCCTGGCACTGCGCGACGAAGCTGCGCTGGGAGTCGGTGCTGGGCCAGCTCGCTTCCAGTGCGGTGACGAGCTGGGTGCGGGCCTCGTGCCACCAGGTGCGTGCGGTGGCCGCGTGGCGGTCGCGCGCGCTGGTGGGATCGTGCGCGAGTGCTGCAAGGACGCGCCCAGGCTGGGTGAGCGCGGCAAGGGTGAGCTCCTGGGTGAGGGCCAGGCTCACCGGTGCGCCGACGTCCTGGAGAGCTCGGGCGATGAGCGCGTCGCGCTCGAGGGCGACCTCGATGGCGACGAGCACGGGGTCGGCGACCTCGAGGGTGGCATCCAGGCTGTGCGCCCAGGGGTAGGTGCGCACCAGCGCCCGGCAGAGCGCGTCGAAGGTCGTGATGGGGGCGACCTGCAGTCGCGCCGCCAGTACCGGCCGGCGCTGGAGCAGGGCACGCTGGATGCGAGCGGTGAGCTCGCCAGCCGCCTGGCGGGTGAAGGTGACCGCGACGATGGCGGTGGGATCCACGCCATCCTCGACGAGCCGCAGGTAGCGCTCGACCATCGTCGTGGTCTTGCCGGTGCCGGCGCCTGCCAGGATCGCGACCGGTCCGGGGTGGCAGGTCGCGCGGTGCTGGTCTGTCGTGAGCTGTGGTCGCGTCATGCCCTGCGCACCTCCGCGGTGGTGCCAGTGTTTCGAGGTGGGCCAGCGGCAACCTCGGTCGCGTCGCGCTGGAGCACCCCGCAGGCGATCTCGGCGCGGCACAGGCGGCACGGGTTCCGTTTGCCAGTGGGGTCGAGGCTCAGCTCGCCGGTGGCGAGCCGGTCGAGGAAGCCGACCACCTCGCCGCGCACCTCCTCGGGATCGGGGAGCCTTGGTTCCTGGCGTCGGGGTGGGCGTCCCCGCAGCAAGGCCCACCCGACTGAGACCGCGCTGGGGCGCTCGAGCACAGGATCGCTCGTGTGCCCCTCGAGGGCGAGCAGACGGTAGAGGGCCAGCTGGACCGGTCGCGAGGTCTCCCTGAGCGGCCAGCTCGCAGGAGGCGAGGCTGCGAGCTTGTAGTCGAGCACGTGCCAGTGCGCACCCGCTCGCTCGAGCCGGTCGAAGCGGGCCGCGATGGTGGTGGGCCCGAGCTCCAGCTCGAAGGCTACCTCGGTGGTGATCTCGCCTCGCGGTGCCAGGCTCTCGTCGCGGAGCGCTCGGGCGAGCACCCGGGCGAGATCCTCGCGCCGGGCCTGCCACAGCGGGTCGCGGGCGATCGTACGACGCGCGTCCTCGTCGAGGGCCTGCTCGAACTCGACGAGGTGCGCTGCCAGTTGCGCTTCGTCGGGGCAGGCCCCCTCGAGGCCCGCTTGGAGGCTGTGCTCGAGCACGGCGTGGGCGAGCTGGCCAAGCACCCAGTGGGGCACCGCTCGGGCCTCGGGGTCGCGAGCACGCACCCCGAGCAGGTAGCGCAACGCGAAGCGGGCGCCGCAAGAGGCTGCCTCCTCGACGGCGCTCACGGAGAGCCGCTCGGGCAGGTGTCCTGCGCCGATGCTCCAGCGCCACGGGTTCGATCGCTCGAGCGCCCTGGCCTCGCCGATCGCGTGGGCGCGCTCGACCCAAGGGCTCGGGGCGTGCTGTGGTGCGGACGCGTCGCGTAGCTCGAGGCCAAGGTCCTCGAGGAGCGGGCTCGGTGCGACCAGGCGTGAGCCGACCACCGCGGCGACGCCGATGCACACGCTGGCAGCACCGCACACGAGCAGCGCAGCCCGATACCAGGCGTCAAGCCCCGCTGCCGTAGGACCCAGCGAGGGGCGAACGCGCTCAGCGAGGTCGAGCGGCAGCACCGGGTCGTCCTCGATGGGGGCGGGGACGGTGTCGGCGTCGGCGGCGAGGACGATGCGGTGGCCTCCGAAGCGGGGGGTGGGTCGCTCGACAACGCGGACCGTGGCATCCTCCGGCTGCGTGCGCGGCGCAGGCAGCGCGACCACCTGGCGTACCAGCGCCGCGAGCGGCGCGGGGTGCTCGGCACCCGCGAGCTCGACGAGGCCGCTGCACAGCGCCTCGAGGATCGCGTCCTCGTCCGGCTCGAGCCGCAGCTCGTCCTGCGTGAGCTCGACACGGGCGCGCTCGAGCCACGCCACGAGCTCCGCGGCGCTGCGTGGTACCCCGAGGCGGGCGAGCCGCTGCTCCCTGGCCGGTGCGCCGGGCAGGCTGCCGAGCTCCGCTAGCACCGCTGCATCGAGTGCCAGCCTGCCGAGTGCGGTCTGGGCGAGGGTGCGGGATCGCTCGTCGGCGACGACGAGGCCCCGGTGCCCAAGCTCCCCGACGACGAGGTCGCCGATGGGGTGACGAGGAGGGCAGACGACCTCCACCTGGCTGTGGGCAGCCTCCGAGCGGTGGGATGCGACGAGGTCCGCACACCAGGCTGCGAGCGCGCTCGTCGTCGGGAGGCGGTAGGCGGCGAGCTCCTGCGGGGGACGAAGCGGCGTGTGGGCGATCGCAACGTCGAGCCTCTGCGCGCGTTCGCGGACGTGGTCGAGGATGGTGTCGGCGAGCCGGATCGGAGGCTCGTAGACGACGAGCTCGGCCGGCTTGGCGCAGCTCGCGACCACCGCAAGGGCGAGGTCGCTCGGCAGGCCGTGCTCGGCGACGACGCGGTGGGTCGCTGGTGCGCTGGTCGCCTTGGTGAGCCCCTCGCGCACGGCGCGCGCAGCGCGCACGAGGCCCGAGTCGGCGAGGTCCTCGTCGACGAGCTCGGCGAGGTTTGCGAGTCGTTCCCCGCGTGCTCCGAGTGCGGCAAGCTCCTCCGGCTCGACGAGAGCCTCGTCGAGGAGGTTGAGCGTTCTCGCTGCGGCCCGTGGCTCGACCGGCAGCGCGACGGCCGCGAGCCCACGCTGGAGCGCCGCCAGGGTCTGGGTGACGGAGGCGAGGGGGCGTCCCTCGAGGAGTTTGGACCGCAGCTCTGCGACGTCGATAGGAACCTCGGCAGCCATGGCTGCAGTCTACGAAGGCGCTCGGACGAGTCTCGGTACGATCCCTCGGGGACCACAGCCGAGCTCGTAGACTCCTTCGCGTGGTGGCAGCCACCAGGACCTCGGAGGCGGGGATGCTCCACGCCGAGGGCGTCACGGTGCGGTTCGGGGCGACGACGGTCCTCGATGCGGTCTCGCTGCGCGTCGCCGCCGGCGAGATCGTGGGGCTCGTCGGTGACAACGGCGCCGGCAAGACCACACTGGTGCGCGCGCTCGCCGGCGACGTGCCTCGTGCGGGGGGTCTCGTCGAGCCCGAGGCGGAGCGCATCAGCGTGGTCTGGCAGGACGTCGAGCTCGTTGACGAGCTCAGCATCGCTGAGAACCTCGTGCTCGGTCTGGAGCGAGGACGTCTTGTCACGCGGCGGCGCACCCACGAGGCGGCCAAGGCCGTCCTCGGCCGGCTCCGCATCGACCTCGGCGACCTTGCACGCCCGGTGGCGACGCTCTCAGGTGGGCAGCGCCGCATAGTGGCGATCGCTCGTCAAGTAGCGACGGATCCTGCCTTCCTCCTCCTCGACGAGCCCACCACCTCGCTCGGGCACCACGAGGCAGCCGCGATCGTGGCGCTCGTCGAGCGCGTGCGCGCGAGCGGGGTGGGGGTGCTGCTGGTCTCGCACGACCTCGAGCTCGTTACCAGCCTCGCCGACCGCCTCGTGGTGCTGCGACGCGGGAGGGTGAGCTGGGAGGGGCGAGCGGGCGACGTGGACGCCGAGGGGCTCGCGGAGCTGGTCGCGGGGGGCGAGCAGGCGGGCTGGGCTCGTCACGAGCTCTCGCGGCTCGCGGAGCTGAGTGCGAGGGTGAGCGCGGGCGAGGCCGAAGCGGGCGTGGACGCGATCACCGCAGCGTGCTCGGCCGCGCTCGGCTCGCGCCCGGTGGCGACATACCTCGCGGATCCGGCTTCGGGGCTGCTGAGCCTGGCCAGCCTCGCTGGGGCCAGTCCCTCGCTGCGTGCGGCGCTGGGGGCCCTCACCGAGGATCCCGCGGGCGTGCTGGTGCGTGCGTTGGCGGCCAGGAAGGTCCTCCACGGGCCGTGGCCTGCCCCTGACGAGCGCGCCTCGGAGCTGTGGGTGTTCCCGATCGAGGGCACTCGGGGCGCTGCCGGGGTGATGGCGGTGGTAGCGCCGCGGCTCGAGGAGCGCGAGGCGAGGCGGCGGCTCTCGACGGTGGTGCTCTACGCCGCCAACATCGCGATGGTGGTCGAGCGAGAGCGCGCGCTCGCGGAACTGGCTCGGCGCAACCGGGTGCTCGAGGTCCTGCGCCAAGCCCTCGAGGCGCTCGCCGGCGGCGCGGACGTCGAGCCGGCCCTGGAGCGTGCGCTCGACGTGATCCAGGCGGGCATCGGTGCGAGCTCGCTCGAGCTGCGCGCGATCGACGCGCCGGGGCGCAGCGAGACCGAAGCGGGCTGGGTGCTCAAGCGCCTCCTCGTCGACCAGGACGGGGGCTCCTGGGTGCTGCGGGCAACGTTCGAGGCTCCGCCGCCACCGGACGCCGAGGAGGTGCTCGCGGCGGCTGCGAACTCGGTGCGCCTCGCGCTCGAGCGGCGCAAGGTCGAGCGCGCCGAGCGGGAGGCCGCAGCCTTGCGCCGCTCGCAGGCGCTGCAGCGAGCCTTCGTCCAACGGCTCAGCCACGAGCTGCGCACCCCGCTCACTGCGATCACGGGCTACGCCTCGAGCCTCCTCGTCGACGACGTCGACTGGGACGAGGAGACCGAGCGCCGGTTCCTGCGGCGCATCGCCACCGAGTCGCAGCGTCTCGGGCGGCTCGTCAACGACCTGCTGGACCTCTCCGCCATCGAGTCGGGGACCCTGCGCATGCGCCTGGACTGGGCCGATCTCGCCTACGTGGTCGAGGCGGCAGTCGCCTGCGTTCCTGATGCCGCTGCCAGCGTCGAGCTCGATCCCGACCTGCCCTCGGTGCTCATCGACCACGAGCGCATCGAGCAAGTGCTGGTCAACCTGCTCCACAACGCCAGCGCACACAACCCCAAGGGCACGCGCATCTGGGTTCGGGGCACACGCACCGATGAGGGGGTCCTCCTCGTGGTCGGGGACGACGGCCCCTCGTTGCCCGATGACGTGACCCTCGAGGAGCTCGCTCGCAAGGGGCGCTCTGGCGGTGGCCATGGCCTCGGGCTCGCGATTGCTGCCAGCATCGTCGCCGCCCATGGAGGCACGCTGCGCCTCGTCCCCTCCGGCGAGGGCAAGCGCTTCGAGATCGTCCTCCCGGAGCAGGCCGAGGTGGTCGAGGGCACGCCGCTCATCGTGGAGGAGCCGTGACCACGGTGCTGGTGGTCGAGGACGACGTCAACATCGTCGACCTCATCCGTGCCAACCTGCTCGTTCGCGGCTACCAGGTCATCGTGGCCCAGAACCGCAGCGAGGCCCTGGCTGCGGTGGAGAGCCGACGTCCCGACGTGGTCCTGCTCGACCTGATGCTGCCGGGGGTCGAGGACTTCGAGCTGTGCTACGAGATCCGCGAGCGCACGAGCGCGGGGCTCATCGTGGTCTCGGCCCGCCGGGCGGAGCAGGACAAGGTGACGGCGCTCAACGCCGGCGCCGACGACTACCTGACCAAGCCGTTCGGCATCGAGGAGCTGATGGCGCGCATCACAGCCACGCTGCGACGTACACGACCCGCGACCCCCACCGACCTCGAGGGGCGCATCGAGCTCGCCCCCGGGCTCGTTGTCGACCTCGAAGGGCATGCCGTCGAGCGCGACGGCGAGCTCGTGCACCTCACGCCGACGGAGTTCTCGCTGCTAGCCGAGCTCGTGCGCGCTCGGGGCAAGTTGGTCGGGCACGCAGCTCTGCTGCGGGCGGTGTGGGGGCGGGGCTACGAGACCGAGACTGAGTACCTACGGGTCTACATCCGACGCCTGCGGGCCAAGCTGGAGCGTCCGGGCGAGCCCGCGCTCATCATCACGCAGCCGCGTGCCGGCTACCGGCTGGTGCCGCTGCGCGAGCGCTGATTGATCCTCGTTTACAGTTTTTTCACGCTGGGACTCGGGTGTTTACCTACTGTTTACGGGTCACTGCGTACCATGAGCTCGGCGTGGGGACGTCCCACGATCCACAAGGGGGTTGTCTGTGCGAGTGCATCCGTTGGTGCGTACGTCGCTCGTCGTGGCAGGAGCCACGCTCGCGGTCGCTGCGTGTGGCTCGACGAGCTCGAGTTCGTCGTCGGGGTCGTCCACGAGCCAGGCGAGCACGCCGGTGGTGACGACGGCGTCGTTCAACCGCAACTTCACGGCCATGAGCCAGCTTCGGTCGCTGGCAGCCAAGGGCAAGGGGCTCGTTGCAGCGATCCTGCCCGACACGGTGAGCTCAGCGCGCTACACCGAGTTCGACGCGCCCTTCCTCACCAAGGCCTTCGAGCTGGCCGGGCTGAAGCCGAGCCAGTTCATCGTCGAGAACGCCCAGGGCTCGGACGCCACCGAGCTCTCGATGGCTCAGAGCGCCATCAGCCGCGGAGCGAGCGTGCTGATCGTCGATCCGCTCGACTCCGGCGTGGGTGTGGAGATCGAGAAGTACGCCGCTGCGCACGGCGTCAGGGTGATCAACTACGATCGCCTCACCCTCGGCTCGAGCCCACAGGACTACTACGTCAGCTTCAACAACGTCCGGGTGGGCGAGCTCATCGGCCAGGGCTTCGTCGCCTGCGTCGCGGCCTGGCACGTCGCGCATCCGAACGTGCTCGTGATGCGCGGTGCCCCGACCGACAACAACGCCACCCTGTTCGCCGAGGGCTACGACTCGGTGATCGACCCGTACTTCCGCTCGGGTGAGTGGACGCTGGTCGGTACCCCACCGGGGACTTGGACGCCCTCGGTCGCGCTTACGGAGTTCCAGCAGATGTACACCGCGCACCGCAACATCAACGCGGTGGTGACGCCGAACGACGAGAACGCGGCGCCGATCATCAGCTACCTGCAGTCGCTCCACATCCCGCCGCGGACCATCCCGATGACGGGCCAGGACGCCACGCTGCAGGGGCTTCAGAACATTCTCGCTGGCTACCAGTGCGGCACCGTCTACAAGCCGATCTACGAGGAGGCCCAGGCCGCCGTCGCGCTCGCGCTCTACCTGCGCGCGGGCATGACCCCACCCTCGGCGCTCCTCAACGGGACCACCCACGACCCGGTCTCGGGCAACACCATCCCCTCCGTGCTGCTGACGCCGGAGTGGGTTACCACGAAGAACATGGCCCAGACCGTCGTCGCCGACAACTTCGTCCCCGCCTCGCAGCTGTGCGCCGGCTCGTACGCTGCTGCGTGCAAGGCAGCCGGCATCAACGCCTGAGCAGTCCGTGATGGGGTGCGCGGCATCGCTGCGCACCCCATCGTCATCGAGGAGCCAGGGAGGCGGCATGATTGAGCCCACACGTGGTGCGCTGCTCGAGCTGCGAGGCGTCGAGAAGAGCTTCGGTCCGGTCCGAGCGCTCGAGGGCGTGAACCTCACGGTGCCGCCGGGCAAGGTCACCGCCCTCGTGGGCGACAACGGCGCCGGCAAGAGCACCCTCATCAAGGTGATCTCAGGGATCCACCGCATCGACGCCGGCGAGATCCGCGTCGACGGCGAACGTGTGGAGATCCACAGCCCCCGCGACGCTGAGCGCCTCGGCATCACCACCGTCTACCAGGACCTTGCGCTCTGCGACAACCTGGACATCGTCCAGAACATGTTCCTCGGTCGGGAAGTGCGCCGCCACGGCATCCTCGACGAGGCGACGATGGAGCAGCAAGTGCGCCAGACGCTGCGGAACCTGTCGGTCGTCACGGTACGCTCCATCCGCCAACCGGTTGGGTCCCTCTCCGGTGGGCAGCGCCAAGCGGTCGCGGTGGCCCGGGCAGTGCTCTTCAACTCGCGGGTGGTGCTCTTCGACGAGCCCACCGCGGCACTCGGTGTCAGCCAGACCAAGGTGGTCCTCTCGATCATCCGCGACCTTGCGGCGAGCGGGATGTCCGTCATCCTCATCTCGCACAACCTCCAGGACGTCTTCTTGACCGCGGATCGCATTGCGATCCTGCACCTTGGGCGCATGGTGGCCGAGGGGGATCGGTCCGAGTTCGACGCCAGCCGGGTGGTCGAGCTCATGACGGGCCAGGCACTCGAGACGACCCAGCACAACGCGTGAGGAGGCAAGCGTCCATGAAGGCAGCTCCTGAGGGTCCCGCTTCGAGCCGTCTCGACGGGTCCGAGCAGCACAACGGCAGCCGCGTGCCCGAACCGACTGCACCTGCGAGCGCTGAGGTCGTCATCACCGATACCGCGAGCTGGGTGGCAGCATGGTGGCGCCGGATCCGCAGCGGGGAAAGCGGCATGCTGCCTGTGCTTGCCGGACTCATCGTCATCGTCGTCCTGTTCCAGCTCGAGAACTCGCTCTTCCTCTCGGCAGGCAACCTCGTCAACCTGCTCGTGCAGGGAGCAACGTTCGTGCTGCTCGGCATGGCCGAGGTGTTCGTGCTGCTTCTTGGCGAGATCGACCTCTCGGTCGGCTATGTCGCAGGGGTTGCGGCCTCGGTCATGGCGATCCTCGCCTCGCCGATCATCGGCAAGCAGCCGTGGTGGGTCGCACTGGGGGCGGGGCTCGCGGTGGCGACCGTCATCGGCGTGGTGCAGGGCGTGCTCATCACCAAGCTCAACCTCCCCTCGTTCGTCGTGACGCTGGCAGGACTCCTCGGGTGGGAGGGCGTGATGCTCTACCTGATTGACCACGCGGCTCCTGCCGCAGGCGGCGTGATCGCCATCTCGTCCAACGTGCTCAACGACATCGTCAACGGCAACCTCTCGCCGGTGGCGGGGTGGATCCTCGCGGCTGTCGTGGTGGGTGTGTGGGGGCTGTGGCTCTACCTGGGCGCGGAGCGTCTGCGCCGCGCGGGGCTCGCTGCACCGCCCCGCGGCATCGTGCTCCTGCGCATCGGCATCGGGGTGGTGGCGGCGGTGGCGCTGCTGCTCGTTGCGAACACCAACCGCGGCGTCACCGTGACCCTCGAGGGCGTCCCGTTCGTCATCCCGCTCCTCGTCGCGGTGCTCGCGATGTACACGTTCGTCCTCAACCGCACGCGCTTCGGTCGCTACGTGTACGCCATCGGCGGCAACGCCGAGGCCGCGCGGCGGGCGGGTATCAACCTGGCGCGGGTTCGCGTCGCCGCGTTCGCGCTCTCGGGCCTGACCGCGGGTATCGCCGGCGTGGTCTACGCGAGCCGTCTTGGGTCGATCTCGGAGAACATCGACGGCGGCACACTCGTGCTCTACGGCGTGGCTGCTGCTGTGATCGGCGGCACCAGCCTCTTCGGTGGTCGCGGCAAGATGGTGCACGCGGTCCTCGGTGGTGTCATCATCGCTGCGATCTACAACGGCCTCGGCTTGCTCGGGGTGAGTGCGGCGGCCGAATACATCGTTACCGCCCTCGTGCTACTCGCAGCCGTCACCGTCGACTCGCTCACTCGGCGCCGGCAAGGGGCAGAAGCGCGACGGTAAAGCCCCGGTTGGCAGAGCGCTTCTACTCAGCACTCCGGTTCGGACCCCGTCCAAGGAGGCAGGATCCGACGCGTGCTGAGTCGTGGGAGGGCAGCGACGTCGCCGGTGTTGAGTCGGTCACGCTGGGCCGCCTTATCGGCTGTGCAGCGTCAGAACTTGAGCAGAAATCGTGAGCAAGCGCAGCTCTCGTGGTACGCTTCCCCGATAAACCGGCAAGGAGAACCGGGGTGTCGCGATCAGGAGGGTGCGGGTGGGGCGCAAGCGGTGGTATCGAGCCGCGGCGAGGGCGGCGAGCGCGGGACTCGCGCTGGCTGGCTTGGCTTCGGTCAGCACTGGAGCGGCCAGGGTCGGATCGACGAGCACACTTGCCTCGGCCAACGTCTGGCAGCTCGGGGGCGCGACCCCGTTCCCCTGGGGGTTCTACGTTGGCGGTCCGATGATGCTGTCGCCCGCGACGGGCAGCGCGGTCGACACCACGGGCGATGCGGCCATCGGGGGTCTGCTCGTGGCGCCGTTCGGCCCGGGGAACTTCACCGTGAATGCTCCGGGCTGCGTTGAGCTCGGTAGCGCGTGCGACTCGCTCGCGGCACCGAGCATCGCCGGAGGCAGTCAGGTGAACGTGCAGGCGTATGACGTCGCGGTAGGGCCGGGGCCGATCAGGCAGCAGGGTATCACGGTGACGGGCGGTTCGGGAAACGCGACATGGACCCTCTACGACAACGGCAACGGGAAGGTGGCGAAGGCAACGCCAGACGCGCCTCTGGATTTCACCGCCCAGACGACTTACCTCGAGCAACTCGACGCCGAGCTGTCGCAGCTCCCGCCGACGCTCCTGCTCTCGGCCGCGGACCTTCCAACGCCGCAGAACGGTGAGACCCTCACGGTGAGTGTCCCGGCCTCGTCGGGGCCGGTGGCTGTCGTCAACCTGAGCGAAGCTATCGCGTCGATGAGCGCCTCGGGTGCACACGGGGTGACGCTGGTACTGGATGTGCCGAGTGGGGTGACGCTGGTGGTCCAGCTTCCAGCGGTGGCGAATCTCACACCGATCACGACGGTGGACGCGTCGCTTGCGAGCGCGACCCACACCATTTTCGTCGCTGCGCCGCCGTCGCCGGGGGGAGCGCAGCAGATCACGCTCTACGGTTCGCGCAACCCCGCGACCGCGCAGCAGGGGGGTGTGGGCTGGGTGGGCTCGCTGCTCGCACCGTTCGGGACCGTCGTGGGCGGTTCGCAGGTGGATGGTGATTTCATCGTTGGCAGCTTCGGCACGGCCCCAGCGGGTGCAGCCTCGAGCCAGCTCGGGTGGTTGCCGGAGGTGCACGCTGCGCGTTTCGCCTTCCAAGGCACCCTGCCCCAACCCATCGCGCTTGGCCTCACCAAGACCTACGAGTACCTCGGCCCCACCCAGAGCCCTGCTACCTCCGGCACCAGCTCCTCGGTGATGCCGCCGGGCACTGCTGGTGCCTACGTCATCGACGTCTACGGCGAAGCGGGCCAGTGGGATCCGGCCAACACCCTTACGGTGAGCGACCCGCTACCGAGCCCGAGCGGTCTTGCCTACAGTGGCCCTGCGACCTTTACGCCGGCGAGTAGCGAGACCTCGCTGCTCACCGGCTCCTGCCCGACGAGCGCTCCCTCGCCCGGTACCACGCTGACCTGCACGATCTCGACCAGGAACTCCCAGCGCCTCACCTCTGGCGAGCTGCTCGGCACCATCACCGTCCCGGTGAGCGTGAGCACCACCGCCCCTGCCGATCCCACCGTCACCAACACCGCGACCATCACGCCACAGACCGGCACGCCGGCGAGTAGCACCGTGACGACTTCCATCCCGGCCGTGCCGAGCTTTGTGCTCCAGAAGGCCTACGACGGCTCGGGCGGCACTCCGAGCGCCACCATGCCCCAGGGCTCGACGGGCAGCTACGTCATCACCATCGATGGCTCCGGCGTCATCGCCGACCCGCTCACGGTCACCGACGCCCTGCCCACCGCCGCCGGCCTCAGCTACGGCAAGCCGACCTTCACGCCAGCCTCGACTTCGAGCGGAGCCCTTGGTGGGAGCTGCTCGATCAGCACTGGGGACGACTTGAGCTGCGCCCTGGCGCCCTCTGGCACCACCCCGCTCGACGTGACTGCCACCACCCAGCTCGGCACCATCACCGTCCCGGTGAGCGTGAGCACCACCGCGCCTGCTGACCCCAGCATCACCAACACCGCCCAGCTCTCCTACGACGGCGGAACCCCGACCTCGTCGAACACGGTGACGACCTCGATCCCACCGCTGCCGACCACCTCGCCAACCCCGCCCACCACCCCGACGAGCCCAACCACGCCGACGAGCCCCACCACGCCCACGAGCCCCACCTCCTCGGCCCCGCTCCCAGCGACCAGTGGGGCATCGGTAAGCGTGGAGACCGCGGGCTCGTCGGTGCCGATCTCAGTGCCAACAGGAGAGACGTTGCCAAACGCGTGGCAGTTCGGGCTGCTGGCGCTGGGCGGGGTTGCCTCGAGCTCGGGAGGATTCGTGCTGTTGCGTCGGCGTCGCTCCCCGCAGTAGGCCGTCTGGGCAGAGCGCACCATGAGTCCCTTGGTCGTTACCGGTGGTTGAGCGCAGAGTGCATCCTTGATGCTTGGCGGGGACGGGAGCTCGTGGGCAGCTGCGTTGGTCGGCTGGGAATCCTGGCTCACTGCGGGCATGAGGGTGCGACGTGGTGTCGGGGAGCGAGCACTGCTAATTAAGAGGCTCGAGCACGCCCCTGTGCCTCGGGACGTACCTATGGGCACCTGCCGGGCTAGACGTAGCAGGATCGCGCTCGCGTCGAGGAGTAGGAGCAGGCCGAAGTCGTGGCGTCGAGCTTGCTGCCACTCGCGATACCTCGGCTCCTGAGCGCGCCGGGAGCCCGAGGAGGAAGCGGCGGCCAGCCCTCGCGGCCGAGCTATCAGGTGGGCTCCTTACTTGCGGTGGTGGGTCACATCCGAAGACCTGCCGTCATGAACCACCCCGTGATCCACCCCCCGATCCTCTTGCTACGCGCGACGCCACAAGGGCAGGTTCTCATGCCTGCGTCGCTGTCGACACAGCGCATCCGGGTTACGTCCACGGAAGTGGTGTCGTGAGCCGAGTGGCCTTGGACCCGTAGGGAGGTGCTCGTGGTAGTGGCGGCCACCGTGTGATCCTGGATGAGAACGCCAACTCAGCAAGGAGTCACCACGATGGCCACCCCCTCCTGCGACGGTCCGCGGCACCCTGGTGCCAGAGCACCAGGGGAAGGCTCACCCCGATCTCGTGCGCTCGTTGCTTGCCACGTGCGTCGAGGCGCTCGTGGGCGCCAAGGTCGCTGCGCGCTGGAGCACTGCCGTGCGACGCCCCGGCCCCGAGCGCACCAACCGCCCCAGCGGGTAGCGGCAACGACCCTCCACCACACGGGTGGGCACGATCGACCCTGGCATCGGCAGGCTCCGCGAGGGTACCTCCTTGTCCAACTGGCTCCACGAGGGTGCTCGCTCGCAAGGTAGCTCTCGCCACCTGCTCGCGTGGGCCCTTGGCATCACGAGGTGCACGATGCCCTAGAGCTCGCACGATGGTCGAGAGCCTCGCTGCCAAGGTTCGGGCCTTTCGCACCCGTCCCCTGGACACCGGCCCCTCTCCGATCGTGCTGGGAGGATGCCGTGATCATCAGGGTGCGCAAGGCTGGTGGGACCGCACTCGTCCACGTGCTCGTGTCACCGGCTGCATGCGCGAAGGCCACCGCGAGATCCTCGGCGTCCGAGGTTGCCATGAGCAAGGATGCGGCTGGCTCGCTTGCTGGCGCTCGCTCGTGGCGTGTGGGCTTGACCGGGGTGGTGCTCGTCATCGCCGATGCACACGAGGGCCTCATCGAGGCGATCGCAGAGGCACTGGCTGGGTCCACCGGGGGGCGGTGTTCCGACCCACGAGCTTGCGGGATCTGCTTGCCACCATGGCCACGTCGCACGCAGCCCTCGAGTTGCGATCCTGGCGCGTATCGATGCGTCCAGTGCCCACGAGGTTGAAGCCCAGTTCCACCGAGTGGTCGAGGCGCTCGCAACCACGCTGCCCGAGGCTGCTTGAGACCTCGAGCACGCCCGCTGTGGCCTGCTGGCCTTGTCGCACGTGCGCTGGCGAGCTCTGGTGCGAGCTCTTGCGCACCAACCTGCAAGGAGTGCTTGGGCCAGGAGGTCCGCCGGCGCACGGATGGCGTGGGGATCTTCCCGGATCGAGCTGCCATCATCCGACTCGTCAGCTCGCTGCAGCAGCGAGCAACACCGAAGTGGGCCGATGAGCGTCGCTCCCTGAGCGCCCGCGCCCTCGCCAAGGTCCAGCGGGTGCACTTCGCCGGCGCCGACGATGGCAGGCAACACGCCCTT